>Ga0210409_10002026_pt1 | contig 24974 bp, 20 predicted proteins | sample IncBWH17MmetaG_FD_161649 | JGI IMG/M metagenome (GOLD analysis project Ga0210409, IMG submission 161649) | Forest soil microbial communities from Barre Woods Harvard Forest LTER site, Petersham, Massachusetts, United States - Inc-BW-H-17-M | ecosystem: Environmental > Terrestrial > Soil >...
TGAGGAGCAATTTACGCCATGGATCGTCACATACCGCCATGGGTTCTGCCCACATCGGTCCGTGCTTAAGAATCCGCGGCCTTATTCGTAAACGAGGTGCTCAGTGAAACAGTTAATAAGGACGGGACGCAACAGAATATTTTTATTAAAGGCCGCGCTGCTAGCGGCGATGTTCCTGCCAGCTTTTGGGCTCCCGGTCTACGCCCAACAAGAAGTTGACCCGACATGGTATGACCCGTGGGCGGCGCAAACCAACGTTGTGGTGCAGCCTGCGAAGTCGCGGACACACAAACAGGAGTCTAGGCAGAGTACCACTGCTGTCCCGCCTGGCCAACACGCCCAGAGGACGCGCCCGAAGCCGTCGCGCGGCCAACGACAAGCGGGGGTGGGTACCGGGCACTCGCATGTGAAATGAAAAAGGAGAGAACATGAAAAGGATAACGCTTTTGCTGGCATCGGCAATACTAACGGCAACCGTCACGGCTGGTACCGCAGCCACAACGCAAAAATGGACCCTAGGTTGGGACAACTTTGGCGAACCTCTCAACCTCACGAAAAGCAATATCCAGTGGTCTGTATCTTCCACCCGTAAATTAACAGTCACATACAGATTAGTGAGTGCGAGACCGAGCAAGCTCTATCAGGTCAGTATTAACTTCTTCTGCAGCACGTTTCCTGCAACGTTTGGTCAATTTCCCACGGATGGTGGCGGCGGCGTATGCCAGCCACTCACGCGACAGGGTGTGACCAAAGACTCCGCCGAGATCGAAGTCGGCGTGGTCACGACCGACATCCACGGCAATGGTTCGTTCACGGTAGTCATTGGTCCGGTGCAACCAGGAACTTATGAGCTCGAATTCTTTGCACGCGACGGCGCAGGGTGCAATCTCAATGGCGGTGGCGGGACCGCGACATGCGCAGTGGACTTCCAATCGCCTGGCCGATTCGGAACCGCGACCACGATCACGGTGCCCTGACGCTACTTGTCGCTGGGTTCTTAATCTTGGGCAGCGAATGTGGCTCGTTGCAGATGAGCGTGTTATGAACGATCCCGCGCCGGGCTTTAGCCATTCGACCTATCTGGTGTATCGCATTTGGTTTGAAGCTTACTGAGAATTTTCGGATGTTGAATGAACGCGGACCATCTCACGCCGTCATGGAAGGTAACGGAGCGTACAACAAGCATGCAAAACTGCCGGCTGACGGCGCCGCACTGGCGCTCCCTGAACTTGAAAAGGCGATCACAGAAGTAGAACTTGGCTCGGCAGACGAACCAATCGTCATTGCTGACTACGGATCATCTCAGGGAAAAAACTCGCTAGCCCCGATGCAGGCCGCAATCAGCGGATTGAGAAAGCGCATCAGGCCAAACCGCCCCATCTCCGTCTTTCACATCGACCAACCCTCAAATGACTTCAACTCCCTGTTCGAAGTCTTGGATGCCGACCCGAACAGATATGGCATGAATGAACCCGAAGTCTATTCCGCGGCGATCGGCAAATCATTCTACGAGAATGTGCTGCCATCCGGTTCGGTGCACCTCGGGTGGTCCTCCTACGCGGCGGTGTGGCTGAGCCGAGTGCCGGCACTAATTCCCGGCCACTTCATTTCTATTCGCAGCACAGGCACGGTGCACGCAGAATTCGAACGTCAGGCCGCGCAGGATTGGGAAGCCTTCCTCACGTTGCGAGCGCGAGAATTGCGCCCTGGAGGCCGCCTGGTCGTGGTTCTTCCTGGGATTGCTGATGATGGTTCGGTAGGGCTCGAACCTATATTCGACCATGCGAATGGGGCGCTGGAGGAAATGGTCGCCGATGGCACGATCACATTCGAGGAACGCTCACGCATGACGCTTAGGGCCCATCCTCGGCGAAAACGAGATCTCCTTGCGCCCTTCGAGCGTAATAGAAAATTCCAACAACTGACCGTGGAAGATTTCGCGATGTCCGAGGTCTCGGACCCAGCGTGGGATCAGTACGGCCGTGATAGAGACAAGGACGCTCTAACAACCAAGCGCACCCTTTTCTTCCGCTCGATTTTTGTGCCATCGCTTGCCTGCGCGCTAAGCCCCGCGCGTGCTGGGAACGGAGAGGCGCTTGCCACCTTCGCAGACCAGATGGACCAACGCCTCAAACAGCGTCTGGCGAGGCAGCCAGCAGAGATGCGCTCCTTCGTGCAAACCATCCTACTGTCAAAGAAGAAGTAATCGTGACCGTCCAGAATTTTCCTAAGCGATAGATTGCCGTCTACATTTACCCAAGCGAGCAGCGCGGAGCAGTCTTTAACGGTTCCTTTTCGCTGCTCCTGTCACGGCCGAAGTTTAGTGCGCCCCAGTGTGCCGATTGATGCGGAGTTGTTTGTGCATCCGATCTCAGAGTCATTCCAGCTATGCTAGGATACCGAGCAATCCCTCATCAGATCGGAGATGTTTCATGATGCGCGCCCTGTGGGTCGGTTTTCTATTGATCGGGACTACCGTGTGGGCACAGGAACAGCGGACTGGACCTGCGGCCGCGCCGGACCACGCGGCGACCGCGGACAAGCATGATGACGACGCGCAGAAACCACCTGCAGCGACTGGCATCGCGGCGGACGTGCCAGTTCTGACCGTCAAAGGCTTGTGCCCGACGACGACGGCGGGAGCAGAACGCACCCAATCAGTTTGCCAGACAGTCGTTACTCGGGCTCAATTCGAGAAGCTGTTCGATGCTCTTCGCCCCGGCATGGACGTGGAGTCCAAGCGCCATCTGGCTAAGGCGTATCCGCAGTTTCTTGTGCTGGCCCACGAGGCTGAACAGCGGGGCTTGGATAAACAGCCGCGGTTTGAGGAGAGGCTGGATTTTGCAAGGCTTCAGATCCTTTCCCAAGAACTAATGCGGCAGGTTCAGGAGGAAGCAGCCCAAGTGCCTACGGGGGATGTCGAGGCCTACTATCGGAAAAACATCGCGGAGTTCGAGTTGGCTAGCTTTGAGCGCATAGTAATCCCCAACCGTACGCAATTGCCTCAGCCGGGTGCGGCGCAAGGCAATGCGGCCGAGGATGTGATGACCAAGAAGGCCGAACTTCTCCGCATCCACGCGGCTGCGGGTGAGGATTTCAGCGAGCTGCAAAAACAGGCATACGCGGCTGCTGGGGTCAGCGGCGACAACGCACCTAACCCTAAGATGGACAAGATACGGCGAAGGAGCTTGCCCCCGGCGCATGCCTCAGTTTTCGATTTAAAACCCAACGATGTCTCGGCGGTGATCAGCGATCCCACTGGACACTACATTTACAAGCTTGAATGGAAGGGAACGGAACCTCTGGACGCGGTAAAAAACGAAATCAGCAAGACTTTGCGCGGACAGCGAGTGCGGAAGATGATGGAAAGCCTGGAGCAACCTTATACGATCGAGGTCAATGAGGCGTACTTCGGAGCAGAGGCGAATGGCGACGCCGACTGAAACGGCTGCGGATTGCGAGGACGACCTCCCAGCAGTAATGCTACGGCACGTCTAGGAACAGCAGCAATCTCTGCTGAACGTTCACTTCCCAAATCCGACCAGGAAGATATTGTGCGGACTGCCTGGCGCGTTATCCGCGATCATGACATATGCTGTCAGGGGTCCAAGCGCGCTGGGTGAAAACTTGACGGTGATCGCGCAACTCTTGCCGGCTAGCAGCGAACCTTTGCACGTATCAGTCTCCGAGAAATCCCCGGTGTTTGTACCCGTGATCGTTAGGCCAGTGATCTGCATCGTGGCGCTTCCGCTGTTGGTCAATTGCACAATAAAAGAGGGGCTGGTTGTGTTCACCTTCTGGTTCGCAAAGACGTGACAAGGCGCCGACAAAAAGACATTCGGATTTGACGATGAACCAAGAAGCCCAAAAATATCCAGCTCGTTCTGCGTGCTCACGTAGACTTTGCCGTCAGCAATCGTGGGTACCTGAAACTTTTCAGCACAGCCTCCCTGGTCCCGCGCCGGAACCTGGGCGCTGCTGTAGAGCATGGTGGAAATATTGGTGGCGTCGTAGGCATACAGGATCGCAGGCAAATGTCCAGTGATGCTCAACTGCTCCAAGCGCTCGATGACCCAGACAATGCCATTGGAAGTGTCGTGCGCCGAGATGGAAGGCGTCGCTCCAATCGTAAAGGTATTCGCACTCTGAGCAACCGGGGAAGTGGAAAGTCGTCCGTCCGACACGCTATACATCTTCAGGTAATCCCCTTTGCCGCTTTCTGCAACCAGACCGGCCATGTAGAGGTTGGTGGCGGTTTGCCCTTGCCAATAGGTGGGATTACTCCAGTAGCCGTGTGCTGCCCCGGCCACGGTTTCTACTATTTGATCCTGCTTCGCATCGTACTTGCCGAGGTTGTCCTGATTCAGCAGATAAATCGGGGCTGTACCGCTCTGATCGCACGGATCGCCCCCCTTGCCCGCGATGACCAGTTCGTTGGGGACAGAGCCGGATTGCGTTGGCAAAACTATGGGTCCCGCCGAGCCCAGGTCGAGATCATTCACAGTGCGGCAGACTTGATCCATGGGCGCAAAATAATCCTGAACGCTCAAACTACCCTTAAATCTCAGAACACTATCGCCGTAATCTGTGCCGCCGCTATTGGCATCAAACGCACCGTCCCCAATGGCGACGTAAATATTTCCGCGAGTGTCGGCGGCCAAACCACTCCCAGCCTGCCAGACGCCGCCTCGACTGGCGTTGGGCGTGGGCGAAAAGACCTCGACTTGCTCCAGAGTGGTTGCGTTGTAGGTCATGATCCATCCGTGCTCGGCACCCGCCCATCCTATGTAGACGAGGCCGTTCAGCAGGAGCAATCCGGCGCGCTGAATGTCCTGCTGCTTGTTGAATGGAAGTATCCCTCCCACGCTGCCGACGCCGGTTCCGGGCACCGCAGCCTCAATCACGACTGGGCCAGCAAGCTTTTCCGCCCCGGTAGTAATGTCCAACGCGTGAAGGCGCTGAAAGTATTCGCCATTCTCGAGCGTACGGGCCACCAGGTACATAGTATTCGTCGTGGGATCGATGACCGGTGTCGCCGTGATCCCGTACATCGGGTACACAGCGCAGGCCATGATTTGCACAGCGCCGCTCCAGCAGGAAACGGGTGTAATGCCCTGGGGCGGATTAATGAAACTGTCGTGCCAAAGTGGAGTGCTGCTGAGGCCGTCAGCGTCGAAGGCATACACGCTGTCGTTTTGCGTGGCCACATAAACTACGTTATGCGTACCTTGGCCCGGGATCGCCACATTCGGGACGTAGAGTGGCTGGGCGTAGATTTGGCCATCCACGGAGTAGGAAAAAAGTTTTCCGAATGTCTTGGAATTTACGTTCTGCGGGGTGAGCACCTTCTCATCTAGGTTCTGGCCGGTTCGGGCTTTGTCGTTGTGCTCCGTGAACACGCCTTTGAAAGTCTGAGACACTCCGGGCATTGCGCTTGCTAAAACTAGCAAGAGCACCGCAGCGCATGGTGCACGCCAACCATGGGTAAGGGATTTGAAAACTTTGACTGATGCTTTGGGGACAGCAGACAAGAAGTTGTTCGAGCGCGACCGACTGGTCAGATAGTCTTCAAGGCAAGGCACACCGTAGGATGAGTTCATTATTTTGTTCCTATCTGCCCCAAGAGGCCAGCGGGCTGTTGGAGTGGCTCGCAAGGACTCTGCGAACCTGAACACGGAAGCCCCCCACACTGCAGTTGCCGTGCATGTTAGCACGAAACAAGGATGGTGAGTCTGTTCAAAATTGCAAATCTTTCTCGAATGGCGTGCGAATATGCAAAGGTTTGCATTTCCGTGTAGGCATCGCTGCACAATCCGGAGATTCTGCAAATAACTTCAGAACCGCATCACTGCCAACGTGCCCTTTCACCCCACGTCACCAACTTCAACGTTGACCCCTCATAGGTGCCGTATTACTATATGCTGCGCTCCCGCGATGAGCAGTTCCCGCTATCCATGGGACGCAGCACCCTCAGACGAATGACCCGAATTCCTGGAAACGGATTTGCGTCATAGACGTATTTTTGGAGGTTAGTCATGAAACACATCCGCTTCTCGGTTTTGATTCTATGTGCGTGCTTCGTGTCCGCGGCATGGGGCCAGCCGCCAGCCTGCACGGCACACACCCCGTGGGTCGAGTTCCACAGGACCAACATGCAGCGCTGGAACCAGTGCGAAAATGTGCTGAGCGTCAACACTGTTGGGAACCTCGGCTTGAAGTGGACCTTCACCGCCCTCGATTATGTTTTCTCCTCGCCCGCAGTGGTGAGTGCCGTGGTGTATGTTGGCTCGGACGACCACAACTTGTACGCGCTGAATGCTTTCACCGGGGCTAAGCTTTGGAGCTACACCACCGGCGCCATTGTGGCTTCGTCACCCGCAGTGGCGAATGGGGTGGTTTATGTCGACTCGTACGACAAGAACGTGTACGCGCTAAATGCCAGCACCGGGACAACGCTGTGGAACTCCAGCGGCGGCGGGTTCTCCTCGCCCACGGTGGTTAATGGGGTAGTTTATATCGCCTCGTTTGACAAGAACGTGTACGCGCTGAATGCCACCACCGGGGCCAAGCTGTGGAACTACACCACGGGCAGGATTGTGTTGTCGTCACCCGCGGTGGCGAATGGGGTGGTTTACGTCGGCTCCTACGACAACAACGTGTATGCGCTAAAGGCCAGCACGGGCGCCAAGCAGTGGAGCTACACCACCGGTGGTTATGTGGTGTCCTCGCCCGCGGTGGCCAATGGTGTGGTCTACGTTGGCTCCTACGACAAAAACGTCTACGCGCTGAACGCCAGCACAGGCGCCAAACTTTGGAGTTACGCCACCGGCGACGTTGTGGCGTCCTCGCCCGCGGTGGCGAATGGGGTGGTTTATGTCGGCTCGTACGACAAAAAGGTTTACGCGCTGAATGCCAGCACCGGTACCAAGCTGTGGAGCTACCCCACGGGCGGCGTAGTGTATTCCTCGCCTGCGGTGGCGAATGGAGTGGTTTATGTCGGCTCGTACGACAAAAACGTGTACGCGCTGAACGCCAACACCGGCGCCAAGTTGTGGAACTACACCACCGGCGGCGGAATTTACACCTCGCCCTCAGTGGTGAATGGGCTGGTTTATGTCGGCTCGGATGACGGCAACGTCTACGCCTTCGGCCTGAAGTGAAGGCCGGTCGGGGCAGCCAAGAGCGCGTACGAGACATCGTCACTCGATGTTGTGAAGAAGGTTAGAGCGGTGACCGCGCGGCAAAACCCGTGACTGACAGCGCCTTCCACGGAGCTTAGCCTAAAGATTGTTCAGGAAAATAGTAGTGCGCTGGTGGCAAACCGCCTCCCGAGCACGCGGCCGCCAGTTGTTCCCGGATCAGATCGACAGAACCCAGTATTCGCAACGGTTTGAAGGGCTCACCCACTCGCGCAGGTTGTTCCGGGGGCTTTGGGCTGGTACACTTCGGCAAGAGACAAGCGTCCAAAGCCAGAATTCCTTGGCTGATCCATTGTGTGGGGTGAAAACGATTTGGCCGTACGTCCGTTTGTTGAACACGACATCCCACAAGTGGCGGATCTGTTCTGGACTGTCATGCGTGGCCGCAAGGGATCCGCTCCGCCTGCAACTCAGTCTTTTTTCCGCGAGCTCTACTTCACAAATCCGTGGGTCGACAACAGTATTCCTTCTCTTGTTTATGAAGACAAACACGGCAGGATTGTCGGCTTCTTAGGCGTAACCCTACGGAAGATGCTGGTATGCGGCGAGCCCATTCGCGTCGCCTTTGGAGGCAATTTTGTAGTGGACCCCGAAGCCCGGTCCAACCTGGCAGGCATGCGCCTGTTGGGAACCTACATGGCAGGGAACCAGGATCTCTCGCAGACGGATTCGGCCAACAACGTATCCCGGAGTTTGCTGGAACGACTCGGCTTCCGGACCATTCTGCCCTTTAGCGTTCACTGGGCACGCCCGTTGCGACCGGGTCACTATGCAATTTACGCCCTGTCCCGCTTGACCGGACCCGCACTTTCCGCCGGCCTAAGATTTGCCGCGAAGCCCTTTTGTAGCGTTGCGGACAGCATGGCCGTGAAATTCGCTTCCAGTCCGTTCCGTCAGACCGAGCCCACTCTGCACGGGGCGGAACTTGATGTCGAAACGCTCCTTCACTGCCTGACCGAATTCCGCGCGGGCTACTCTCTTTGGCCGGAATATGACCTCCATTCGCTGACATGGCTTCTGGCTTTCATGGACCGGATGCAAACGCGCGGAGATCTCCGGAAGGTCGTTCTTCGCGATGACAGCCAGAAGATCATCGGTTGGTATATTTACTATGTCAAACCGGGCGCGGTTGGTGAAGTGGTGCAGATCGGCGGTGAGCGGCAATTCACCAAGGACATTCTCGATCATCTTTTCCACGACGCCTGGAAACGCGGAGTGCTTGGTCTTCATGGGATGGTGCAGAGCAGCTTGATGGGCGACTTCTCGGAGAAGAACTGCTTCTTCACATGCCGCGGCGGTTGGACGGTCGCACACTCCCGCAGGCCCGAACTCCTCGAACTCCTCAATCGTGGTGATGCTTTCCTCTCGCGCCTAGATGGCGAATGGTGCCTGGCTTTTGGTGGCTGATCTCAGCCTGCGCTCGCCAGTACGGGCGCTGTTACAGCAATCATCGTTTCCTTCGTCACTGCGACCCGTTACGGAGTGTCATCACGACCGGAGTGGAGGGACCTGCTGTTGGTGCAGGCTACATCTTCGGAGAACCTATCATAAGATGTTATTGCTCATGAGCAAACATCAACCAGTCCGGGGCCAACTGCCTTTGTTATCCTGAAGATCGACCACCGAGGGAGTTGAAGCAAATGAAAGATTCGAGTTGGGGCAGCGCACTCGCTCTGGTGACCCGATGAAGGTGCTTCTGATTGGCGCCAACGGGCAGCTGGGCAGCGATCTGCTCAAGGTTCTTCAAGCCGCAGGCGACGTCGTCGTACCCGTGACTCACGCCCAACTCGATGTATGTTCCGAAGAGCAAGTGGCCGAAGTCATGGCTCAGGCCAAGCCGGATGTGGTGATAAGCACTGCGGCCTACCACCGCGTCGAGGAATGTGAAATCAGGGCTGCACTTGCGTTCCAGGTGAATGGCATCGGTGCGATGAATCTGGCTCGATCTTGCCACGGGTCCGGCGCTATTTTGGTGAACTTCAGCACCGATTACGTTTTCGATGGGAAGAAGAACGGCGCGTATGAGGAAACCGATCTGCCTTCACCGCTGAGTGTGTACGGTGCTTCCAAGGTGCTCGGAGAACACCTCGTCGCCGCCTATGCCGACCGCTATTTTGTCATCCGTACCTGCGGTCTCTACGGAGTTGCCGGAAGCAGCGGGAAGGGCGGCAACTTTGTTGAGACCATGCTGAAGAAGGCGATGGCGGGAGATGCTATTCGTGTGGTTGACGATCAGGTTCTTACTCCCACCTACACGGCCGATCTTGCGAAGGCAACGCGCCAGTTGATCCTGACCGGAAATTACGGGCTGTATCACATCAGCTCCGAAGGCCAATGCTCGTGGTACGACTTTACCCGTTATATCTTCGAGCGTGCCGGTCTCGACGTAAACCCCTCGCCTGTCAACTCCTCCGAGTTCGCGAGTCCGGTCAAACGTCCAGCGAATTCGGTGCTCTCGAAGGCGAAACTTCGCGCGCTGGGAATATCCATTCCATCCTGGAACGACGCTCTGCCCAGATATCTCGAGGAAAGATCGAGGAAGAATGCGCCGGTTGGTGTTTCCTAATTGGCATCTAGGTGGCGGGCAGAAAATTTGACGCTACTTGCCTCTCCGCTCCATCCATCTCCACGCGGTTGAGACGCTGTCGTGCAGCGAGCGGAACGTGTTCCATTGCAAGAGCTGCTGCGCTCGCTTCGGATCTGCCACCAGCGCTGGCGGATCACCGGGACGCCGCGGGACGATTTTCGTCGGAACTTTCTTGCCTGTCACTTCTTCCACCGAGGCAATCACTTCTTTCACCGAAGAACCCTCTCCGGTACCCAAATTCACGGTAAAAGAAGGATTTCCCGCCTGCAGGTGCTGCAGCGCTTTCACGTGCGCCTCGGCTAAATCAACTACGTTCGTGTAATCGCGGACGCAGGTGCCGTCCGGGGTGGGATAGTCGGTGCCGAAGACTTGGAGTTCGGGACCGAAACCGGCGGCTGCGCTCAATGCCAGCGGGATCAGGTGCGGCTCGGGCTCGTGACACTCCCCAACCTCTCCGCTTTCATCTGCTCCTGCGGCGTTGAAGTAGCGCAAGCTGGCATGACGAATTCCGTAGGCCGTGTCATAGGACTGGAGAGCTTGTTCGAAAAAGAGTTTGGAAACCCCGTAGGGATTGATCGGGGCGAGCGGACAATCCTCGCTGATGGGCATTTTAGCGGGAGAGCCGTAGACCGCGCACGTTGAAGAGAAGATGATAATGCTCTTCTTGCCCGCCTGCAGCACAGTGTTCAACAGGGAAAGGCCGCCTTCTACGTTGTTGCGGAAATACTTCTGCGGATTGACCACAGATTCCCCGACGAAGTGATCGGCGGCGAAATGCATGACGGCGTCCGACTGCTTCACCGCCGGCAAAAGCTTCTTGCTGTCGTGGACGTCGCCGACAATGGTTTCGAAACCCTTGGCCAAAAAATCAAAGCCGGTGGAAAGATTGTCGTAGATGAGGACTTCGAGGCCGGCCCTTCGCAACACCCGCGCCGTATGACTTCCGATGTACCCCGCGCCTCCTACCACCAAAACCTTCAATTAAGCCCTCCTGGTTCTCGCGATTCGACCGGGATTGAAGCAGCCTCTACGCGAGCCAAGCGCCTCTAATCGGAATCTTTAAGATAAGCGACAGGCAAAACCCCGTCAAACATAAGCAAGTTGGGCTAGACCCCCCAACGATCGCTCATCATCGTCTCCGGCGGAAAGCTGACTTATGTCTATGAATCGGTTAACCAAGTCTGTTCGTGCCTCTTAGGCATCTTGAGGTGAAGAATGTTCATCTGATACGTTCACGGTAACCTTGGGCGCGGAGCCCTGAAATGCATGAGTACCAAGGCGTTCAGTCCGATCCGTTCCGTTCCCGCAATGGACACCACCCGACGTAAACAGCGCCGACGTAAACAGCGAAAGAGACATTTGCGCGCCGAAGCTGGTTCTGAGAGAGTTTCCCAGATGAATGGTGGAAAGGGCTCATGAGGATAAGAAACTGCGTGCTCCTGCTGTTTGTGTTCACCAGTGTCTATTCGATGGGCCAAAGCTGCCAGGGCGACTGCCAGCTCGGAGGAATCTCGCCGAGTCCGTACACCGCGGCACAGACTGCTGAGAACACGGCCGTCAACTTTCCGCAGTGCGTTGGTTCGTCCTGCGGCACAGGCTGGAACGGAAACCAGTTCGAAGGCATCGACGCCCAGCAGAACATCGGCAAGCAATATCAATTCTACGATCAGAATTACTACAACATCGACGCCAATATCGCCGTCGGCCCAACCGTGAGTGGCGAAAACGGGCAGGTTCTGGAGTGGGTCAATGGCGACTATGTTCAGGCTTTTGACAAAGCAACCGGTCTGCCCATCTTTACCTTCGCAGGCGGAACCGTGGCTGTGCCAGTCACTGTGGACGGCTTGTGGTCAAGTTCGACGCAACCGGAATGCCAGGATAGTACGGGGAACGTTCAAGTCATCTACGACCGTCTGGACAATGTGTTCGTAATCAGCCGGCGCATAACGTACCTCGTGAGCGGCATCGATCATTACACCTGGTGCATTGCGCTGAGTTCGGGCAGCGATCTTTCCAACACCACGACCAGCTGGCATGCGTACGAGTTTAAGATGGACACGGCAATTCCTTGCCTGCCGAGTTCGAACGGCTGCACCACCGGAACTTCTTATTACTACTATCCTGACTGGCCCCGGATCGGGACTTGGTCGAATGGCTTCTATATCACTTTTGATTTGCAGGATCCCACAGCCGGTAATACCGAAGCCGGCTTTGAAGCTTGCCAGTTAGACCGCACGGACATGGTTCTCGGCCAATCCGCGAACCCGATGACGTGTTACACCTACATGGTCCCGGTGAACGAAGAGCCCAGCCTCATCCACTCGGTCGATGTGGGGGATATCGACGGTGCGACGGGACCACCAAATGGCGAGCCGGAATATTTTCTTTCCATGGTTAGCCCCAGCAATCTACAGCAGGGGAACAACGGACAGGGCGTTTGCACCAGCAACAGCACGCCCTGCACATCTAACCAGCTGGCGCTGTTTACCTGGGGAACGAGTGGTTTGGCGGGGCCGACTTTCGTCACGGTGAACCCATACACGCCAGGCTGCTACGACACCTCGAAAACAGGGAGCGAAATCAACACGATATGCGTTCCGGTACCGAGCACCAATCCCGCTCAAATCGGAGCGTATGGCAGTCTTCTCTGTGGAGACTATGGACCCCCGTGTCTCGATTCCCTCGGCGACAGGATGGCGAATCGGCTGACTTACAACAACCTGACCTCGTCCGGGAGCGGGCCGAACGGGACGTACCTGACAGCGTCGCACGTGGTTATGGAAAGCGCCAGCAATGAGCGTACCGGTATTCGCTATTACATTCTGCAGGTTTCAAACGGGGCGGCGACGGTGCTGGTAAATAGTGGCGGCACTTCGGGTCCTCCCGATTTGCAAGATCCGAATAAGACGCTGTTTTACTTCATGCCGAGCGCGGCTCTCGACAAGAATGGCAATTTGGCAATCGCGTACACGAACTCTGGGGCCTACAATCCCGCCGTCAATGTTGACGTGCTGCCCTGGGGCGCTTCCAACTTCGAGGCTCCAACGCTGATTGTGCAGGGAACTGGGGACCAGGAGAACACGATGCACTGGGGCGAGTACGCCGCCACGGTGATCGATTCAACCGACGATCTGACGTTCTACGGCATGGGCGAATATTTCAATACCAGTCAAACGGGAACGAGCGGTTGCCAAGTTCCGGCAAGCAACTGCCACACCTGGCAAACTCGCATCTTCCGCGAGGCCTTGCCGGCCGTCTCTCTCGTGCCCCCAAGCTTAACTTTCGGGCCGCAGACGATTGGCACGACCAGTCCGGCCCAGACAGCCACACTAACAAATACGGGAGCTGCGCCGCTAACGCTCTCAAACATTGGTCTAACCGGCCTCGACGCCAGCGACTTTGCGCAGACTAATACCTGTGGGCCGACCCTGGCACCGAATGACAATTGCCAAGTCAGCGTGACGTTTACGCCCGCTGCAACAGGGAGTCTAGGCGCGGCGGTGAGCATCACCGACGATGCCCCTCGTAGTCCCCAGACAGTGAGCCTCTCGGGCATGGGCACCGCTGCCGTCGCTACCTTGTCGCCACTCAACCTCCCGTTCCCTGGCCAGTACGTCAAGAACTCTGGTCCTACCCAGACAGTCAAGCTGACGAATACCGGCACGGCCACACTCGCGATCACGAACGTGGCCGTGAGCCCCGCCGACTTCGGCATGGTCAGTACGTCCAGCCCCTGCGGAAGCAGCCTAGCCGCCGGTTCGAGTTGCACGATCGGAGTCTTCTTCGACCCAACTGCAATGGGCACCAGAACCGGGACGTTGAGCGTCACGGATAACGCAGCCGGCAGCCCGCAAACGGTGACACTCACAGGAATGGGGCAAGATTTCGCGGTTGCTCCGTCCGGCTCAGCAACGGCTACAGTTCCTCCGGGACAGACCGCCAACTATACGATCCAAGTTGCACCCGGCGGCGGATTCAATCAAACTGTCACGCTGAGCTGCAGCGGCGCGCCACCACAGTCTGCGTGCTCTCTCTCCCCTAATTCGGTTGCGCTCCACGGTTCTACGCCGGCGTCAGTTACCGTCGCGGTAACGACGGCTGGAACCACGGCGCGTCTCACGCACCCTGGTGGTTTTCTGCCGTCCAGCGGCACGCTTGCGCTATGGTTGACCCTTTCTGGCTGGTCCGGGCTGGTGCTAGGCTCATGTGCGCGATCCCGCAAGCGGCGCGGCCGATTGCTTTACGGACTAGCCTTCCTCTGCCTGATCTCACTGGGAATCACATTTTCCTCCTGCGGCGGCGGGAGCACGAGCATGGGAAATAGCACCACCAGCAGCCCGCCCGCGACCCCGCCCGGCTCCTACGATCTCACCGTGACCGGCACTTTCACGTCCGGCTCGACTACGCTGACCCATGCAACGAAGCTTACTTTGGTCGTGCAATAACTGCACCCCAAGCGGCTTTGTTGTTCTCCAATGCGTGCGCGACGAGTCCAAGGGATTTCCTGGCCTGGAGATTTCGGTTCATTTGTGAATTCGACCCTTTTGGGGTGGATCCCGAAAAACGGCTGCTTGCCGCGAGAGCGGCCGCGGAGTTATCTCTCGTTGGCCTTTTCTGACGCCTTTGCGAGTCTCCTTCCAAAAAATCTTTTGGGATCGTGAGGGAATTGACCTGGGAATGTCGCCTTTATAAGTGAGCGGGAAAATAACCGGCCGGACGGCCAATTCCGATCATAACGCAAACAAAAGAGGAGAAAAAACATGAAACTCAAATCGCTTGCTCTCAGCTTAGGATTCGCGGTTCTGGCCGCTCTCTCGATGTCGGCCCAGACCTCCTACAACTTTAGGACGATCAACTATCCCAAAGACACCTTTACCCAGCTTCTGGGTATCAACGTGAAAGGCGAAATCGCTGGCTACCACAACGTGAACGATAACAAAGGGTTCACCTATGAATTGTCCACCAAGAAGTTCAAGAATGAAAATTTCCCTGGCTCGACTGCCACCCAGGTGATCGGCATCGACGGGCTGGGTGGGACGTGCGGCTTCTATGTCGACCAAGCAGGCGTCACTCATGGTTTCATCGACGACAACAACGCCTTCAAGTCGATCGATTTTCCGGGAACACCCTTCAACCAACTGCTCGGCCGCAACGACCTGGCGCAGGTGGCCGGCTACTATAGCCAAACCGCAAACGGCACTGGACCTTTCGTCCCCTACATTTACGACATCAACGGCGGCGTCTTTGAGGTAATCACGATTCCGGGATCGGTGAGCGCGCAGGCCACCGACATCAACTTCAAGCAGCAGGTTACTGGATTCTTCATCGACTCTAACAACATTAACCACGGCTGGTGGCTGAATGCGGGAACGCTGCTTCAGCTCGATTATCCGGGCGCGATCTTCACCCAGGCGACCGGTGAGAACAACAAGGGGCTGGTGGTTGGCACTTACCAGGACTCGTCTGGCGCCTCTCACGGCTTCGTCTATAACAGCAATAGCGCAACCTACACTTCGGTGGATGATCCCAAAGGAGTCGGCTTCACCCTAGTCAACGGTGTCAACGATGAGGGCATGCTCGTCGGTTTCACGATGCCCACCAGCACCACGGCGCAGGGATTCGTCGCAACTCCTGCGCAGTAAGAGTCAAAGCAAATCTAACGTGTGTTTCCTGCCGTCGGTAAAGCGCCTTGGAAGCCTGCAAACCAGCAGGCTCCAAGGCGCGGTTTCTTGCATTCCGAAGTTTTAATTTATCGTGGTCATCTGGAAACGGCGCGGACTTTCACACGACAGCGCTGGCTTTATGCCTGATGCTCCACCGCCTCACCGTTGGCGTAATACTCAGCAGTTCCCGGTTCTAGCCGCCGGCCATCCGGACTGAAAATTCGGAAGTGAGCCAGGCCGAATCTCTGCAACGCGAATTGTAGCGTGGTGGTCAGCACTCCGATGCCGTACTTCACGCTTCGCCTGAAGTTGATGGAGGAGGCATCGTCAAAATACTTGGTCGGACACGATACTTCTCCGATGCGGGAGCCGAAATGCACACATTGCGCCAGCATCTGGTTGTCGAAGACGAAGTCGTCGGAATTCTCAAGGAGTGGAAGTCGGGTGAGTACTTCGCGGCTGAACGCTCGATACCCGCTGTGATATTCAGAGAGCTTAGCCCGCAAAAAGAAGTTCTCGAACGCGGTCAGAAAGCGATTCGCAATGTATTTCCAAATAGGCATGCCGCCTCGCAGGGCTTGCCCTCCCAGAATGCGCGAACCGAGAACCACATCATAGACTTCGTATGCCACCATGCTCGCCATGGCCGTCACAAGAAGCGGCGTGTATTGGTAGTCGGGATGCAGCATAATGACCACGTCCGCACCCGCAGCCAGAGCCTCGCGGTAACAAGTCTGCTGGTTGCGCCCGTAGCCATAATTTGCATTGTGCACGAAGAACTGCAATCCGAGTTGCCTTGCGACCTCAACTGTGCGGTCAGAACTGTGATCGTCCACCAGGATGCGAATGTCAACAAGATCCGGCAACTCCCGCACCGTTGCTTCCAGAGTCTTCTCCGCGTTATAGGCGGGCAACACTACTGCGATGCGTTTACCGTTTATCATTGCTTACCCTTAAGCTCATGATACCTGCGCGCTCCGCGTTCCCGTCAAAGGAAGCCTGGAGGCAGCTTCGGTTAGAGCATTACTCAGTTCGCGAAGGTGGCGTTCTTCGGTGAGGTAGCTGATCACCATCATTCGCAGCACGCTGCTTCCATTCACCCTGGTTTCCGAGATCCAGCGCCGGCCGTCGCGTGTTACTTCCTCAACGATGCTGACATGTGCCTCGGCAAGATTTTGCTGGCTAAGGTTTGCCTTAAACCGGAAGGCGACAATGGGAAGAATCTGGGGGGCAGCCAACTCGAAGTGCTCGGAAGCCTGTATCCAGGAGGCGAAACCCCGTGCCAGATTGAGTTGACGATCGATGTGCTCTTCGTAGGCCTTCCTTCCGTGAACTCGCAGCGTGAGCCACAGTTTGAGCGAGTTCATACGCCGCGTCCATTGGGTGCTGATGCGCGAATTGTCGAGGCCCTTGGACTCGGCCGCTTTTGGCATGTACGGGGCTGCGACGGCGAAGGCCCGCTCTAGCATTTCGGGATGGCAAGTCAGGATTACGCCGGCCGCCAGCGGCATCGCTAGCCATTTGTGGGGATCGATAGTGATCGAATCCGCTTGCTCGATGCCCCGAAGCAGACTCCGGTGTTGATCGGAGAAGATCGCCGATCCGCCGTAGGCACCGTCGACATGCAGCCACAGGTCGTAGCGCTGGCATATTTCGGCAATGGCCACGAGATCGTCGACCGCGCCGGTGTTGGTGGTTCCGGTGGTAGCAACCACGCAGAAAGGCTTCTTTCCGGAAGCCAGGTCGGTCTCTATTGTTCGTTCCAGGATTAGCGGATCTAGTTGCACGTTCTCATCCACCGGGATTCGCCGCAGCGCTTTGCGCCCCACTCCGAGCAGGCCGGCTGACTTATCAATCGAGTGGTGCGCCTCGTCGGAGGCATAGAGGACGGGCTGTGAACCAATCGAGGCGATGCCTTCCTCGATTGCATTCGGAAATTTCGCGGCCAGGGCCAGAGCCAATCCGGTGAAGTTCGCCTCATTGCCACCCGAAGTAAACGTTCCGTTGAATTCGCCCGGCCAGCCCACGCGTTCTCCGATCCAGCGCACGGTTTCATGCTCAATCTTCGAAGCCAGCTGCGAGCGTTTGACCGTGGCCAGCTGTGGATTGAGCGCGGCCACCAGGGCTTCAGCCATAACCCCGATGTAAGTGGGCGTGGGATTCATCAATCCGAAATAGTTTCCGCTGGGAACGTGAAAACCTTTGTCGACCATCTCGCGAAAGATTTCGTCGAGTACCTTGTCAGCGTCTTCGCCATTCTCGGGTAGGAGATTGTTCAAAGCTGCGAACGTCCTCTGCTCAGCTGGAAGTTGCACGCGGCGGTCGGGCAGGGAAGTGAAGAAACTGTCGATCTGGTCAATAAGGTGGTAGCCAACACGGCGGCGAGTGGCGGAGTCGAGGTCGAAGCGCATGACAATTTGATTCTAGCCGTTGCGAGAAAGAAGCAGTCTATCCGAACCTTGCGGTCAAAGGACTCTGACTTGAGTACAACACAAAGAGATCTGTCATTCTGAGCGCAGCGAAGAATCCCTGTAACTTGCTAGTTTGACCAAGTATCCCGCTGGCGCGACAAGCGCTATTCCTTTGGGTCTTCGGCGTTGGATGCTTTCTCCGGTCTCAGCAGCGGGAACAGAATCACATCGCGAATGGTGTGAGAATCGGTCAACAGCATCGCCAGTCGGTCCACACCTACGCCCACGCCTCCGGCCGGCGGCATGCCATAGGAGAGCGCCCTGATGTAGTCTTCGTCCATCTGGTGAGCCTCCTCGTCTCCGCGTTCGCGTTCCTTAAGTTGCTGTTCGAAACGGCGGCGCTGATCTTCGGGATCGTTCAGTTCGCTGAAGCCATTGGCAATTTCCATTTGCCCTGCAAAGATCTCCCAGCGCTCCGTCCAGTCAGGCTCATCGGCTTTTTGCTTGGAAAGCGGAGAGACTACGGTAGGGAACTCGTAGATGATCGTGGGCTGAGTCAGATGCTCTTCCGCCACCGCATCAAAGAGATTAGCGATGGTCTTTCCGACTGGCTCATTGCGGTCGTACGCGATATGCGCGTGACCTATATTGAATCTGCCCACCAACGCTTTCACTGAGTCGTGAGAGCTGAAGTCTGCCATCGTAGGCTTCGCCCCTGCGGCGTCTGGCCAATAATGAATGATCGCTTCGCGCATGGTCATGCGCCGCCAGTTCGATCCCGCCCAATCGATCTCGTGCTCGCCCCACTTAGATTTCGTGTTGCCGTTAACGTCGATCGCCGCTTGCTCGATTAATTGCTGCGTCAGATCCATGACCCCGCGGTAATCCGTATAAGCCTGGTAGAACTCGAGCATGGTGAATTCCGGATTCCAACGCCAGCCCAGACCCTCGTTGCGGAAGTTGCGGTTGATTTCGTAGACCCGGTCGAAGCCACCGACGGTCAGCCGCTTAAGGTAAAGCTCGGGAGCGATGCGCAGATATAAATCCATGTCGAGAGTGTTGTGATGCGTAACAAACGGTTTGGCAACCGCGCCGCCAGCGATTTGTTGCATCATCGGCGTCTCGACCTCGATGAAATCTTGCGCGTCAAGGAACCGCCTCATGGACTGCACCAGTTTGCTGCGCTTGAGAAATACCTCGCGCACCTCCGGATTCATGACGAGGTCGACGTAACGTTGCCGGTATCGCAATTCAATGTCGGTCAGGCCATGCCACTTTTCGGGCAGTGGTAGCAGATCCTTGGAGAGGAACGTAATCTCCTCGACGTGAACGCTGAGTTCGCCAGTGCGGGTGCGGAACAAGTACCCGCTGACCCCAACGTGGTCTCCTAGGTCGAGCAATTTGTAAAGTTCGAATCCTTTCTCGCCGACGGCATCTTTCTTCACGTAGATTTGCAACTTCTGTCCGCCCTGCTGCAGATGCGCGAACCCGGCTTTGCCCATCAGGCGGATCGCCATAATGCGTCCCGCAACCCGAACATTGACGTGCGATGCCTCGAGTTCCTCTGTCGACTTTCCCGAGTAGTCAGGCAGAATTGCGGGAATCGTGTGCGTGAATTCATACTTGGTCGGGTAGACCCGTTGTCCAAGGGCTTCAATCTGCTTCAGCTTCTCACGCCGCAGTTCGTAAATTTTCTCGTCGAGTGCCAATGGGTTCCTTTGATCCGCAAAGATGGAGAATCGATTATAAACAAGCGCTGGATGGTACCGTTCCGGATCGCGCTCGATCGGCATCTCCGCGGACTCTGCGGAGAGAATCTTCGCTCAGAATTTCCAGCTTTGCCTAGACTTCGTCGCTAACGGCAGCGAATCGGTGGCGGGATCGGCATCAAGAAATGGTGTAATAAGAACTTGATCCGGGCGCGGATCGGCGGGCGGGAATTGAGTCAAGCGCGCACGATCTCGGCTTCCCGAAACGCTGGGACGATAGCTTCTTGCAGGAGCTTGAGCCTTTTCTCTACATCGACAGCATTTTCCGGTGTCGCTGGCATGTACACGGGAATCACATCCTCAGACGAGTACCCTTGCTTTGCCAACTGTACCCACTTGGAAACTTCCTCTATGTACCCCTCCAATGCCTGCGACGGTGTCTTGCGCGAATCCGTCACCAGATACGCTGGGGATACATCGCAGGAAATAATCCATAGCCACTCGTCAACATCGGCGCGGTTAGGCTCAATGTGAAAGAGGAATACCGCCGCAACCCCGCCATAGCCATCCCCGAAGTAGACTTCCCGAATACCTTTGCACCAGGGAAAAGAACGAATATACTTCTCAGCCCCGGACGCCATTACTCGCAAAAGTGTTGTGTCCTCATCGTCTTCTCGACCATTTGATCTACCGGAACCACGCCTTTGACCGGTATTCCGCTGTCACTTTTGTCCATACATCATCTCTCTGTTGTCGAATTCTACTCCGTTCTGAGATTCTCGCAGCACTTGTCCCAACGCCCGCAAGCGCTGGGCGATGAGAGTCCTTGAAGCCGGCGCCTCACAGCGGTACTATAAGCTGCTTTAGAATTTTCAATCGACCGAGGCCCGATGCCGCAAAACTACGTTCCGCTGTTCATATTTGTCGCCGTGGTGGGGGTACTGATCCCGATCACGCTGCTGCTAGCGAAACTGATTCGTCCGGACAATCCGAACCGGGCGAAATTGATGCCGTACGAATGCGGCATCGATCCCATTGACAGCGCCCGGGGACGTTACACCGTCCGCTACTACATTATTGCCATCCTGTTCGTAGTCTTCGATGTGGAGACCATCTTTCTGTTTCCGTGGGCGGTGAAGTTCAAGGCGCTGGGAACATTCGGGCTGGTTGAGATGCTCATCTTCCTCGGCATTCTGATCGTCGGCTACATCTGGATCTGGGGAAAAGGAGCGCTGGAGTGGGTGTAGAGCAGCACTCAGCACTCAGCAATCAACCCTGAGAGATTCATGCAACTGCGAATCGCCTTTGCCAAGCATTTATGACTAACGCAACTCCCGACGGCGAGACTTTCGTTGCCAGCCGCTGGACGAAAGGGAACTTGCTTTTCCCGATTCGCATTGTGGTGAATTCGCTACATGTCATTAAGGTGAAGCCGCGCTTTTTTGGCAGCAGCGAGGAAAGCATCGCCATCGCGCAGGTCGCGTCGGTACAAATTTCAACTGGAATCGTGTGGTCGAACATCCGGATCGACTCGTCAGGCGGTACGAACCCGATCACCAGCCACGGGCATCGCAAAGCGGACGCGCAGCGGATTCGTGACCTGATCGAGTCGTACCAGGCCGCAGCTCATCGGACGGGAAGCGCTGCGCCGAGATGAATTGCACACTCGTCGTTGACACAGTATCCGCAAGCTGTTAGAAGTTAACGTTCTCCAAAACCAGTTGCAACGCCGGAGGTCTGTGCCTTCGTAGCTATGCCCGAGGAAACCAAACCGTCCACGCCGCCGCCGAGCGGTGAGTCGAAACCGGTCGCCGGTCATGCGCCCGCTGCGCCGGCTAAACCTGCTGGCCCTACCGCCGTTCCCTGGGAATCTCCCATGGTTGTCAAACTCAAGGGTCAATACGGCTCGGGCATCCGCGAAGCGAGTACTTACCTCGGACAGGACTACATGGTCGTGGAGCCTTCTATCGTTTCCGAGTTGCTGCAGATTCTGCGCGACCGCGAGCAATTCGATTATTGCGTGGACATTACCGCAGTGCACTACCCTGAACGCGAGAAGCAATTCGATCTCGTTTGGATTCTCTATTCCTTCCCCAGGAACGAACGCATTCGCGTCAAAATCATGATTGCGGATGGCGAAAGCGTCCCGAGCGCGGTCTCGGTCTGGGCCACCGCCAACTGGCTGGAGCGTGAAGTTTACGACATGTTTGGCATCCGCTTCGACGGCCATCCTGATTTGAAGCGCATCCTGCTCCCCGATGGCTGGAAGGGCCATCCGCTTCGCAAAGACTACGGCATCATTCAACAGGATCAGGAATGGGTGCGGGCCAACCTGGGAATCGAGAGCGGCCAATAACCATGACCGACCGCACGATCACTGATCCGAAGCTGACTGACACGACGACGTCCGACCCGAAAGCGTCTGACTTCACAAGATTCCTGTCACACCTGGAACTCGACGAGCCCGACAAAACCTTTCTCGACAGCAATGAACTGGTCATCAATATGGGGCCGCAGCATCCGGCGACCCATGGAGTGCTGCGCGTAATTCTCAAGCTGGATGGCGAGAAAGTTCTGGGTACAGAATGCGTCATCGGTTACCTCCATCGCGGCGTGGAGAAGATTGCCGAGAACCGCACTTACACCATGTTCAATCCGTATGTCGATCGCATGGATTATGTGGCCGCGGTCTCGAACGGGTTGGGGTATTGCGAAGCGGTTGAAAAGCTGCTCAACATTGAAGCCCCGCCGCGAGCCAAGTACATCCGGGTAATTCTGACGGAACTGAACCGGATGGCGAGCCATCAGCTGTGGCTGGGTACGCATGCTCTCGACATCGGCGCCATGACCCCGCTCTTTTACACCTTCCGCGACCGGGAAGAGATTCTGAAGATCTTTGAAAAGTATTGCGGTGCCCGTTTGACTACGCACGCTTTCCGCATTGGCGGCTGCCAGTACGAAACGTACGAGGGCTTTGAGCGCGACGTAACCAAGTTCCTCGACTTCGTTCCTCCGAAAATCGATGAATACGAAGAACTCCTCACCACCAATCGCATCTGGCTGGAGAGAACAAAGAATGTTGGTGTCATTTCCCGCGCGGATGCTATCGCGTTGGGCGTCACCGGCCCGGTGTTGCGAGCCAGTGGAGTGAAATGGGATCTGCGAAAAGCCCAGCCCTATGCCGCATACTCGGACTTCGATTTCGAAATTCCGATTGGCGCGAACGGCGACACCTACGACCGGTACACGGTGCGCATGGAGGAGATGCGGCAGTCGTTGCGCATTATCCGGCAGGCGGTCGAGCGAATTCCTGAAGGTCCGATCATGGCTAAAGTTCCCAAGGTGATGAAGCCGCCTGTGGGCGAGATTTACCACTCGATCGAAGCCCCTAAGGGAGAATTGGGATACTTCATTGTCAGCGACGGATCAACGCAACCCTACCGTATACGAGTAAGACCGCCCTCGTTTGTGAACCTCCAGGCACTGGACGTCATGGTGCGCGGAGCTTTGGTCGCCGATGTCATCGCGGTGATCGGCACACTGGACATTGTGCTGGGCGAGGTTGATCGCTGATGCTCAACTACATTACCTCCTATCTCAGCAGCAACACGACTCCCGGGCAAGCGGGGAATGTGTTTTGGGCTACCGTTTACATCCTGGTGGTGTTCGGTGGAATCTCGGTCGCGGTTATGGCGATGAACTGGCTGGAGCGCAAGGCTCTGGCGCATTTTCAGATTCGCCTCGGCCCCATGCGCGTCGGCCCACACGGCTTGCTGCAGCCGATCGCCGATGCCATCAAGCTGATGACCAAAGAAGACATCATTCCGGCCGAAGCTGACAAGTTTGTTTTTTGGATCGCGCCGCTCATTATTCTGTGCGCCTCGTTTGCTGTCTATATTGTCGTTCCTTTCGGTCCGACTCACGCGATTACGGATTTGAACATCGGTATCCTCTTCATGCTCGGCGTTTCTTCGCTGAGCGTGTTGGGAGTCGTGATGGCAGGCTGGGCGTCGAACTCGCATTACCCGCTGATCGGCGCACTGCGATCCAGTGCTCAAATGGTTTCCTACGAAGTAGCCATGGGAATGGCCGTGGTTTCCGCAGTGCTCATGACCAGCCTGCACGGGCTCGGGCCTTATGGAGTTGGCGTCGGGACGTCGGGAACAGGAACCCTGAGCATGATTGGTATCGTCCAAGCCCAGCAAGAGCAGCATGTCTGGTTCCTGTTCAAGTTTTTCCCCCTGGGTTTTATTGCATTCGGCATCTTTGCCATCGCCATGGTTGCGGAGACGAACCGTGCGCCGTTTGATTTGCCCGAAGCCGAGTCCGAACTGACCGCTGGCTTCCACACCGAATATAGCGGCTTGCGCTGGTCGCTCTTCATGCTTGGCGAGTATGCGGCGATGATTGCGGTGTCGTCGATTGCCGTGACTCTGTGGCTCGGCGGATGGTACCGGCCTTTTCCCAATACGCTGACTGGTGACACTTGGGATCTGGTGTTCTCCCTATTTCCGGGATTAACATTCCTGGCGCTTGCGGCCATCGCTTTCGTCGGCGTTCGTCGCATGCCGAAGCATCCTTACTTCCGCGTTCAAACGATTGGCTTGGCAGGATTCGGAGCCGCTCTGGGTTTGATCGGACTGATATTGTTTGCGCCTCCGGTGCGCGATCGCATTCAGGACATCTTCTGGTTCGTCGCGAAGGTGGCTGGCTTTATGTATCTGTATATCTGGTATCGCGCCACGTTCCCGCGCTACCGCTTCGACCAGCTCATGAAAGTTGGATGGAAGGTGCTGTTGCCCATCGGAATCGGCGTTCTCATCCTGACCGCTATTTTGGGAGTCGTGCTCTAGTATGCAGCAAGTGGTCCAACCCGGCATGCAGCCCGTAGCCACGACGTTCTTCTTTTATTTCTTGTCCGGCCTTACCCTACTGAGCGGCGTTTTCGTGATCACACGCAAAAATCCGGTGCATTCCGCGCTGGCGCTGATTTTCGGCCTGCTGGCGCAAGCCGGACTTTACCTGATGCTCTACGCGCCGTTCGTCGCCGGCGTTCAGATCATTCTTTATGCGGGCGGCATCATGGTGCTCTTTCTTTTTGTGATCATGCTGGTGAACATTGAGCGCTCCCAGAGAGAAGAGCAATTCAATAAGCAATGGGTGGTTGGGCTCCTTGCTGCCGTCGCCCTTGGCGCACTGTTCGTAGTGGTGTACGTGAAGGGCAAAGCCTTGTTTCCGTACCGCATTGCTCAACCGATTGAGAGCAGCAACACGCAGCAAATCGGCGTCATGCTTTACGGGCAATACATGTTCGCGTTTGAGATCGCGTCGCTCTTGCTGTTAGTGGCGATTATTGGCGCAGTGGTGATGGCGAAGAAAAGAATTTGATTGGTGAGACGTAGCTA
>Ga0210409_10002028_pt1 | contig 24956 bp, 25 predicted proteins | sample IncBWH17MmetaG_FD_161649 | JGI IMG/M metagenome (GOLD analysis project Ga0210409, IMG submission 161649) | Forest soil microbial communities from Barre Woods Harvard Forest LTER site, Petersham, Massachusetts, United States - Inc-BW-H-17-M | ecosystem: Environmental > Terrestrial > Soil >...
CGACCAGTTTTCCGATCTGCGTCGAACCGGTGAACGCGATCTTTTGAATGTCGGGACTTTTCGTCAACTCCGTCCCGACGACCTCACCGAGGCCGGTCACGAAATTGATAACGCCAGGAGGCAAACCTGCTTCATGAAAAGCGTCCATCAACACTTCCGTTTGCATCGCGCTCATCTCGCTGGGCTTGATGACAACAGTGCATCCGGCAGCGATTGCCGGCGCCACCTTGATCGCGATCGAACCGGCGCTCGAATTCCAAGGCGTAAATATGCCCACCACGCCCGCCGGTTCCATGACGACTTTGGACGTCCCGACAGTTCTTGCCAGATCGAAGTCCTTGAGAACTTCCTTGAAGTGCAGGAAAATGTTAGCCGCGAGGTTGTTCGAGCCCTTCGCGCGGTCTTGGGGAGCGCCGTATTCCAGAACCGTCGCGTCAACGAGTATCCATTTGCTTGGCAACGGCATCATGCAACCGCTGCAAGCAGTCCATGCGATATTCCTTGCTGCTTTGCGAAAAGGTATTGAACGCTTCCTTCGCCGCGGCAATGGCGTGTCTGGTGTCGATTTCATCTGCCATGGTGACCTTGCCGATAACCGTGTTGTTGGTCGGGTTCACTAGGTCAACGACCTGGGTTCCATGGGGTGTGACGAACTTGCCGTTGATGTAGGCGCGATCAAAGGCTCTTACCAGAGCTGTGGTTTCGTTTTCGTTCATTTGCGTTTACCCTTATGACATTCAGCAATCTTTGCCCAACTTCGCCGAGTCTCTCTGGACCCGGCTACAATTTCATTCTGGCCGAATAACGCACGGGAGTAACTAGCAAAAGACGCCACTCCTCTTGCAAAATATGCCAAACGGAGCGATATGCTCATTCGCCGTTAAGTTAGGGTCAGCATATGGCCGCGTAATCGGTCGAAGAAACTCAAGATCAAGGGAGATGAAAAGAATGGTTGCTCAAGAGAGTACCGCCCAGAAAGACGAGGAGATCATCATTTCCATCGTTAAGGAAATGACGGAGTCTATGACCAAGGAAATGACGGAGTCTATGACCGGAGCCCAAAGCACGCGACACTGGGCCGAGGATGCCCTATGGTTCGACATCCCACCATTCGCCTCAAGGGGCATTCAGCCGGCACTAAAATTTTTGACAGGGTGTTCGGCAATTTCCAGTCTTGCAAAGTGGACATCGTCGAAACGGACGTCGTCGCGAACGGCGATATGGGTCTCGTTTGCACAGTTCAAAGGGTGCCCGAAATTTCGAGCGTGCGCTCGGCCAGTCGCCGATGCAGTACCTTACGGAGTGCGGTTAACGCTGGCTCGCGACTACCTAGTGGCGGGCGAACCCGGCGAGATTGAGGCGCTCTACACATTTCTCGATCTCGCCCAGAGGTGAGCAAACCTGGGCGGTGTGCTCCCGGATTTGCAAGATCGGGTGATGAGGTTCGCAGGATTTCGCTCGGGAGCGGATGCAACCGTGGGAGAGGTCCTCTATTCGAATCCAGCCGTCTTGGAGTTGCGCACCCGTATTTTGCGCCGACGATCCTCGACGGAGGCGTCACCAAATTCACCACGGGCGAAATCGCGAAGCAGGTTAGCGTAAAGCATCTCGATGGAATATCGACCTTCTCAATTGGGGCGCCGGTCGTTGCTGAGCAACTCGACCTTCAGAAAGGGTCGTCTTCGATTATCGTTCTCCTTTGAATCGTTTATGTTGACTTAGCCGCGCGCGCCGAACTCCACAGCGCCCACCCAGGATTGACCCGGTTCGGATAGAGTTCCAGCATCTTGTCGTAGAGCTCTTGAGCGGTTTTCGTCGTTTCGGCCAGGTGGTCGAAATCGCGGATGTACTGCCGCGTCTCCTCGACAATCCTGGGATTGTCGTCGTTCTCCGGTCGCTTATGTGAAGCGACCACGGCGCGTGGGTTGAGGGACTGAATCTTGTCGAGCGCGGCAATCCATTCCTGGCGCTTCTGCGCATTCGACTCGGCAAGGTAGAGGTGAACGTCATTGTAGGCCGCATCGCCGGCAACTACGAGCCCGATCGAAGGGACATTCAAACAGGTCGTATGATCCGTGTCAGTGTGACCGAGTTCCACGGCGACCAATTCATGTCCTTCCAGGTCAATTACACTACCTTCGAGCTGTTCCGCGATCACCAGCTTGTCCGGAATCTGGCCCGGAAATCCTGGCTTCCACGCCCCATCGAGCGCCTCCGGTGAGGCGTTCTGGCGCATAACCTTAACTGTATTGGGCGTTGCCACTACTCTGGCGTTTGGGAATCGCTCGAGAAGAGTGCCAACTCCAAACCAATGGTCTCCATGGCCATGTGTAATGTAGATCGTTGTCAGATTTTTGCCTTTTGAGGCGACCCAATCTGCCAAGGCATGTGCCTGCTCGGCCGTCATAAAAGCATCCACGAGGACAGCATCCCTGATCCCATAGATGAGCGTGGACGCCATCGCCTGAAAATACGTCTCTCGTATGCCCGGAGGCCGGTCGGGGGTGACGATAGGTATGCCCGGCGTCACGAAGACTTCCCAATTCAGAACGGGAGTTCCCGTTGTATTGGGCGAGGAACTTGAAGTTCTTGCTGGCTCAGCCTCAGTAGGTGACCCTTTGAGATTTTCCATACGAGCCTACTTTACTTTAAAACTTGTCTCTGGGATTCTCGTCGCCCAACAGAAACTGTTTTTTGCTCGTCGTGACCAGCGAGCCTCTTAACCGCTCCGGTCCATGAGCGCGGCAGCGCGCTTGCCGGCTTTCTTCAGCGCCTCTTCTAGCACGCGAAGCTCCTCCGGACTCAGTTCGGAGAACACTCTTTTCATCTGCCCCGCATGCTTTCGGAAGGCCGGAACAATGAGGTCCTTGCCGCGCGGGGTGAGGGCGACGATCCGCACGCGGCGGTCTTCGGCGCTCTCGACCCGGCTGACCAAGCCTTTCTCGACGAGACGGTCCACGGCGATGCTGATCGAACCTGGGGTGAGATCGACAATCGGACCTATCGTATTGACAGGCAAAGGCCCCTTATGGAGCAGCACTTCCAGCACCCCGAAATCCGAGGCACCAAGTCCAGTTCCTTCGATTCCCGCTGCTGCGTAGCGCGCCAACGCGCGCATCGCCTTCAACATGACGAGCCAAACGTGCGACGTCTCCTCTATACCCTGGGCCATAAGATTCCTGAATCTTCCCGAAGTATACACCATCAACTATATTGACATCAATCTGATTGACACCATGGTTAATGGCTGCCAACCGAAAAGGAGAATCCGGTCATGAGAACCGTTTCCGCAATCGCCCGATATCTGGCGGGCGTGATCTTCCTTGTTTTCGGCCTGAACGGCTTCCTGAGCTTCATTCCCCTGCCCCCGCCGGGGGGCATTGCGGGACAGTTCATGGGTGCCCTCTACGCCTCGCATTACCTGTGGGTGATCTTCGCGTTTCAGGTCATCGCAGCGGTACTTCTGCTGGTCAACCGTTACGTGCCGTTAGCTTTGGCCGTGCTGGCGCCGGTCATCGTCAACATTCTTTCTTTTCACGCCTTGATGGCCCCAAGCGGGCTTCCGCTGGCCCTCTTCGTAGCTGTACTGTGGTCCTTGATCTTCGTCGATGTGCGACCGGCCTTTGCCGGGTTGTTCCAATCGCGCCTGCAGGCAGGGGCCTGAGGGCTGCCTGGCTGGTGCCAAACGTTCGGGAACGGAAAGGACGATCCATGTTGTACCTAAGATCATTCGGGGATATCAGCGGGCTTGATGCAGGCTGGCTTCAGGCAAAACATCACTTTGCCATCGGGCCCTACGGCAATCCGGCCCACAAAGCGGTCGGGAATCTCATCGTGCTCAACGACGATGAGATCGCTCCCCACACGGGATTTGGCCTCCATCACCACGAAAATGTCGAGATCGTCAGCTATCTTCGCGAAGGCACGGTAACGCATCGCGACGATCAAGGGAACATCGGGAAGACACACGCTGGCGACGTCCAGGTGATGAGCGCCGGAACCGGAATCCGTCACTCAGAGGAGAATGAGGAAGACGTTCCGATTCGACTATTCCAGATCTGGCTTAAACCGTCTGCAGCAGGTGGAATTCCTCAATGGGGGAACAAGCCGTTCCCAAAGGCCGACCGCGCCGGCGCATTCGTGCCCCTCGCTAGCGGCCGCAACGCGGAAGGTGCATTGCCTATTCGCACCGACGCCGAAGTATACGGGGCCTTGCTTCAGGCCGGCGCTAGGACGAGCTTCTCCTTCCGCAAAGGAGATGTGGGCTATTTAGTACCTGCAACAGGCGAAGTGGAGGTCGGCATGGTGCAAGTTGGTGCCCGCGAGGGGTTGGTAATCGAGAACGAGAAGATGGTTGCGATCAACGCACTCAGAGACTCTGAACTCATACTCGTTGTCACAGCCAAGTAGTTGACCAGCTGGCACCTCTTCAGGCGCGTGGCGAGCGTTCCTCAAGAACGTGTTGGCCTGATCTTCAGCCCGACCCACACGGGATGGGCGTCCCATGCGAGAATCGATGGTTCCCTTGACCCGCTGAATTGACAGATATCGCAAAATTAAGGGGTTGCGGGGAACGAAACTTATGGCTGCCACCAACAGAGCTCTTCACGCGCACTCGCGGCGTGAGGTAGAACTAGAAGCGACCGTCAGGATCGTTCCGACGTATGCCCGGTACACTTTCGCGAGCGGCGCGCTCACGTTTATAAATGAGCGGACCCCCGATTCCTGGTTCTACCCAAGATCATTCTCTAAGGGTTCTTCGGAATGGGGACGGATGTGACTGAGCAGGAACGATTGACGCAAGAGCTGAAGCGTCGGGAGGCATATCTTGCCGAGGCACAAAGGCTCAGCCATACAGGCAGCTTTGGGTGGAACGTTTCCAGCGACGAGCATTTCTGGTCGGACGAAACTTTCCGTATTTTTGAATTCGACCCGTCTGCGACAGTGTCATTGCGGACGATTTTGCAACGCGTTCACCCGCAGGATATGCCTTCGGTGGACATGGCAATAGCCGCTGCTAACAGGGCTGAAGGAATCAACCTTGAGTTTCGTCTACTGATGCCAGACGGGAGGATCAAATACCTGCACGTTGTCGGAAAAGCGGAGAGAAATGAAGCCAGTACCATCGAGATCATCGGTGCGGTAATGGATGTGACTGCTCGGAAGCTGACCGAAATCGAACTTCGGCGGAGCCAAGCGCATTTGGCAGATGCGCAGCGATTGAGTCGAACCGGCAGCGTCGGAATAGAAGTAAGTACGAAGCGGATATTCTGGTCGGATGAAGCGGCTCGGATTTACGGGTACCCTCCCGGGACAGAACCAACGCCCGATTTGATACTGCAGCGATCTCATCCTGACGATGTGGGCCTTCTCGCAGACGTTCTTGGGCGTGCAGTGCAGGGCGGACATAAGTTTGACTGGGAGCATCGGTTGCTGATGCCGGATGGTTCGATAAAGCATCTTCATGATCTTGCGCATTCCGTTAGGGACGAGGCGGGCAACGAAGAGATTGTCGGCGCGATCATGGACATCACGGAAGGTAAGGTTGCGGAAGAGGCGACCCGGCGAAGTGAGGCCTATCTGGCTGAAGCCCAAAAGCTCAGTCATACAGGCAGCTTTGGGTGGAAGCCCGATACAGGAGAAACCATCTGGTCGGAGGAAACCTATCGCATTTACGAATGGGACCACGCCGAGAAGCCAACCCTGATCAATGTGTTTGAGCGGATAACTGGGGATAAGACGCTTGCACAACAAGTCGTTGACGACCTGTCCAAGACTGTCACAGACTTCGAGCACGAGTGTCGTCTCGTGATGCCAAGCGGGGCGATCAAGCACCTCCACGTGCGAGCTCATCCTCTTCGCAATTCATCGGGCAAAGTCGAGATCGTCGGGGCGGTAACCGACATCACCGTGCGCAAGATTGCCGAAGAAACGATCCGGAGGCAGGAAGCAGAGCTCCGGCAGATCCTGGATCTCACACCACAACTCATCGCTGTTTTCGGACCCGGCCGCGAGCGTCTGTTTACCAACCGCATGGCGCTTGATTACTTCGGCCTTACTCTTGATGAGTGGCGCAACACTGCCCACGGATTCTTAGGTCATCCCGATGATACAAAACGCGTCCAGCCTCAGTGGGACCGTGCTATGTTGAGTGGTTCTGGTTTTGAAATGGAAGTGAGGATGCGCAAGGGTGATGGAACCTTTCGTTGGTTCCTGAATCGATTCAACCCCCTGCGCGATGACGAGGGACAAGTCCTGCGCTGGTACGTTGCGTGTACCGATATCGAAGATCGGAAGCAGGCTGAAGAAAGGTTGCAGCAGGAAAACGTCGCCCTCCGGGAAGAAATCGATAAAGCCTCGATGTTCGAGGAGATCGTTGGAACCTCGCCCGCATTGCAAACCGTGCTCTCGCGCATCTCCAAGGTTGCGCCAACCGATTCTACGGTTCTCATTACCGGTGAGACCGGAACAGGCAAGGAGCTTGTCGCCCGCGCAATCCACCGACGGTCAAATCGCGCCTCGCGCGCATTCGTCAGTGTGAACTGCGCTGCTATCCCCCGTGACTTGATTGCCTCGGAGTTGTTCGGCCACGAGAAGGGAGCGTTCACGGGCGCCCTGCAGCGTCGAGTCGGGCGGTTCGAGCTCGCCGAGGGTGGAACGATCTTCCTGGATGAAGTGGGCGAACTTTCGCAGGATACGCAGGTCGCGCTGCTGAGGGTGTTACAGGAACGGGAATTTGAGCGAGTCGGCGGGGGGCAGTTGATCCGCGTTGACGTTCGCGTGATCGCTGCCACGAATCGCGATCTGAAAGCCGCTGTTGCCAACGGCGCCTTCCGCGAGGACCTCTATTATCGGCTAAACGTATTTCCTCTCGAGATGCCGCCTTTGCGGGCACGAAGGGCGGATATTCCCCTGCTCGTTGAATACTTCATCGATCGCTATGCGCGCAAAGCTGGCAAGAACATCCGGAGTGTCGACAAGAAGACCCTGCAGTTGCTCCAGTCGTACCCTTGGCCCGGCAACATACGCGAGCTGCAGAACGTCATCGAACGATCGCTAATCGTTTGCGAAACAGCGACTTTTACGGTGGATGAGAGCTGGCTATATCAACGGCCGCTCGATACGAGATCAGGAGACAAGCCTTTCCTTTTGGAGAAGGTTGCGGCTACGGAAAAAGAAATAATCGAAGAGGCTCTGCGAGAATCTCAAGGACGGATATTCGGACCATCCGGCGCCGCGGCCAGGCTAGGGATCGCGCGGTCCACGCTGGAATCGAAGATTCGGTCGCTCAACATCAACAAGAATCGCTTCAAGGCTCCGTCGGGAACTTGAAGATTCTCGCCTGAAACCGGTCTCAGGTATCTCTCTTCTGCCTTTGCCGCCGCCTGTCCCGGCGTTTCTCTTGATCGATCCAATTTCGGACATGGAGAGGACAACTCTCCAGCTTGATCCCCTTCGTTTCGCAGTCGGCGAGAAATGTCACGGCGTCCTGGTTCACGAGCATCACGTCCCGCAAATCGAACATCAGCCGCTGCCCAGGCGCTTCGACGACGAGCAGTTGTCGGACCTGCTCGATATCCTCCGTTTGCATCCGGCCACTGAGAGTGAAGACCACTTGACCGTTTGCTGATCTCTCAATTCTGAGCATAAACGCTCCTATGCTTGCGCCGTGCCTGGCGATGCGTGGTGGACTCGCTTCCAAGGCTTTTGCTGAGCGTCAGAGTCCTCATTCACGAATTGACATCTATACCGCGAATCGATTTGTCGAACCGCTTGACCCAACTCCCGAGAACTGGCGTTGCGGTGCATTGAATCTCATCCCACGAGGCTTGGTTGACGATGAGTCGCTTCACGCAAGGCAATCTGAAATCCAGACTTAAGTTGCTGGACGGAAAGAGCCAGCGGTAGCTCGACACTGTCCGATATTTCGACAATTGGCGAGATTCCGTGCAGAACAATGCTCGTGCTCCTGCGTGACGAAATGGCTGACGAACAGCGTAAAGGTCTAGCTCACGCCATCGTTTATAGGCTAAAACGAATCCAACTGGGGCTTTCAAAAAACGATCTCGACTCGTGGCAACGCAGATGCAATCGACCAGGCGCAAGTCGAGTTCTCGACAGATCGAGCAGAAGGGACTTTCCTATGAACAACGAGCAGATCGTTCGCAGAGCGTACGAGGTGGCGGAAAAGGTCGACATCAAGGGTTGGGTTGAGAGCTTCACGTCCGACGGGACGTTTACCGATAACTCGATCGGCGTCACGTACCGCGGGCCCGACGGCCCCACCGGCCTGGGCAAGACGGTCGAGGTCTATGCGAAGGCGTTTCCGGACATGCATCGCGAGCTGTACCGGTTTTTTAGCATCGGCGATGTCGTCGTCGTGGAGCTCGCCCTCCAGGGTACGCACAAAGGGCCCCTGCCGACGCCTATGGGGATCCTTCCGCCAACGGGCAAGCGGATGGACGCGCCGTGCTGTGACGTCTTCCGTATCGTGAACGGCAAGATCCAGTCGTTCGACTGCTACCCCTCGGGAACGGTGATCTTCGCGCAGCTCGGCGTGCTCTCGAATATTGAAGCAGCCATCGCTCACTCGTAGGGGCGCGCTTCGGATACACCACGATTTGATGAGGTTTCAGCCATGACAAGCAATCGAACGATTCTCATTACCGGAGTGACAGGCAATCAGGGCGGCGCGGTCGCGCAGGCGCTGCAGGGCGCTGGGTTCAATCTGCGCGGCCTGACGCGCAAGCCGGACAGCGAGCGGACGGCGGCGCTGGCAAGCCAGGGCGTTGAAATCGTTAAGGGCGATCTGGATGACGAGGCGACGCTGCGTGGTGCTTTGGCCGGCGCGTGGGGCGTCTTCGGCGTGCAGAACGCGGGGGAGGCGGGTGTCGAGCGGGAAGAGGCGCAGGGCAAGCGTCTTGCGACGTTGGCGCGCGAGGCCGGCGTCGAACACTACGTCTACACATCGGTCGGATCGGCGCACAAACGGACGGGCGTCCCGCACTTCGACAGCAAGGGGCGCATCGAGGACACCGTGCGCGGTCTCGGCTTCCCCTCGCATGTGATCCTGCGTCCGGTCTTCTTCATGGAGAACCTTGTGGCGCCCTATACTCTTCAGGGCTCCACGCTGGCGGTGGCGCTTGCGCCTAGTGTGAAGCTGCAGATGATTGCGGTGGAAGACATCGGCTGGTTCGGCGCGCGCGCCTTCACGGATGCCGCTGCCTTGAACCGCCGCGAGATCGATCTCGCCGGTGACGTGCGGACGATGCCGGAAGCGGCGGAGATCCTGGCGAAGGCGCTGGGCCGGCCGATCGCGTTCGCACAGACGCCGATCGAACAGGTCCGGCAGTTCAGCAAGGATGTGGCCTTGATGATGGAATGGTTCGAGAACGTCGGCTACAGCGCCGACATTGGCGGCCTCGAACGCGAGTTCGGCCGCAAGTTCACGAAGCTCCCCGACTGGGCACTCCGCCACGCGCGACCGAATGCGCGCTGAAAAGACTCAAGGAGAACTCGCATGAAAGCTGTCAGATTGCTGGAATACGGTGGGCAGTTGGAGTTCAGCGATGTACCGGTGCCGACGATCGCACCCGACGAGATCCTGGTGAAGATCAAGAGTACCTCCGTCAATCATCTGGATCTTGTTAAGGCCTCCGGAGCGGCAAGGCAGATACTCCCGATCGACCTGCCGTGGATACCGGGTCATGAGTTTTCAGGGGTCGCCGAACAGACTGGCAGTGACGTTGCGGCATGGGCGCCAGGTGATGCCGTTTTCGGTGCCAACGGAACGGGTGCTGCGTATGCGGAATATCTGGCTGTCAAGGCGACGGCCATCGCGAAGAAACCGTCCAACCTCTCATTTGAGGAGGCAGCCTCGGTGCCGGTGGCGGCCCAGACCGCGTGGGAGGGACTCTTCACCCACGGTCACCTGGAAAAGGGACAAACGGTCCTGATTCATGCCGGCGCCGGCGCTGTGGGGGCCTATGCCGTGCAATTGGCATCGGATGCCGGTGCCACCGTTATTGCCACGGCAAGCGCCAGCGATGAGGCCTACCTCAAGTCCCTCGGGGCCAGCCGCGTTATCGACTATCGTGAAGCGCGGTTCGAAAAGGTTCTGCGAGAGAAAGTCGATATGGTCTTCGACCTTATTGGTGGCGATACGCAGAAGCGGTCGTTCCTCGTGTTGAAAGAAGGCGGGCATCTCGTTTCTGCCGTCCAGCCTGTATCGCCGGAAGAGGCCGCGAAGCATCGTGTGGCGGGCGTAATGATGAGGCTCGCACCGTCTGGCGAGGTGCTCGGCAAACTCGGGCGATTGCTGGAAGAGGGGACGATACGACCCGACGTCGCGACGGTCTACCCGCTCCAGGAGGTGGCGCAGGCCTGGAAGGATATCGCCAGGAACCTGCCATGGGTTCATGGCGCGTCGCCCGGTGCGCCGGGAACGGAAACACGCAAGCCCCACGGCAAGATCGTGCTTCGTGTGGGCTTGCCGGAGCACGAAATCAGGGGTCGCGCTTACGAACTTTATCTCGCTCGCGGGGGACAACCTGGCCGCGAGCTGGAAGACTGGCTTCAGGCCGAACGGAGCTGACGACTGGGTAGCCGTTCAGAGCGGAGTGAAGTCTGAGCCCAGCTTCGCTTCATTACTGGCCAGTAGAAACCACCGTCAAGGAGCAGAAAACATGATGACCATTTCAGTGATCGTCGGCAGCACACGTCAGGGCAGGTTTTCCGAAAAGCCGGCTCAGTGGATTCTTGGGCTGCTGCAAAAGCGGAAAGGGATTGAAGGCCAGTTCTCGGTCTCAGAGACTTCTCAATGCCTTTCTTCGATCAGCCCGCGCCGCCGGCTATGCCGACTTTGACGACGACAAGAGGAGGTCAGGAATAATGCAATCCACACAAAGTGACGTGAAGGAGTATAGCTATTTTGCCGGCAACCAGTGGCGAAAAGCTGCGGATAATCAGGTCTTCGAGGTCCAAGAACCCTATAGCGGGAAGCTGTTTGCCCGCGTCGCGGCAGGATCTCGCGCGGATGGGCGCACCGCAGTGGATGCGGCGGCGAAGGCGTTCGCTGGATGGGCGGAAACCACGCCGGCGGAAAAAGCCCGCCTGTTCCTGAAAGCTTCAGACATCGTCAAGCGCCGCCGAAGCGAGATCGCTGAAGTGCTGGCGCGTGAAACAGGATCGACCATTTCATTCGCAACGTTCCAGCAAGACCTGGTTGCCGCGACGCTCCAGCAAGTCGCAGGCTGGGTCTATCTGCCCAAAGGCGAGGTTCTGGAAACCAATGCGCCCGGTTCCCACTCGATCGGCGTACGGCGTCCACTTGGCGTTGTCGCCAGTTTCACGCCATGGAACGGCGCCAACGTTCTCTCATGGCGAGCCGTCATATCGCCGGTTGCCGCCGGAAACACCGTCGTGGTCAAACCATCTGAGTTTGCTCCGGTCTCGGCAGGAATTATGCTCGCAGAGGTCGCGGAGGAAGCCGGGTTCCCTGCGGGGGTAATTAATGTTGTTACTCATGCGCCAGGAGCCGCGGGCGCCATTGCGGACGAGTTCTTCGATCGTCCCGAAGTCCGGGTCATTAATCTGATCGGCGGAGTCAAGACGGCGCGCATGCTGGCGGAGCGAGCGGGACGGCTTCTAAAGCGGACCGTGATGGAGCTTGGCGGTTTCAATCCGATGATTATCCTCGACGACGTCGATATGGAATATGCTGTCCGCTCCGCGACGTTCGGGTCCTTCTTTCATCAAGGTCAGATCTGTCTGAATACCCGCCGAATCATCATTCAGCGCAAGATCTACGAAGAATTCCTCGGCAAGTTTGTAGCTCGGACCAACAGCCTGCCGGCCGGCGATCCGCTGGACCCGAAAACCGTCATCGGTCCCATCATTACGCGTGACGCCGTAAAGATGATCGATGACCGCGTGAAGGACGCGCTCGCGCGGGGAGCCAAGGCCCACACGGGCGCGAAACACGATGGACAGATTTATTACCCCACGATTCTGACGGACGTTCCTCTGGATGCCGCCATCGCCAACGAGGAGACCTTCGGGCCGGTCGTCGTGGTCGAGGCGGTGGACACGCCCGAAGAGGCGATTGCCGCCGCAAATCGCACCTTGTACGGTCTCACGTCTTCGATTCTCGCCGGGAATACCTACAAGGCATTCGAGATGGCGCCGAAAGTCCTCGCCGGCATCGTGAATGTGAATTCACCAACCGTCAACGACGAGATTCACGCGCCCATGGGCGGTGTTCGCGACAGCGGCTGGGGCCGGACGGGACCCCGCAGCCTGGATGACTTCAGCGACCTGATTTGGATCAACTCGCACAGCGGCCAGCGCCAGTTTCCCTTCTGACAGCAACGCGAACCAAATCTCTTAAGGAGGTTCCATTTATGAAGGCAACGTCGTCTGAGCTGCTCATGCTCAACTTCAATGAGATTTTCATAGAGCTCGATCCACGCAAGCGCGCGGCATTGCTCGCGGAGTCTTACACCGAAGATTGCCTTTGGATTCATCCCGGCGGTCGCATTGTGGGCCGCGAGGGTATCAATGAAGCGGCTACCGAGATTCGCAAACACTTCCGGGATTACCGATACACAGTCACGAGTGAGATCCAGACTATGCACAATGTAGCGACTTGCCGGTGGGGAAGCGGGATGCCAGGTCAACCCTTCCACTACACGGGAACAGACTTCCTCGAAGAGCGTGATGGTCGCGTGTCAAGGCTGTACACGTTTATTGACCAGAAGCTATTTTAGTCCTGACATCGGGGGAACCCAACAATGATCGACACATCGAATAAAGAAATCCAGAGTCACTACGACTTCATCGTTGTGGGAGCGGGCGCGGCCGGTTCGGTTCTTGCTGCTGAATTGTCCGCGTCCGGCGCACAAGTCCTCGTCATCGAGTCGGGAGGACCCGACGACGCGCCGACCATCGCGAACCCGAGTATCTGGTTTTACAACGTCGGCGGGCCTCTCGACTACCACCTACCCATCAACCCGTCGCCGCGATTGAACAATCGGAAATTCAATATGGCCCTCGGTCACGTACTTGGCGGCGGCACCACCATTAACGCCATGGTATGGACACGCGGCATGCAACGGGACTACGACGGTTGGGCGGAGAACGGAGCCAAGGGCTGGTCCTTCGCCGACGTGCTTCCGGTATTCAAGAGTCAGGAGGACTGGGAAGGCGGCGCGAATGCCTGGCGTGGCGCCGGCGGGCCCATCCACATCCGTCGCCCAAAAGATCCTCACCCCACAGCGCCAGCCTTCATCGACGCAGCCCGCGAGATGGGCATGCCCATTCTGGATGACGTGAACGGGCCGATGGTCCCCGGCGCCGGCTACATCAACATGAACATCGCCGCGGATGGGACTCGCGTGAGCGCCGTTCGCGCCTTCCTGCGCCCGGCGCTGTCAAGGCCGAACCTCACTCTGCTGCTCAACGCCACCGTGGTGAAGCTGAACTTCAAAGGTACTCGCTGCATGGGCGTCAAGATAATGACCGGCGGCACCGTAAGTGATATCGCGGCCGGCAAGGAAGTGATCCTTGCTGCCGGGTCCATTAACAGCCCGAAGCTTCTGATGCTCTCAGGCGTCGGGGAAGCAAAGGCGCTTCGCAGCCTCGGAATCGATGTCGTCGAGAACCTGCCCGGTGTTGGCGAGAATCTGCAGGACCATGTGCTCCTGTCCGGAGTCGTATTCAAGTACAAAGGCAAGATGCCGGATCGGCCAGCCGACAGCAATGCCGTCGAGGCAGAGGCTTTCTTGTCGAGCCTTCCCTCGGGTGAAACAGACATTAGTCTTGTGCTTCATCAACTACCGGTGGTTACGCCCGAAGTAGCCTTGCGCTTTGGAACTCCTCCCCCGGACTCGTTTACGATCGCGCCGGCTCTTGTGCAGCCCACCAGCAGAGGTTCCGTCCGCCTGGCCAGTGACAACTTTCAGGATGCCGCCGTGATCGATGGAAACTATCTCGGCACGGATCATGATTTTGCGGCCATCGTGCGCGCCATCGAAGCCGCCCGTGAGCTCGGGAGCCAGCGTGCCTTCGACCATTTGCGCGACAGCGAACTCATTCCAGGGCCCCAGGCGAGCGCCGAGGATATCCATGAACTTGCCAGACTTGCTTCGGCGAGTTTTGGACACGCAGTTGGTACATGCAAAATTGGCGTCGACAGCGTCGCCGTCGTCGACTCAGACCTTCGTGTTCGCGGCATTTTGGGTTTACGTGTGGCGGACGCCTCCGTAATGCCACACATCATTACGGGGCCGGGCACAAACGCGGCGACTCATATGATTGCCGGCCGCGCAGCCAAGCTGATTCTCGGCCAAAAACATGGAACCGTATGACCGGCAATCCAGATAGGCCGTTGACGATCGACACGCATCACCACATATTGCCCGAGTTTTTCTGGCAAGAGACGGAGAACGCGCAGGCTCCCGTCGGAGGGCTTGCGCCGCTTCGATGGTCCAAGGAAGCAAGCATCTCGTTCATGGATGACGCCGGCATCGACGTTGCTGTGGTCTCGCTGAGTACGCCCGGCGTGCACACGGGAGATAGCGCTAAAGCGCGGGCCTTGGCGCGCCGCTGCAACGAATTCTCGGCCGAACTCGTTTGTTCACGGCCGGACCGGTTTGGAGGTTTCGCCTGCCTCCCCTTGCCGGATGTCGATGCCTCCTTAGAGGAGCTCTCTTACGCACTCGACGTCCTCGGGCTCGATGGCTTTGTTCTTTTTACGAATTCCAACGGCGTCTACCTCGGAGACGCGGTCCTTGAGCCAGTTTTCGAGGAACTGGAGCGCCGCAAAACCGTCGTCTATGTGCATCCCAATCCTTCACCCGACGCGGTGGCCCATTCATTGGGACTCCCCGACAATCTGCTTGACTTCCCGACAGACACCAATCGCGCTGTCGCGCAGATGCACTACACGAACAGATTCGCACGCACACCGAATGTGAAGTACATCTTCTCCCATGCCGGAGGTTCGATTCCCTACCTCGCCGCACGCTTCGCGATCATCGACGAGATGGGATTCATCGCGGGCGGCGAGCTGCGAGGGGCCGCCGCTGACATGTTCCGTACGATCTATTGGGACACTGCGCTTGCTGCCAGCGATCCTGTACTCCGCATGCTGCGCGACGTGGCGGGAATCAATCAAGTCATGTATGGAACAGATTTTCCATATCTGCGTCGGGACCTGGCCATAAACTCCAAACAACGGATCTTGCGGAGTTCCGCGTTGGATGATCTGGACAGGCGCGCCATTCTCGGAGGCAATGCGTCATGGCTTTTCCCGCGCCGATTCGGTGCTTCGCGGAATGTGATTTGAGAGGAAACTAAAATGCAACCTAACATCCTAAAGGAACCAGCCGCCAAAGCTCCCTGGGCAGTCATACATCCCCTCAGCGAGCAAGATTCGGTCGGGGCAGCCGCTTTGCGATCGGCTGTGGCACCCATGAAAGGCAAGGTCGAAGGAACCGCTGGCCGCGGTCTGTTCAACGACATCATGGAACGGGTCGCAGTCCCAGAGGGCGTGACCTTTGAAGCCACGACTGTCGGAGGGACATCCGGCTGGTGGGCTAAGCCGGCGCACGCTCATAAGGGAGCCGCGATCATTCACGTCCATGGCGGATGGTTCACTTTGGGAACGGCCCAGGCCTACCGGAACTTCGTCGGACATATCGCGTTGAGCGCCGGCGCCGATGCGTTCATACCAGATTATCGTCTCGCTCCTGAGTATCCGTTTCCTGCTGCTGTTCGGGACCTCGAAGCATGCTATCGCTGACTGGTTGACCAGGGAATCACGAAGGTCGCACTTACAGGCGACTCGGCTGGAGGGAATCTGGCCCTGGTGCTTCTGTCAATCGCATCCGCCCACGCCTCCAGAGACGCTGTGGCCCCGGTGGGCGCGGTCGTATTCTCTCCGATAACAGACCTCGCCCTTACAGGCGAGAGCTATGAAACGCGAGCGGAAGCTGATCTGTACTTCACCAAATCCCAAGCGGGCGGGCTCGTCCGGTCCTATTTGGGTCCAGCCGATCCGAAGAATCCCCTGGCCTCGCCTCTCAGCGCGGATCTTACCGGTCTGCCTCCAATCCGCGTTCACGTTGGAGACGACGAAGTGCTGCTCGACGACTCGCGCCGCTATATAGAGCGCGCCGTCGCGGCCGGTGTCGACGCCAAGCTGGACATTTGGATGGGGATGCCGCACGGGTTTGTCACCAATGTCGGCGGATTCAACGCCGCTACGCAGGCGCTCAAGGCAAGCGGAGCTTTTCTAACCGAGCGGCTTAGGAGGACGGCCTAAACAATGATAGGCAAAAACGAAGTATCTAAAACGCTCGACGAAGCTTTTGGCGCAGCTTTCGTATTCGCTGGAAGCATGCAAGCCGCACAGCACGCGGTATTGAATTACCACCTGAAAGGAACCTCATGATAACGACAAACGCGCTGCCAGGCACCCCCCGCAAGGGCCGCCTCATCACTCTCTGGACGCTTTCCGGCCTTGTCGCCCTGGCCTTCCTAGGGGCCGGCGGCGCCAAGCTGGGCGGTGTCCCTGCAATGGTCGAAATGTTCAACAAGGTCGGCCTTGGCCAGTGGTTTCGGTACGTCACCGGACTTTTGGAAGTAGCGGGCGCAATCGGCTTGTTGATACCCCGTTACGCATTCTACGCGGCCGTCCTGCTTGCCATGGTCATGGTTGGCGCAATCATCGCAGAGGTGGCCGTGATCGGCGACTCGCCCGCCCCCCCCGGCTGTGCTGCTCGTTCTTAGCGGGATCATCGCCTATTTGCGAAAACCCTAAAACACCAGCAACAAAGGACCTCACAAAGGATAAAAAGCCATGACCATCATTTCTGTAATCGTCGGCAGCACGCGTCAGGGCCGGTTTTCTGAGAAGCCGGCGCAGTGGATTCTTCAGCACCTCCAGAAGCGCGACGGTATCGACGCGAAATTGCTTGACCTTCGCGACTTTCCGATGCCCTTCTTCGACCAGCCCATGCCGCCTGCCATCCCCGGCCGTCCGCCGTACGAGCATGAAGTTGTCAAACGCTGGACCGCCGCAATAGCCGCCTCCGACGGGTTTGTTTTCGTCACGCCGGAATACAACTACGGCACATCCGCAGTGCTCAAGAATGCGATCGACTGGGTTTACCCGGAGTGGAATCGCAAGGCGGCTGCTTTCGTAAGCTATGGGAGCGCCATGGGCGCTCGCGCCGTCCAGCAGCTCAGGGAAACCATGATAGAGGTTCAGATCGCCCCGGTGCGCTCGTCCGTCCACATTCCCGTCGCGACTCTTTGGGCGCATTTCCAGGGTGGCGACGTGGAAAAAGGACTCGCCGAGCTTGGGACGCAATCCCAGACGATGATCGATGACTTGCTGTGGTGGACGACGGCACTGACGACAGCCCGCAAACTTAACAAATGAACTAAAGAAAGGCCCGGGGAAGAACTGCTCGCCGAAATGCACGCCGCCGGAGTGGAATTTCTCGCCAGCGAATCCAGAACAAGCACCTGCTCGCAGAGCGAAAGGGCAAGGGGGAGAGAAATGAAAAAGGGACGCATCGTCTGGATCGCCGCGATCGCCGCGGTCCTGCTGGCGGCGGCCGGCTACCTGACGGTCACGAGCCGCGCCAAGACCGACGCGGCGGCCGCACCACCACCGGCCGAAGTTGAAGTCGCTACGGTTCAGCAGCAGGATCTGCCAATCGAGCACGAATGGGTCGGGACGCTCGACGGCATGGTCAACGCCGCCATCAAGGCGCAGGTGAGTGGCTACCTGCTGCGGCAGAACTACAAGGAAGGGTCGTTCGTCCGCACAGGGCAACTGCTGTTCGAGATCGATCCGAGGCCGTTCCAGGCCGCGGTGGATCAGGCGGCGGGGCAGCTCGCTCAGGCACGGGCGCTAATGGCGCAGGCGCAGGCAGGGCTGATCCAGGCGCAGGCGAATCTTGGCAACGCCGAGGCCAATCAGCACAAAGCGGAACTGGACGAAGAGCGCTACGTTCCTCTTACCGCTCAGCAGGCGGTCTCAAAACAGGACCTGGATAATGCCCGTGAGAGCAATCGAGCCCAGAAGGCGCAGGTCAACGCCGCGAAGGCTCAGGTCGAGACCGCAAAAGCGCAGATCGAGGCGGCGCGGGCCGGCGTAACGTCCGCGGAGGCCGCGCTTGAAACGGTCAGGGTGAATCTCGGATTTACCCGGCTCACGTCGCCGATCGATGGGATCGCCGGTGTGGCCGCGGTGCAGGTCGGGAACCTGGTCGGACCCACGGCCGCAGCCATTACAACCGTCTCGACACTCGATCCGATCAAGGCCAACTTCACGGTCGGCGAGCAGGAATATATAGGCCTCGCGCGAGCCGACGCGCTGCACAGCTTGCAGCTTCAACTGGTCTTGGCCGACGGAACCGTCCATCCACAGGCGGGACGCTTTTCTTTCGCCGACCGCCAGGTGGACCCCACGACCGGCGCCATCCAGCTGACCGGCCTTTTCCCGAATCCCGGCAACATCCTCCGGCCCGGTCAGTACGCGAAAGTGCGTGCCGCCGTGAGGGTGCGGAGCGGGGTCTTGATGATTCCGCAGCGGGCAGTGATCGACACGCAGGGCATGTACACAGTTCCTGTGGTCGATCCGAACAACACCGTCCGGTTCGCGCGCGTCACCGTGGGCAATCGCGTCGGCTCGAACTGGATCGTCGAGGAGGGGCTGAAACCCGGCGAGCGCGTCATCACGGACGGCCTCTTCCAAATCCGCCCGGGAGCGCTGGTCAATCCGAAGGTAAGCAAATGATGTCGAGATACTTTATCCATCGGCCGATCGTCGCGATGGTTATCTCGATCCTGACGGTCATCATCGGGGCGATCATCATCGCTCAATTGCCTGTCTCGCAATTTCCCCAGATCGCCTCGCCGGAAGTTCAAATACGGGCGACCTATGTCGGGGCGGATTCGCAAACGATAGAGCAGTCGGTGGCCACACCCATCGAGCAGCAGATGAGCGGGGTCGACAACCTGAATTACATGTACTCGCTCAACGCCGGGACGGGCGGGCAGATGTTGATGACCGTGAACTTCGACGTGAAGAGCGATCCCAACAACGATCTGATGCTGACGCAGATGCGCGTCACGCAAGCGACTCCGCAATTGCCGCAAGACGTCAACAATTACGGCGTTACGGTCCAGAAGTCCGCGAGCGCGCCTCTCATGGCAATCGGTCTGTATTCCCCGAACGGCACCTACGACGCGAAGTTTCTCACCAACTATGCGTTCATCAACCTGAACGATCAGTTGACGCGGGTGCCGGGCATCGGCAGCGTGCAAGTCTTCGGCGCCGGACAGTACGCGATGCGGCTATGGGTGAAGCCTGACCAGCTCTCGAAGCTGGGCATCACGGTCGCGGACCTCACATCAGCGATTCAGGCGCAGAACGCGGTAAATCCGGCGGGACAGGTCGGCGGGGCGCCAGTTCCCAAGGGACAGGAATATACCTGGGCCGTGCGCGCGCAAGGCCGCCTGACGTCACCGGAAGAATTCGGCGACATCATCGTGCGCGAGGCGGGTGACGGAGGCACCGTAAGACTGCGCGATGTCGCGAGGATCGAGCTGGGATCTCAGGACTACTCGACCTTCGGACGCATCAACGGCAAGCCCGGCGCCATCATTGCCGTCTTTCAACTTCCCGGCAGCAATGCAGTCGAAGCGGCGCGCGGGGTTAGGGCGGTGATGGAGGAGAACAAGAAGCGGTTGCCGCAGGATGTCGAGTATGTCGTGGCCCTCGACACGACCGAATCCGTCACCGAAGGCATCAAGGAAATCCTCACCACGATCGTGATCGCAATCGTCCTCGTTGCGATTGTCGTCTACCTGTTCCTCCAAAGTTGGCGGGCCACGCTGATTCCGTTGCTAGCGGTACCGGTCTCGCTCATAGGGACTTTCGTGTTATTCCCCGTATTCGGCTTCTCGGTCAATACGCTTTCGCTGTTCGGCTTGGTGCTGGCCATCGGGCTCGTCGTAGACGACGCGATTGTCGTCGTAGAGGCCGTCGAGCGCAAGATCGAGCAAGGCCTTGATCCGAAGACCGCCTCGTTGAAAGCGATGGAAGAGATCTCCGGACCACTCGTGGGCATCGCGCTGGTGCTTGCGACGGTATTCGTGCCGACAATCTTCATTCCCGGGATTACAGGCCGGCTATATCAGCAGTTCGCTGCCACAATCGCCATTTCGGTGATACTCTCCGCGTTTAATGCCCTCACCCTCAGCCCCGCCCTTGCCGCGGTGCTTTTAAAACCGGGCAGCGCCGGGAATCGTCCCTTCCTGCAACGTTTCTTCAGTTGGTTCAATCGGTTCTTCGATCGGTCGACCGAGGGATACCTCCGCTGGTCTCGTGTACTGATTGACAAGAGCGCGGTTGCATTCGTCATGCTGGCGGCAGCCGGCCTCGGAGCCCTCTTCATCAGCCAACACATCCCGTCAAGCTTTCTGCCGGTGGAAGATCAGGGCTATCTCTTCATGCACCTGCAACTTCCGACGGGAGCATCGATCGAGCGGACCGGAGCAGCGGCGGAAAAGGTCGAGCAAGTCCTCGCGCATACTCCAGGGGTCAAATACACAGCCAGCGTCCTAGGGTTCAGCCTGTTGAACCAGGTTGCCACGACCTACACGGGCTTCTTCTTCGTGACTCTGGATGACTGGGGCAAACGCCGCAGTCAGCAGACGCAATACCAGGAAATCGTGCAGAACCTGAACCGCGAGCTTTCAAAAATGCCTGATGGCCTCGCGTTCAGCTTTCCGCCACCCGCCATTCTCGGCGTTGGCACGTCGGGCGGATTTACCTTTGTGCTTGAGGACCGTGCCGGAAAGGACGTGCCATTCCTTGCGGCAAACGTTGAGAAGTTCATAGCCGCCGCATCCAAACGGCCCGAGATCGCGCCCGGCCCGATCACCACGTTCCTGCCGAGCGTACCACAGCAGTTTCTAAGCGTAGACCGCGAGAAAGTTCTCAAGCAAGGTGTCCCGCTCAACGATGTGTACCGCACCGTCCAGGCTTATATGGGCGGCCTGTTCGTGAATTACTTCAACCAGTTCGGCCGCCAGTGGCAGGTATACATCGAAGCCGAGGGCGATTATCGCGCCAATCTGGACCACATCGACCAATTCTATGTCCGCAATTCGCGGGGCTCGCCGGTGCCACTCTCCGCGCTCGCCCATTTTGAAACGCGCTACGGGCCGGAGTTCACGATGCGCTACAACCTGTACCGCTCCGCCCAGATCATCGGGTCCGCAGCGCAAGGATACAGTTCGGCGCAGGCGATGAAAGCGCTTGAAGAAACCTTCGATCGCACGATGCCGCGCGAGATGGGTTACGACTACCTGGGCATGTCGTTCCAGGAAAAGAAATCGCAGCAGGGAATCCCCTCGTGGGCCGTTTTCACGGCCTCGCTCGTCTTCGTTTTCCTGATTTTGGCCGCGCTTTATCAGAGCTGGTCGTTACCGTTCAGCGTCCTTTTGAGCACGCCTATGGCGGTCTTTGGCGCGTTCGCGGCGTTGTGGCTGCGAAAGTGGGCGATGGGACTGTACCTGCCGGCCTACCGCATCGCCATTGAAAATGACGTGTATTCGCAGATCGGGCTTGTGATGCTTATCGGCCTGGCCGCGAAGAATTCGATTCTGATCGTCGCATTTGCCAAGGCTGAATACGAAAACGGTAAACCGCTGGTCGAAGCCGCGCTGGACGCGGCAAGGATTCGGTTGCGACCGCTCCTCATGACGTCCTTTGCGTTCATTCTCGGATGCGTGCCGCTATGGACCGCCTCCGGCGCGGGCGCAATTGCCCGGCAAGTCATGGGCACGGCGGTCATCGGAGGCATGCTGGTCGAGACGTTGATCGCCCGGTTCCTTATACCGGCGATTTTCGTCGTCGTCGAGAAACTGTCCGGGGCGACCGCTCCCGCGGCCGGGTTGACACCGTCTCCCGCGGAGGGAGACTGAAGATGCGTGCTTCCTGTCTCGCGATTGTCGCGGCCTTATTAACAGGTTGCACGTTTGGTCCGAACTATAAGCGCCCGCAAGTAGCGGTTCCGGCGAACTTTCGGGCGCCCGAGCCGTTGCCAGCGCCACAGGCCGCGTCGTTCGCGGATCTGAAATGGTTCGAGGTTTTCCAGGATGAAAAGCTCCAGAATCTGATCCGGACTGCGCTTGTGCAGAACTTCGATCTGCGCGATGCCGTAACGCGCGTCGAGCAGGCGAGGGCGAATCTGGGGATTACGCGGTCCAATCAAATCCCGCAGGTTAGCGCCTCCGGCGACCTGAACGTTACGCGAACTTCGCGCGATGGCGCGTTCGCCTTGCCGCCCGGCATCCCCTTCCAGCAGAACCGTAACTTTGGACAGGCTGGTCTGAATCTTCTGTCGTTCGAACTGGATATCTGGGGCCGCCTTCGCCGCGCCACCGAAGCTGCGCGCGCTGACCTCCTGAACGCAGAAGAGACTCGCAAAGCCGTTGTCAGCACGCTGGTCAGCCAGCTCGCGGCCGATTATTTTCAGCTCCGCGAACTGGACTACGAATTGGAAATCTCAGAAACAACCCTAAAAAACCGCCAGAATTTCCTCCAACTGACGCAACAGCGGCAGGTCGGCGGTGTCGCTACCCTGCTCGATCTGCGCCAAGCCGAGCAACTCGTCGAAACCGCAGCAGCAAGCATCCCGACGACGCGCCAGCAAATCGAACAGACGGAGAACCAGATCGAGCTCCTGCTCGGACAGAATCCCGGCCCCGTGAACCGCGGGCGCACCCTGATCGATCAGCACATCCCGGATGTCCCCGCCGGCCTGCCTTCAGCCCTGCTCGAACGGCGTCCCGATATTCGCGCCGCCGAGCAGGCCTTGATCGCTGCGAATGCAAACATCGGCGTTGCGAAGGCGGCGTATTTCCCTCAGATCACGCTAACGGGCTCGATCGGCGGTCAGAGCTCGACGCTGTCGAATCTTTTTTCCGGGCCGAATGGGACGTGGAGCTTCGTCCCGCAGCTCACGCAGCCGATCTTCACCGCCGGCCGCCTCAGGTCGAACGTCCGCCTCGCCGAGGCGCAGCGCGACCAGGCGCTCGTTGCTTATGAAAGATCGATCCAGACTGCTTTTTCCGACGTATCCAACGCTCTGATCGCTCATCAACGGACGCGCGAAACGCGCCTCGAACAGGAAAGACTGGTGGCGACGCTCGAAGATCGCAAGCGGCTCGCCTATGTTCGATACCAGGGAGGCGTAGACACGCAGCTCAACGCCCTGGACGCCGACCGAGATCTCTTCGCTACCGAATTGACGCTCGCGCAAGTCCGCTACTCCGAGCTGGTGAGCGTGGTCCAACTTTATAAGGCGCTGGGAGGAGGCTGGCAATGAGCAAGCTCGATTACTACAAAAGACTCCACTTGTCTCCGATGCGGTCCAGCATACGGCACATGGCGGCGCAGTCTGGCTCGGACGACCCGCATTTTCTTTGTCACATGAATGTGCCTACTTGTTTGGGTTTTAAATAGTTACTATATGGGCCTTCATACACACGAATAACATAAGGCAAGAAAAGAACTAATCCAATGGCAAAGCGTTAGTGATTTCAAGTCCAAGCCTTCGTTGCGGTGCACAGTGACACCGCCGCGCGGGCGAGATTCGTTCTCGCGATCTGGAAGCGTGAGAGGGCAAAAAGGTCCAGGCAGCTACCGGTCGTACAGGTTTTGAGTCATAGACAATGAGCCACAATGAGGAGGAGGTAGGGCAATGGTCAGCATCATGGTTGCAACTCGATCTGGGGTGTTGATCGCTCGGCGCGCTTCCGCCTGGACCGTCGAACAACACCTGGGCGATCAAGGGCCCAGATGTATGGCTGTTGACCCTGCTAAACCGGCTCAACTGTATTGCGGGACGGCGGACGGCGGTCTTTTCCGAAGCCGCGACGGCGGCCGGAACTGGGAACCGGTCGGACCGGGTATCGATCACCCGATGATCACCGCGGTCCATGTGGGCCGGGGGAAGGATCCCGACGGTTTTGGCATTGTCTATGCCGGTACCGAACCGAGTGCGGTGTTTCGTTCCGACAATGGCGGCGACAGCTGGGTGGATCTCGCCGGATTGCGCGAACTCTCGTCAGAGGGCAGCTGGAGTTTTCCCCCGCGGCCCGACACGCATCATGTTCGGTCCATTGCAGCCGACGTGAGCGCCGCGGATCGCGTGTTCGTCGCGATCGAGGCCGGCGCGCTCGTGCGCACGTTCGATGGCGGGCGAACCTGGCGTGATCGCGTTGGCGGCGGTCCGTACGATACGCACACGGCGGTGACGCACCCGCTGGCACCCGGGCGGGTCTATTCGGCCGCCGGCGACGGGTACTTTGAAAGCCTCGATGCCGGGGACTCGTGGAACTCGCCCGAGGAAGGATTGAAGCACACCTACCTCGTCGGCATTGCCGTCGATCCGGCAGATCCGGACACTGTCATTGTGTCGGCAGCGGAGGGTCCCTGGTCCGCCTACCGGCCCCAGCAGACCGAAACCTACATCTACCGGAAAGCCGGACTCAAGCTATGGGAGCAGGCGATGAGCGGTCTGCCACAGGCAAAAGGCACGACGGTGAGCCAGTTCGCGACACACACGGGCGAACCGGGCGTTATCTACGCCGCCAACAACCATGGCCTCTTCAGATCGGATGATGCCGGACGGGGCTGGCAGGCTCTCGACCTCCCTTGGCCGAAGCCCGGTCTTGCCGATGGCGTGCAAGCGCTTGCCTGTCTTCCGGAGTGATACGGACCGGTCTGCTGTCGTGCCCCACGGGCTATTTGCGACGTGGGTGCTCGATCCCGACGGCCACGATATCGAGGTCGTCCATAAGAGCTAATTGATTTCATCGTGCCAATCAATAAATGTCGTCGCCGTCCGAAGCAATCCCGATGTGAT
>Ga0210409_10002029_pt1 | contig 24948 bp, 37 predicted proteins | sample IncBWH17MmetaG_FD_161649 | JGI IMG/M metagenome (GOLD analysis project Ga0210409, IMG submission 161649) | Forest soil microbial communities from Barre Woods Harvard Forest LTER site, Petersham, Massachusetts, United States - Inc-BW-H-17-M | ecosystem: Environmental > Terrestrial > Soil >...
CCAAGCGCATCCTCGATCGCACCGAGACACACTCCCTCCCGGTCTGAGCTGATGCAGCTTTAGTTCCGCCCTCCCAAGTCGAACCAGAAACACACTGCCTCGCCGCAAGCGCTGGCTACCCGGCCAGTGACGCCTCGATTTCGCGCCACATGGCTGAATGCGTCTTCGTTTGCGGGGATATCTCCGCTGAAGCGGACGCCAGTTCGCGAGAGCGCAGGCAACCAGGCCGCTTGGTTTCGGGTTGGTGATCTTCTCCATAAGGAGGTTGCATATGCGCCCTCACGGCCAAACGAAACTAGGCTTTTTGCCCCCTTCCGATAGCCGAGGCCAAGCGACTGAAGAGCTGGCTGACGTTTCCCGAACGATTCTCGGCGCTCGATCCCTGCGTCGGCGATGGCGTGGCATTCACTCAGGTGCTTCGTGATGTGCCCGCGGCCAATCGCTACGGAATTGAAATCGATGCCTATCGGGCCGAACAGGCGAGAGCCTTGGGAATCAAGACGTTGCAGGCCAACGTCATGGATGTCCGGTGCCAGGCGGAAGCCGTATCGTTGCTTTACCTTAATCCTCCCTACGATTGGGAATCGGGAGAGAGCCACAACCAGAGACTAGAATTCGTCCTCCTGGAACACACCTATCGCTGGCTCAAAGCTGGCGGCGTGTTGTTGTTCGTGATTCCGCAGCCGCGATTGGCGAAATGCGCGAGATTGCTGAGCGAACACTTCACGGATCTGCGCGTGTTCGGGCTTACCGAACCGGCTTGCTTGCAATACAAACAGATCGTGGTGCTGGCAAGACGCCGCAAGCGGCATGCCCGGCTTTCAGACACGGCGTTGTTAGATGGAGTGCGCCACCTCGAAACGCTTGCGACGAAGGCCGAGCTTGAGCCTCTGCGCGAAACTGCGGATGTCCGGTACGAAGTCCCCGCCTCCGGGCCCGCGACACTTACCAACATGGGTATTCCACTGGATGAAATGGAGGACTTGTTGCTGGAATCCGCCGCATATCGGCAGGCAGGCCGTGTGCTTCTGCCCAAGGCGAATGACGTCAAAGGCCGTCCGCTCACACCCCTGCATGGTGGGCATGTCGGCCTGCTCTGCACTGCTGGAATGCTCAACGGCATATTCGGCGAGGGCGAGGCCCGGCATATTGCCCACTGGCGTTCCGTGAAATTCACCGACCATTGGGAAGAAGAGGAAGAAGACGGAACCAAAATCCTGCATGACCGGGAACGGTTTTCGCATGAGCTGACCCTGGTCTTCGCCAATTGAAAGACCCAAATTCTCACTCACGAAAAGAAGGAGGGCAAATGAAAAAACGCTCACCTTCGCTTCGGCCGGCTGGCCCACAGTTCGACTGGAAACAGGTCGATAGCCGGCTCGTAGCCCCGAAACGCCTTACCGATGGAATGCGAAGCTGGCAAGAAAAATGTGGTCCGAGGTGACACAAGAACTCCTTCGCCACGCCTCCAGCCGGGTCACGTTGGATACATATACCCAAGCAGTCACAGTTCAGAAGCGGCGAGCGCAGAGCAGCGTCATTCGTCTTCTCCAGGCGTCTACAACAGCTGCTGGTTGAGACCGGTCTGCTGGGAGGTGTTCCTAATCTGTGCCTGCTCGAAATGGCGCGATCGGTGCGAAAATACCGCCGCTTCAATGAAATGCATTCGCGTGGATGCCGAGAATTGTTCCTTTTTTGTGCCTATATATAAGGAGGAGAGGAAACCGTAACTTGCTGAGAGGATTTCCATGAGACTTCGTAGTAATGAATTGTGCCCAATCCATAAGTCCTTTTCCTGTTGTGGCCGGGAGTTCATCCCTAGGCCCAAGTTGATAAGACTCGGAGTTCAGAGGGTCGAAGACCCGCACCACCCGCGAGGGTATCGGGAACTACGATCACCGGCCGAGATGCGAAAACTGCTGAACCGCAAAATTGTGAAGCAGGGCGGGAAATGTGCGATCTGCTACGAAGAGTTCACGGATTATAACGACATTGTCCCAGACCACAAGAGCCCGAAAGGAATGGGAGGAGCATGGCGGGATGATCATCCAGACAATATCCAAGCAACACACTGGTGGAGTAACGAAGAAAAGGGGTCAAGCAGAATGGATGAATGACGGCCGATTATCCGGCCAAGAGAATCTATTTCCTCCGACTTGCCAAGTGTTCAATGACTTGCCGAGATTGTGGTTTTTGGGTGTGTCGCAAAAGGTGTCGTAACCCTTTACGCTACGCCGCTGATTCACTGCTTGGCGGACGGTAATCGAGCGCAGCGCGCACGATTTCCAGTTCCGGGTGCTGATAGTGCATCGCGGTCTTTACGTCTCGGTGCCCCATCGTTCGCATTACGGCCGCAAGGTTGCCGGTTCGCATGAGAACTCGCGTGCCATAGTCGTGTCGCGCACAGTAGAGAACCAATTCTTTCGGAAGGCCCGCTTTGTTGCTCGCTTTTCGGAAGAGATTGCAAATTGACCTCAAGTGCCCCGACGCGGAGCGCTTGGATGGAAATACCCAGCCCTCCTGTCTGGCATCGCATCTGTTCTGCAGAATTTCGAAGACTCGCCCGCTCATTGGAACAAGTCGTCGTCCTTCTGCGGTTTTGCTGTCTGGCACAAAGATCTCGCGGTGTTGCCAATCGAGATTCTCGATACGCATCCGGAAGAGTTCTCTTTCGTTCCGCATTCCTGTATCGCGCATCAAGATGACGATGTCCCGGAAAAGGTCACGCGTTCGTAGGCGCCAATTGCAAGCCAAGGCTCCCGCTATGAGTTTCTTCTCTGCGTCAGCATCGAGTCGAAGATGTCGTCCATGCTCTTTCATCATCTTAATTTTCGGAGCGTGGCCTATCACCTTCCACTCTTCTGCTTTGTGCAGCATTCGTCGCAATGTTCGCAGAGCGCAGTTGGCATTAGCCGCCGAGCCAGGAAACTTCAACTGCTCGGCGCAATCGCCAGTAATCTGGTCGACCCTCAACATCGCAACAGGTGTCGACTTCAGCAGCCGCCAGCCATTGCGATAGAACTTCTTGGTTTTCTCCTCTAACCTGCCATCCTCAATCCAGGTGTCAAATCGTTCAGCAAACTCAGAAAGGACACTAGGCTTGCTTGGAAGTGGATCGGTGCCTTCGATCACTGAGGCCAATTTCAAGCTTGCTGCCTTAGCCGCCCTTGCTGACTTTGTTTCTTGAGTTGACCCACGGTAGCGACGGCCTCGCACCGTGAAGTCGTACCAGTAGAACTTGGAGTTTGGTTTTCTAAAAAGCTTCACGAGTTCCCTCCTTGCTGCCCGCACGGAAGCAACTCGCATGTTCTCCACAATACAACCCGGAGAACGACCGAATGATAGCTCAACGGCTCTCGAAGGCAAGCGCCTGCCCAAACGCTCTGCTTTTTCTGACAGCTTTCCCGAAAAAACAATAACTTGGGGAGTCTGCTCTTCGCTCAAAACGCCGACGCGCCAATTTACATCCCAGTTGCCAAGACTAGGATTCCAGCAGCGCCCGTAACTTGTGAGCGTATCTGCGGCTCGACGTGACCACCGTTCCTTCTGCCAGTACGATGTCGTATACCCCATCGAACATCGGACGAATCTCGCCAATGCGGGCACTGTTCACGATGGCCGATTTCCGCACTCGGATGAAGTGGTGTGGCGCCAGCTTCTCTTCCAGGTGTGCCAGGGTTTCCCGCAACAGGTGACTGTCGCTGGCGGTGTGTATGCAGGTATAGTTTCCCGTGGCTTCGATCCACAAAACGTTGGAAACGGGAACAAAGAAAATCCGCTTCTTGTCCTTCACCACAAAGCGTTCCAACGGGCGGACACTACCGAGGGATTGGAGCAGTGGTTCGAGACCTCGATTTGCTTTCCTGCCTTGTTCGAGGACCTGGCGTGCGTGAACCAGGGCCTTGGCAAATCGCTCCTTATCGTATGGTTTCAAGAGATAGTCAACAGCGTGCACTTCGAATGCACGAATGGCGTGCGCATCGTGAGCCGTAACGAAGAGATATACGGGAGCGGTGCCGGTCGCCGGCTCCACATTTTCGATGACTCCAAAACCATCCAGATCAGGCATCTGCACATCGAGAAAAACGATGTCGGGATGAAGTTCATTGATCTGCTCCACCGCGCTTATTCCGTTCGCCGCCTCGCCTACAACTTCAATGCCGTTGTGTTCGGCCAGATAGCGACGGATACCGCGGCGGGCGATCGGTTCGTCATCGACGATGAGGACTCGTGTCTTCATGCGAACTCCTCAGTGGAATGGTGATGATGGCCTCACAGCCTCGACCGTCGCCCCCGGTAAGTTCCAGCGACGACTCGTCCCCGTAGAGCTGTTTCAAGCGTGACTGGACATTGGTGAGTCCGACGCCGAATCGCAGGCGCGATCCCGGTGCCGGACCCGGGCCATCATCGCGGATGCAGAGCCGAACTCTGCCGTTGTGGCGTTGCGCAGCGATCTCTAGCCGGCCTGCGGCGGAATCGACGCTGACGCCGTGCTTGATGGCATTCTCAACCAGTGGCTGAAGCGCCAGGCTTGGTACATAGATTGCGAGAAGGTCAGGTGGCACGTCCATGTGAACTTTCAACCGATCATGAAAGCGTGTTTGTTCGATCTCCAGATACTTGCCCACGAACTCGAGCTCGCTCTGCAAGGTGATCTCGTTCTCCCGCCGTTCGAGGGCCATGCGCAGCAAGTCGCCGAGGCAGACCAGCAGACGGCTCGCAGCATCGACGTCTTCCCGCATCAGGACTCCAATGGTGTGAAGACTGTTGAACAAAAAGTGCGGATGTAACTGGCTCTTAAGGTTCTCAAGTTCGGCATGGGAGAGCTGCGTCTCCAGTTGCGCCGCTATAGTCTGGCGCTCCATAGCGGCCTGGTAAAAGTGGATCGACTGATACAGTCCCACAACTAACCAGTACGTAAGCATGCCAGTAAAGCTCATCGATAGAACGCTGACTGCGAACGGCGGGAGAAGGCGCAGCACACTAGGATCAGTTATGCGAAAAACTGACCGCAGAAGTCCATGGCCCAGAAAGTATTCGGTGACAGATGCCAGAGGAGCCATCATGAGCGACGTGATTGTGTGGATCGCTATATGACGTACAAACCTCGGCCCCGTCAACGGGAACCGTTTGGCCAGACCAATCACAAGCGGTGTGTACGCCGCCCATACGTACCAGTAGACAAGTTCGAGCGCACCCACGATCACCCAGCTGACGTGCGTACCCTGTACATTCACCACCACGATCCTGCGCACGGCAAACAACAGTCCTACAATCGTCCACGCACACAGGATCAAAATCCATCTCGTCCGTCCCATATTTGGTGTGGCCTGCAGCAATGGGTGTGTCGACCCCTCCGGCACGGATTATAGCCGAACCTTCGAAGGAGACATCACTGAGGACAGGGCCCTCGAGAGCGCCAAGTTCTCTCGACAAAGCGATTTCACCGGTCCACCGGTCCAGGTTTGCGAGCTGGCAATCGGGCAGTTGCTGGCAAACCGACAACTCCACAACCATCGCAGCTGTAGAAGGGCCTTTGTCTAGGTTGATCGGGGAGAAAGGTAAGGAGCTCAAGACTCCACGTGCTGCCATCCCAATGTAACGAAGCCTTTGAAACGGAAGGTATAAAGTCTTTGTCTTTGGCCGCCAACCGCCCAGACGTTTGTGCTGGATACCGCTGCCACACTTTGAAATTCCGGTTTTGCCCTGTGAACGGATTCGTGACAACAGTATTTGACGGCCAACTCTGACCGCTTGTCTCATTTCGGACACCGCATGTCACTTTTCCTGCAAACACTGCTTTTTCGCGGCATATTGTTCCGTGAGCAGGAGCATCGCCAAGAACACATGAATCTGGGGGGCCTGCGGAGGCGCGCCGCCACGCGGTGCTGAAAACGGCTAGCCGGTTCGCTGGCGCAGGGAAGTTAAAAAACGCCGCGTTGAGACCTGCATTCGGCGTTACGAGCAGCACGAGCCGTTCAAATTGACGTAGAGGAGTTCCACATGAAAAAGATTCTGATTCAGTACGGAGTGTGCGCGCTTGCGGTCGCTCTGATGGTGCCGTTGGCGCAGGCGCAGGCGCAGCCGGCAGGAATGCAGGCCGCCTTCGGAAAAGATGCTGGAACGCTTTCTGACAAATTTACCGGACTCGCGCGCGTAATGTCGGGCAAGTACGACTGGAAGCCCGGCCAGGGCGTTCGCTCCGTCGGCGACGTGTTCAACCTGATCGTTATGGAGAACGGCATGCTCGTCGGCGTGCTCTCGGGCACACCGAATACGGGGGCAAAGCCCGCGCCCATCACCGATCCGGAGAAATTGCAGGAAGCTCTGAAGGCTTCTTACGTCAATCTGCAAAAAGCAATTACGGGACTCTCCGACAACGACCTGCAGGCGCCGGTGAAACTGTTCGGAAGAGACATGACGAAGCAGAGCGCCCTGATGCTGATTCTCGAAGATCAACACGAGCATCTGGGGCAGTCGATCGCGTACGCGCGCAGCAACGGCGTGGTTCCGCCCTGGTCTAAGTAGGAGCGCCGCAGGGTGATCTGGCCGCCAATCGCGACACCGCCTTGGGTTCAGACAATAGCGTTCCACAATCCGTCATCGTTCAAGGAGGAGAAGTGCCTTTAGTCCGCATCGATCTAGTGGAGGGAAAATCAGAACAGTACCGTGCTCAAGTCGGCGATATCGTTTACCAGACCTTGGTGGATGTACTCAGTGTTCCGGAACATGACCGATTTCAGGTGATCACGGAACACACGAAGGCGAGCCAGCCATTCGATCGAGATTATCTCGGCATACATCGGTCGGACGCTTGCATCTTTTTTCAGATTACATTGAATAGCGGCCGTTCCACCGAGTTGAAGCAACGCTTCTACAAGACACTGGCGGACCGTCTCCACGAAGGAGTGAAGATTCCCAAGGAAGATGTCTTCATCAACTTTGTGGAAGTCCCGAAGGAGAACTGGTCATTTGGTAACGGCGAGGCCCAGTACGTCACACCTCCAAAATAGATCAAGGATGAGTGCAAAGGCCGCGGCAAGCGGTAGGAGGAAGAGTTCGACACCCACATGGTCGAAACGAATCATCTGCTGTGCAGTAAGGCCGTCGCCGTCCCCGCTCCCAAAGTTGAGGTGAACGACACGGACTCGAAAGACAAGCTCGTTGCCGCGCTCAAGGAGTTCTTCGATTTCTGCTCCGACGCGCTGGCGAAAATGGACGATTCGAAACTGGCGGAGACGACGGGAAGGATTCGGCGGAAAGCAAGTTACGCGCGCCTGGTTGAGCCTGGTCCTGGCCGGCACTTGGGCCGACCACTACGCCGAAACTGCAATGTATCTTCGCTTGAACGGCCTGTTGCCGCCGACTGCCAAGAAGTAAGGTACGAAGCATCTGTAACGGAACGCGTGTAGGACTGTTGGACTAGCGATATGAAAATCCTCGCGGTAATTGGCCAAAAAGGCGGCAATGCGAAGACCACGACAGCCTTGGGTGTCGGGGTGGCCGCCACTGCTGCGAGGCATACCGTTGTCCTGATCGACCTAGATCCACAGCACAGGTGTTAGCCGAGTAGAGATATATCACAACAGGAGAAGAGAAAATGATGAAAATAACTAAGACGATTATCTTATCCATTTGTCTCGCAGCTTCCTCACTTTCGCTGAATGCACGTGCCCAGGATGAGCGGCAGTATACTGAGGGCCCGGTCACCGAGGAGGACTACGTACAAGTTGAGTACGGGCATTTTGAAGAGTACATCGATTGGCTAAATTCGACATGGAAGCCGACCATGGAAGCCATGAAGAAAGCTGGGCTAATTATCGATTACAAGGTCTTCAGGCTCACTCCAAAATCAGCGGATCAGCCCAATATAGTTCTCTGGATCACTTATAAGAACGGCATGGCGGCTTTTGATAAAGGCGCCGAGCTAGAAGACGTGGCCAAGCAAGTAATCGGTAGCACCGAGTTTCAGAACAAGGCCAGAGTGCACCGTAATGACTACAGAAAAGTTCTGGGCACTGAATACATTCGTGAACTTATCTTAAAATGAAATTGTTATACGGATCTCTTTGCAGTCTCGTCGTCTCCGCAATAAATCAGATCGGGCGGCGTCTCGCGTTTGCGTGCCTCGTCGAGCCGATGGCCAGGTGAGTGCACCGCGAACGGGACCTCGGCTTGGACTTGGAAGACCAACGAACTTCCCTGAGGAGACTCCATCTATGATGAATCCCCCTGCATCACAAGACTTATGGCAATCGCCTGGGTATCGTCGCGGCCCGCCCTCAGTTCGCCGACTGCCACGTCTTTGCACCTCGACTATCGACGATCACTCCCGCCTTGGATTCATGCTCTCGTTCGCTCATTTCAAAACATCAGCTGCTTCATGCAACCCGTCAACTACAGGCAAGATCACAGTCTCCCCGATTGCTTATTGGCTCGCTTGCAGGATTAGTTCCAGCAGAGACGGGTCCGGAGCCAACTGCCCGCGCGTGATCGCATGGACCGTCTCCACGATCGCGGCGTTTACGGGAGTGTGAACGCTGAATTGCCGAGCGATGCTTACGACGTATCCGTTGATGAAGTCGATCTCGGTAATGCGCCCGCGCTCGATATCCTGCAACATTGAGGGTCTGACATCACCGTAGCCTTTGAGTATCTGATCAAGCCAGGCATCGTACTCTTCGCTCGGGACGCTGCGCCCAGACCGGGCTGGCGGAATCGGCTCGACGATCATCCTTTCTGGTCGTGCGCCGCTTGCCAGGGCCACCGATAGGGCCTCGTCATAGGCTTGCTGGAAGACCTCGCGACCCTCTGACGTGGTGATGTACTCGCGCATCGTGCCTCCCGCGACTGCCCCGAGGGTGGTAACCGAGCAGTTCAGCAAGAGCTTCGACCAGACAGCCCCGCGAAGATTTGGCGTGACCCTTAGCTCCACCGCGCGGCCAAGCCATTGACGAACTCGCTCCACCCGCTCGCTTTCGCCACCAGCAAGTTCACCGATCAGTAGATGACCCGCGTTGCGCTGCTCGTAAATACCCAGTTCAGTCATGGTCGCGCCAAGATTGGACAAACCTCCCAGCACGCATTCCCCGAGCCGGTCCCCGAGCATCTGGGGCACACCGCCGTTCTGGATCGGCAGCAGGGTGCCACCTGGTTCGAGCAGCCCAGACAACTTTGACGCCACCTCAATGGCGTCGTGAGCCTTGGTAGCCAGAACGATCAGATCAAACCTGCTGCAGGTAAGATACTCGTCAAAGGGGGCGACCTCCACGGTCTCGACCGACACTGCGCCTCTCGCACCGGTCACCCGTAGCCCGGATGCCTTCAGCCTCGCTGCCGATTCGGCGTTCCGGGTCGCCAGCCAAACGGGCGATCCGGCCGCCCGCAGTCGGGCAGCAATCAGTCCGCCCAGTGCTCCAATACCCACGATTAGGGTTCTCATGCGCCCCCCTGCAACCTGCTCTCATTCGCGAGGTACGATCCCGGACTACACCTCCACGACTCACACTCTGTCGTGCTTGATTACGTTCCTCTGCCCAGCTTTTAGAAAAGCCGTGACAATAGGATGAGGCCTTTCGGGCAGCGATCTGGATTGTGGCACAAACAGTGTTGCCAGGAAGAATGGATGCGCCGGTAGTTTAACGCCGATTGTTGTGCTCATGACCTTTGCCCTCCACTCTTAGGACAAGGTGTGAATGGCGCGCAGTCCAGACGATGGCAAATAATTTTCTGAGAGTGCCGACGCCGAGATCACCCGAAGGCTTTGTGAAACTGCTCCCTGCACCCGGCGACTGGACTCCGTTAGTGATGGAACAGCCGTAAGCCGGTCCCTCTACCAGCCCAATGCGGTCAATTTTCTGGCCGAACTACCGAATAGCGGTAAGACTTTGACTCAGACATCACTCATCGACCTCGGCTATCAGTTCAATTTCTACGCAAGACCCAAAAGGCACCTGAGCGACTCCGAAGGCGCTACGCGCGTGCATTCCTTTTTCGTCAAATACTTCGGCGAGGAGTTCGGAAGCACCATTGGCTACCAAGTGCTGCTCCGTGAATGTGGGAGCGCTGTTCACCAAAACCATCAGCTTCACAATGCGCTTGATCTGGTTAAGATCGCCGACAGCCGCATCCAGTGTGCCTAACAAATCGATGGCTAAGGCGCGAGCAGCCTTTTTACCCTGGGCAGTCGTTACATCTACCCCGAGCTGGCCGACCCTGGGGTTCCGTCAATCTTGGCAACATGCCCAGACAGGAAAATGAGATTGCCGATTCAACGTACTATCATTTGACGCTACGGCATAAAGCAAGCAGCTGGCTATGCGCGGATCGTTCCATCGCCGACGACCACCGCCTCGCCACCGACCCGAACCTCTTCGAGAATTCCTGCTCGGCTCGAGAGCGCAATGTAAATACGGCTCGGGCGGCCCATCCGGACGCCCTGGAGGCTCACGAGCCGCGAGGCAGTGGCTGCTGATACAGCGTTGTGCTGGAGCAGATATGCGCCCAGCGGTCCACTTGCGGCGCCAGTGGCCGGATCCTCCGGAATGCCGAAGCCGGGTGCGAACATTCGACTGTACACCGTGGCATCATCATTGGCCGGCTGGGGCGAGAATACGAAAACAGGGTGCTCTTCGAGGTTCACCGCGCGGAGTAATGAGCACAGCCTCGCACGATCGAGGGATGCCGCATCGATCGCCGCGCGCGACTTTAGCGGAACGTACACAAACGGGACGCCAGAAGAAGCGATCTCTACCGGCAAATCCCCCCCCGCAAGGTCGCTCGGCCGAACGCCAATTGCGGCGGCAACCGCGACGGTGTCGGCGATGACAGGCCCCAAGGTGGGAAGCGGTTGCGTCATCCAGGCAAAGCGCAGCGCGCCCGGACCCCACTCGAGCCCCACAGTCGTTGGTCCGATACCCAGGCCAAGCACTGTCTTATCGGCGCCTGCACGCAGCCGTCCCGCTCCGGCGAGCGCAAAGGTCGTTCCGACTGTCGGAGACCCAGCCATGGGCAGCTCCAGGGACGGCGTGAAAATGCGGACGCGCACGTCGGTCCCGGCAGCCTCAGGAGGCAATACGAACGTGGTCTCGGGCAAAGCCAATTCTTTCGCGATCCGCAGCATCCGCCGTTCGTCAATTCCTGCGGCATCGAGGAACACGGCCAACTGGGTGCCCGTGAATGGCTGGTTCGTAAAAACATCGAGATGGACGTACTGAAGAACAGGCATTGGCTCCCACTCCTTAAATATGTAAGCGAATCTAACCGCGCAGGCGCACAAATCACCATCAGCTTTTCCTTCTTCAGCGGTCCGGCGCAATCACTATGCATAAGCTCGCCTTGTTCTCTGGAGCGCTGTTGGCTCTCAGCTGTGCATATAGATCGTCCAGGTAACGGACAAGATCTTCCACTGGCCATCAATTTTGCACAACTGCCAGACTTCGAGGCCTGAATGGTGAACTTTGTCGTTGATGACAAAATCGTAATTAAACGTCGCCAGCCCTAGATCACCGTCCTGGCGAATCTCGATATTGCGAAATTTTTCTTCGAGTTTGTCCTTCGACGTAGCGAGTAATTTCGCAAATCCATCGAGCTGGCTCGGGCCAATCCCATCGAACTGAGCGTTATATTTGCGGGCGCTATCAACTTCTTCCTGGTTGTTGATGTGATGAAAGAGCACATCGGGGTTCAGCACGAGCTTCGTTAGGGCGTACCCATCCTTATGAATAATGCCTTGACGGAACTCCTCCAACACGCCGCGAATCTTCGTGAGGTCATCGGCGTTCGATTTGAATTCGATCTCCGGGCCCTGCGCTAATGCTTGACCAACCAAGGCACACGTAAGGAGCACAATGAATGCTACGCATGCTTTCTTTTTGTTCATCTGACATTTTCCTTTCACATCTTGATTTTGGTTTGGATCACGAAACGCTCGTGTCGCTCCGGTCCCCTGTTCCAGCCATCTTTTGTTCAACCGGCTTTCGTTGATCTGACACTATAGTGTCATAGTTCCATTATAGAATACAACGAAGAAAAGTGGAGGCGGGGCAGTCAAGTGTCGCAAAAGGCTTATGCCGCGCGGAGGTCCCGAGGCTGAGCGAGCTAGGGCACGAGAAGAGAATGGAGAGCTCCTGAAGGAGGACTCATCGAAAAGACTACGCCGCCGGATCCGGTGGGAACGGGCGAAACACAGGCTTTTTCCGGCAGGGTCATGAGGTACTCGGCGATCATGTCAACTGCGCGATAGCCGATACGCCTGATCTCATCGGCGGACCACTCCCGTCGCGGTCGGAGGGGACACATTCATCTCGTTCACTTCCTCCCGCTAGGGATTCATTCATGCAGGACCAGCTCCTGCACTTGGCGACGGCGTGGCATTTTGGTGCTCGCAGAACCCACTTCGCGCTTACTCGGATGCATCTCACTCGCGGACTCAACCTCTCGCGTAACTGGACGATGGCTGGTTCCGGCGGCGTCACCCGAGACGTCCATTGCCAGGTAGTAAACGCAGGGAACGCGACTGGGGTTTCGAAACCCGTGCATGCAGTTACCATCAAAGTAAATGCTGTCACCAGCCTTTAGCGTATGTGGTTCGCCATCGAGCGTGAACAGCAGCGTGCCTTTCTCCACGGCTACGTACTCGCGCGAGCCGTGCGCGTGAGGGAGGAACATGGGGCTATTTACCAGCGGGCCAACCGTGATGCGCATAAGTTCGAATTCAACTCCTGGTAAGACGGGGGACAGGACTCGCCGTTCCCAACCTTCCGCTGCCCTCACTACCTTTTGCCGGCTGTGGCGCAGAACAATTACTCGCGCGTCGGTTTCTTCTTCGACAAGGCGGGAGAGGCTTGTGTCAAGACCGGTCGCGATGCGGTGGAGGACCACGACAGTGGGCGCCTTGGCACCTCGTTCGATGGCGGAAATCATGCTGCGGCTCACCCGTGATCTCTGACTCAATTGTTCCAGTGAAAATCCTCGCCGAATTCGCTCGTCCCGCACACGGCGGCCAATCTCGCTCAAACTCAAGATCCCGCGAGTCTTCTTTTTTTTCGACACGTAACTTGTCCTCCCAAGAATGATTCTATAGTAGAATCACAACACTATAGTGTCACATGCTGGAATACTGCTCAATAGATTGGATACCAAATTCTGAATGGTCACAAGGGAAGACACATGATTGACTTCGCTTTGGGAAAGTTGCGGCTCTGGAGGGCGGCAGCAGCCTGCGCAGGCCTATTCATGACACAGGCTGCGGGAGCCCATCCAGCGACTTATACACTCAACGATGTGATGCAGGCGCCGTTTGCGTCGGACATGCTGGCCGCGCCCACGGGCGCAGCCGTGGCGTGGGTATTCAACGCGAAGGGCTGCAGTAATATCTGGGTAGCAGACCCATCCCATGGCGCGAAAGCGCGCCAGATCACACCGTACACAGAGGACGACGGTTTCGGTATCGGCGAACTCGCCTGGTCGCCGGATACGAAGTCGATCGCCTTCACACGGGGCCAGAGTCTTGAGGACGAGACTCCGGCCAACGTTAATAACTCCCCGGAAGGCCCAATGCCCAAGGAAGTATGGGTGGTTGCCACGGCCGGCGGCGCGCCGCATAAGGTCGGCGCGGGAGACTCCCCTAGCTTCTCGCCCGATGGCAGCCGGTTGCTGTTTGTCGACAAGAAGAGAATTCTGACCGTGGCCGCGAGCGGCGATGGCGACGCGCAGCCATTGCTCATCGATCAGGGAACAGTGGACTCGCTGACCTGGGCGCCGGACGGCAAGCGCCTGGCGTTCGTGAGCCGTCGAGGCAGCCACTCGCTGATCGGTGTCTACGATTTCGTTGACCAAACCATCGTCTGGTTGAGTCCGAGTCTCGACTACGACAGCTCGCCCGCGTTCTCACCGTACGGCGCACGGATCGCCTTCGTTCATGTGCCGGCCCAGAAAACTCCCCCCGCATTCTTCTCTCAACGCAGCGGACGGCCGTGGTCAATCTGGACGGCGGACGTGAAAACCGGCCAGGGGCGACGTGTCTGGATTGCCGACGCGGGACCAGGAAGTGTATTCCGTCCGATGCGCTCGGCGACGAACGACGTTCCCGACGTTCCCTCGGCGACGAACCTGTTCTGGACCAACCATGATGATCTCGTGTTCCCCTGGGAGAAAAGCGGCTGGCTGCATCTATATGCCGTCCCCGTGCGGGGCGGGGCGGCCCGCGCACTCACGGTGGGAAAGTTCGAGGTCACACACGTCGTCTTCAGCCAGGACCGCAAGCGCCTAGTCTATTCGTCCACTCAGGATGACACCGACAGGTTGCATATCTGGACGATCGACGCCGAGCACGGTTCGGCGGTGCGCACCGCCCAGAGCCACGCCATCGAAGACTATCCACAGATCGCCGCCGACGGCGCTCTTTTCGCATTGCAGAGCGACGGCAACCAACCGCTGCAGCCGGTCGCGTTGAGTGCGGCTGGCCAATGGCGGCGGCTCGCTCCGGAAGCCATCCCGTCCCCCTTCCCGAGTTCCAAGCTCGTCATGCCCCAGGCCGTGATCTTTACGGCGAAGGATGGCCAGGAAACGCACGCGCAACTGTTCCTACCACGCGAAACCACCTCCAAGCCGCACCCGGCGATTCTGTTCTTCCACGGCGGCCCTCAAAGACAGATGTTTCTGGGGTTCAATACCAACCGTTCGTATAGCTGGATATACGCATTCAATCAGTACCTCGTCGCCGAGGGCTACATCGTGCTGTCAGTCAACTATCGCGGCGGTACCGGCTATGGCCTTGACTACAGAGAGGCCGACAACCTCGGCCCCGGCGGCAGCAGCGAGCTCAATGACCTGGTCGGCGCCATCACCTATCTGCGAGGCCGACAGGACGTCGACTCCCATAGATTAGGCATCTGGGGGCCAAGCTATGGGGGACTCATGACGGCCCTCGGTCTCGCGCGCGCCTCAGATGCATTCGCGGCCGGTGTCGATTATGCGGGCATACATAACTGGTCGACGTTCCTGTCCTCGGTGGGCGACCCAATCGACGGAGGCGATGCGAACCGCCGGGCGGTGGAATCCTCCCCCATCGCGACCATCGACCAGTGGCACTCACCCGTGCTGCTTGTGCAGGCGGACGACGACGGCGTTGTACCCCCCCAGCAGGCCGCCGAACTCATCGAAGGCTTGCGGGCGCACAACATCGACCATGACGTAGTCATGATTCCGAACGAGATTCATGACCTCGCACGCTACTCATCGTGGATGATGTTGTTCAATGCTGCGGATGTGTACTTCGATCGGCAACTAAACAAGCGGAGCGCGCCCTCTCAGTAAGCAGGTCCATCACTACGGTTTTGATCGGCGGTGTGTGAGCCCTTCGCTTAGGCTTTGAAAAAACCGGGTATGGCGTGTTTGGAAGGGCATGGGCAGAATTGCCCGCAAATTACGAGGGAGAGAAAATGCTGGACATTATTTTCAGCGACGATTCTGGCCGGCGCGCTCTCCGGAAGTGTGATAGCTCAGACGCCGGATGCCGGCTGTGCGTTGCCGTCGGAACCCCAGGGCATTCCCGCCGCGCTCGATGCGGCAATCACCGGGCCCGCGGACAAGGATCGAGCCTGCATGAAGGCCCTGTTAATACCCGAAGCGCGCATGATGTTCCTTTCAATCGCCGCGGACGGTGCGCCGAGCTATAAGCTCGAGGGGGAGACTCATGGCCACAACACAAACTGTAACTGACTGGCGGAAGGAGTGGTTCGAGATTGAAGATGCAACGTACTTGAACACCGCAGCCCATGCGGCGATGCCCCGCGTGACCTTGCGCGCAGTGCAAAACTCGATTGAAGCCAACAAGTTTCCGCATCACCTGGACGACGCCGTTTTCTTCGAAGCGCCAATTCGGATTCGGGCGTCCCTCTCGAAAATGATTGGAGCCAGACCGGAAGAAATCGCGGTCACGGCCGGAGCAGGCGCTGGCATTGCGACCGTGGCCCATTTCCTGACGTGGAAGCCGGGCGACGAGGTCATCACGGCCAAAGGAGAATTCCCGGTGCAATACGCAACTTGGAAGCCTATGGAAGAACGCGAGGGCGTGAAATTGAAAATCGCAGCGCCGCGCGACCGCTTCATCACGGCGGACGATCTCATTGCGGCGATGACGCCTAGAACGCGCGTTGTCTCCGTGAGTCATGTGCGCTTTGACGATGGCTCGCTGCTGGATGCCGCTCGTGTGGCTGCGGCCTGCCATGCACAGGGTGCGCTGCTGGTGCTTGATGTCAGCCAGTCTTGCGGGGCGGTGCCTATGGATGTCCACGACCTTGGCGCCGACTTTTTGGTGTGCGCCGGATATAAATGGCTTCTCAGCCCTTACGGCACGGGATTTTTTTGGGCCAAGAGCGAACATCAGGATATTGGGCGTCCAGGGCCGTTTTCTTGGACTAGTCAAGCTACAGACAGTTTTTTCGCACTGAGTTATACCGATCCCAAGCCATCCCGCAGTGCGAAGCGCTGGGACAGCGTGGAAGCCGCCACTTATTTCAATTTCAACTTGGCGGCCATGGATGCCTCGGTAGATTTCGTATTGCGCGTCGGACCTGCGTTGGTGCGCGAACATAATCGGCAATTGCTCGATTTCTTATTCGAACACCTTCCTAAGGACTGCGTTCCCGCCAGTCCGCTAGACCCCACACAGCGCGGGCCGTGTGGCTCCTTTATCGCGCGGACTCCGGAGAAAACCGTTGAGCTCTATCAAAAGTTGCAGAAGGAAAATATTATCGTGAGCCTGCGCGAAGGCAGGATTCGTGTTTCGCCTCATTTGTTCAACTCCGAACGGGATATTAGCCGCCTCATCAGTGTGGTAACCGCCTGATTGCGGGATGTTATAGCGGCTAATCCTAGTTTCCCCGAAGAATATAAGGAGCGACTATGTCAACAGTTTATGAACGCCTGAAAACCTTGCAGATCACATTGCCTGACGTCCAACCCCCCGTCGTGGACGGTTACGTTGCCGCTTTCGTTCCGTTTGTGCGCACCGGCAACGTCATTTACGTATCGGGACGGGTCGCGAAAAAAGATGGCAAGCCATGGGCCGGCAAGCTGGGGGAGAACATTACCATAGAGGAGGGCAAACAAGCTGCACGCGACATCGCCATAGAGCTGATTGCCACATTGCAAGCCGCCGTCGGAGATCTGAACAAAATTACACGCATTGTGAAGCTCGTGGTGCTGGTGAACAGTACACCGCATTTTACGGAGCCACACGTCGTCGCCAACGGCGCGTCCGAGCTGTTTCTCGAAGTTTTTGGCGAGCGCGGAACGCATGCGCGCACCTCGCATGGCGGGGCGGCGATTCCGTTTGGCTGCTGCGTTGAGATCGAAATGGTTGTTGAGACCTTCGGTTCAGAAAGTGTCTGCGAGGTGTGAGGTGCCGACGGCGAATTCGATCAATGATACAAAGGACAAACGGGGGGTACGGTGATCGACGAAGCAAGAAGAGTCTCAAGAGACGGCGCCTCACGGAAAACCCTCAAGGCAATCGTGGACTACGCGATGCTCGCATAGGACGCCATGACAACATCGCGCGCTGCGCGCGTGTGAGATTCATTGCTCGGATTCACCATTAAGAGTGCGCAGGGAGACTCGGAATGAAGGTGTTGATTGTGGGTATCGGTGCGCTGGGCGGAACCATTACGGCCCGTGCAATCAATGCAGGAGTGCCCGTTCGGCTGGGCGACTGAGCGTGGTGTTGCGGACGTCTCTGCCCGCGAACCTGCTCGAACCACAGATTCGGCATGAAATCCAGGGCATTGATCCCGGCTTGCCGGTCTTTAATGTTTCTTCTATGAACGACGTCCTTGATCGGTCACTGGCTTCACGCCGTTTTTCTGCCAATCTGGTGGGCGGATTTGCTGGACTGGCGGTGCTTCTGGCCTCCATCGGAATTTACGGCTTGTTGGCTTATATGGTCGGCCAACGAATCGCACGAGATCGGTATCCGCATGGCCCTGGGCGCGAGGCGGGACGACATTCTGAGAATGTTCTTACGCAAGGGGGTCGCGCTTACTGGCGTGGGCATCGTTGCCGGATTGGTCTTCTCTGCATCCACTGCGTCCATGATGGCAAGTTTGCTCTATGGTGTTCGCCCTCATGATCCGGCTGTGTTTCTGATCGTGCCTCTGCTTTTACTTGGAGTGGCCGCGCTGGCTAGCTATCTCCCAGCACGCCGCGCGACGAAAGTGAACCCCATCGTCGCCTTGCGCGAAAGTTGAAACAGCGGGATTAGGACGTTGCAAGCAAACAGGTCTGTGGGCGAAAGCGATCGGCACTCATCGCATAATAGTTTTCAACAAAACCAATCTTCCCAGGCTATTGATTTAAACCTTACCAAGGACGGTGTTTCCTTTGGATCAGCGCTGAAGAACGCACGAAACCTTCGAGGATACGGCATCCTCTCGGGGTGTGGCATTGCTGTGCCACGCGCGCCGTTCGAATCGATAGAACTCCAACAATTCTCGAAGGGTGTTGGAGTCACTTCCGTGCGGGCTGGTTGTCGGCAAGTCATTGATGTCACTGTGGATTGTAGTCGAGAACGCCTTAAGACCGTCTAACGGCCGATCATCCAGCTTCAGGGCACGATTTCTTCTCAACTCACTGTGACATCAACCACTTACCCGAAAAACTAAGCCCCGCGGAGGCACTTTGGAGGCTAGCGAGAATAGGGGTCGTGCCCATATGACGTCGAAGCGAGGGCCACGTTTGTGGCACGGTCTAGCGATCAAGGCGGGAGTGTGTTTTCGACAGCGGGAACGCGTCGGAAGAGACTATGTGAATGCTAGGGCACGAGATTGTCGTGCCCTGGCAAAGGACTGGGGCGGCGGGTCTTGAATTAACGATTCGGCGTTGCGGAAGCAGTGGCCTCGGTCACCATGAGCATTCGCGTGCCGCTGTCCAGATGCACGTTCTTCCCAACTGACGTGATTATCGACCCTTGCGTGCCGTTTGTCGCCGCAGATTTTAGGCTGAGACCGTTCATGCCGAACACACCGCTGCTGCTCGAAGTGAGCTGACCAGCTGCGTTCAGACCGCCGACAGAATTGCGCGACGCACCAGCAGCACTGGTGGTTGAATTGATAGTAGAGTTCAACGCTGCATCTCCTGCACCCCCGACTCTCCCAGCGGTGTTGGTAGCGGAACCGACCGCGCCGCCCGCCGTGGAGGTTAAGCCCCCAGCTGCTCCGCGACTCCTAGCCATACCAGAACCGGCAGCACTCGCGCCAGCGCTGCCCATCGTATCCACGTCGCCGTCCGCCGCCGAAGCTGCCGTTTGTGCCGAGGCTATCGCTTGGATGGCCATATTGAGCGGCGCTTCTTCGCCGTTCCTCAGAATAGCTCGATCAAACGTGATGGCGAGCGCGGATTCGAAGTCCCCCTTAGCCCGAGCCGAAGCTCGGGTGACATGCCCGACGAGCTTCGTGCCCTTGGGTAGAAAGGTTTTGCCGTCTGATTTCACGGCTTCTGTAGTGTGGGCAGTGACTGAATCACCGGGCTTGCTCTTCTTCGAATCCACTGGGGCGTCAAGCGCGGCATTGAACGCCCTACCGGACGCAAGCCCAGCATTGGTATGGTTGGATTGCGCAGACGCGGACGAAGCAGTCAATGCTTCGCCCGAAGCTTGAGCATGCGTCTTGTCCGCTTGAACAGAAGCCTGGTCATGCGCTTGTCCACCAGCCTGCGCCGTCTGTGCGGTCGCACTTAGAGTGAAGGCTGCACCAATCAGCAAAATCGTGGTTAAACGGTTCATGTCAGATCACTCTCCTTTAGAAGCAGTCCTACAGACCACTTGAGAGAGACTTTCAGACAACAAGCTTAAGACGGTGGCTACCTTGATATAGCAATGAATGCTCCAAACCGCAAGCAACTGATACATAAGGATATGTACGAGGTTACAAAGGGTCTAGCACCTGACCTTGAAGCGGAAAAAGGTAGGCGGAGCGCAGGAATTACAGAGTAACTGAAGTTCCGGTGAGTTTGACTGCACCCATCGAGGCGACCGAACAGCTGCTGGAGCACACGGGGAAGCAGTTGGTAAGCATTTCTGGCGTGTCACGTGACGGTCGCACGTTGCTCATCAATTCGAACGCGAAGGGCGGCTACCAAAACGTAGCATTGCTCGACCTCACAACGAAGAAATTGCGGTGGCTCACCGATACCCAGTGGTCTGCCGCTCCGGAGGCCTTTACGCCAGATGGCGAAAGCGCGGTGTACACCTTGAATGCAGATGGTCGCGTATCCACCCGCTTGTCGACATTAAGACAATGCGGCAGTCTGATCGCGGCGTGCCCCCAGGGATGAATAGGCCTGTCGCCGCACTCGCGCCATTTCTGCCGGATGGCTCAATGCTGCTGTCGCACGAAGATTCAAGTCACCCGCAGGAACTGTACCGCCTCGGCAAGGACAACACGTTTACTCAAATCACACATAACGCCAACGACCAGCTCCAGCATGCTGTGCTGCCCAAATCGCAGCTGGTGACGTACAAGAGCTTCGATGGCTGATTGATCTCTGCATTCGTATGGGTTCCATTCAACCTCAAACGCGACGGCACAGCGGCTTCGATAGTGACGCCGCACGGCGGCCCCTGGCTTGACGTGCAGACAATGGCTGTGGTATTACATTATATAATATGTAATGGAGGAAATATGGAATCCGCGATCACCGTGAAGGGCCAAGCCACCATCCCGAAACCCATCCGTGAGCATCTTGGGCTGCAGCCGGGTGATCGGGTTAAGTTCTTTGTGCATCCCGACGGAAGTGTAGTCTTGTTGCCGAAAATCTCAGCTTCGGCGGTACGTGGTATCGTCAAATCCCGGAGCCCACGGCCTGTGACCACCGAGCAAATGACATTAGCGGCCGGTGACGGTGCTGTGAATCGAAATCCCCGGCGACGGCACCGATGATCGGACTCGATACCAACATCCTGATACGCTATCTCACCCAAGACGACCCGGCACAGGCAGCCAAGGCCACCGAAATTCTTGAACACCGCTTGACGCCGAACAATCCAGGTTTTGTCAGCGTCGTAGCAATGGTCGAGACCGTATGGGTCCTGGATCGCGCTTATGGCTTAACAAACCAGGAAGCCGCCGCCGCCGTCGAACGCCTGCTGCAGGTTGAGGTTCTAGCGATCGAAAGCGAGCAGGAAGTCTTCACCGCGATGGTTGCCCTAAAACAGGGGCGTGGATCATTCGCGGACGCGTTGATCGCGGAGCTTGGAGTGCGGGCAGGGTGTACGCGCACGTTGACGTTCGACCAAAAGGCAGTAAGGCTTCCTGGCTTCGAGCTTGTGTAATCGACCCCGATCTCGCTCAGCACCTCCGCCACACTGCCGTTCTTTGGCTACAACCATTAGTCGCTTATGTTGTTCGAACGGCCATATGTGCACACGCCGAGAGCACGAGCTACCTAAGAAAACGGATGGCGGCCGATCATTCATACCTTCTCCGGCCAACCATAAATACGTCATTTTCTTGTCCACGCAGTGTGCGGAAAATGTGTCTCTTTCTGCCGGACTGCTGAGGGTTAAGTCTCTAACGGTTCAATTTCCAGTGAATGAGCTCGGGATATCGTTGCGGCGACCTCGTTAGGGTGTTTATCAATCATCTGCGAAAGCGAATTTTCGAACGCAAGTTCATTCGCGTTTTTCGCGACCTTTTGCCCCGACATAACACTGAGAGCTTTGATCGTTCCGGTTGGCTCCTGCGGCGGGTGTAGCTGCGAATTCGACTGTACAAGTTCCTGTCCTTTCGCGGGGACGCGGTGGACGGTTGAACACAGCGGTTCTTGGTACATCTGACCGGAAGCCGCCGAAAGTGATGCTTTGCCCTTCCCGCGCCAAGCGAGCTGAACCTGAGCGCCCGGGCATACATGTGTCGTACCCTGCTTCTGGGCGATTTCTGTTTCCGCAGACGGCGGATTGGCTGGAATTGTGACATGAAATTGTTCGAGCTGCGGCGCGCAGGCAAGCAGCCATAGCAACGGCCAGAGCAAAGCGACTCTGCCGATGGGGACCAAGAGCCTTCCGATTGGTGGAGGTAACAAGTTGGCCTCTTAAAAGTGTCGCGATCCGACGCATAGATTGAACCACAATTTCGCAGCAAGTCTGTTCTTAGTTTGTTCGATTGAGAAAAAAACTAAAAACTGGAAGTGTCTGATCTGTGCCGCTTCGAGATTAGTACCGAGAATCAGATGAGCACCTTCAGTGCGTCAAAATCAAATTCCGTACCGCTGGCGTGGTGGAGCGCGGCTTCCCGCGTCGGACTGACATCCCAATAGTCGGTCAGCCTTTCAACTCCCGTATTGTCTTGAGGGAAAGTGTGCGAACGGTGTGCCGCATCCTGGTCGTCAAAGGGAGTGTCCGCTGAGCGAGGAAGTTTTTCTAGGAGCTGATAGAGCGACTCCACCGTGTACGCGAGGCATCCGCAAGCCGGGCGCAAAAGGGAAGTCCATAAGTTGTTGATTCTAAATTCCAACAGGACAGGTCGATTCGCATTGACAACTTCACATATTGTGAAGTATGCTGGTGAGTGCATATCGTTACGCGTAAGCATCTGAGGGAGGCGATGAAAGCTACCCAGATGCGGCCAACGAAATCATGGCTTGGACCACCATTGTCGAGGCAGTCCGCTGGCGCGATTTTCAAGATGTTCGCGGCGTGTTCAAGGATGCCGATTCTGTCGATGGCTACGTGATCTTCAACATTAGGCACAACCGGTACAGGCTTATAACCGTCATCCACTATGCTAAGACAACGGATGAAAGGCAAACCCAAGGGCTTGCATACATCCGATCCTTCCTGACGCACAAGGAATACGACAATCGCAGCAACTGGGACAGGAGGTACGGAAAACAATGAGTACAGTTCTCGCAAATCCGGCAGAAATGATTGCGCATGGCGCTCCCCGCGTCATACACAATGATGCAGAACTTGAAATGTATACCGATGCTCTTTTCCGGCTCACCGTGCTGGAGAGTCCTTCTGGCTCTGAAGTTGAAGCGATCGAGCTCCTAACCTTGCTCGTGGAACGTTACGAGCAAGAGCATTACTCCATCCCCAAGGGTGATCCGGTTTCGGTCGTGCGATTTATCATTGAACAACAGAATCTCACACAGCGTGACCTCATTCCTCAATTTGGTTCGGAGAGTGCGGTTTCGATGTTCATGACTGGACGGCGCAATCTCACCTTGGAACAGGTGCGGAAATTGAGTGCTCGCTTCAAGCTTCCCGCTGACGTTTTCATACCCAAAGCGTCTGCTCCCCACAGACCAAAGGCACTGGCCAAGGGACAATCACGTTTGCGATAAAGACCCTGCCGTATCATTTACCCTGATCTGTCGGCCGGCTTCGACGGTCTAACGCCGAGTTCTGTAACCACGAGGGAACGGTTTGTCTGCGAGCAGTGTGCCAGATGGTCACGATTGTTCGCAGAGACACAACATCCGACTCACGGCGGATCAGCGGGAATGAGGGCCGCGCACGGGTGTGCCTCGCGGAAACTATGTATGACTAACGCAGGAGTGCGTGCAGCGATCGCTGAACTAAAAGAGCTCGACGGGTGCCGCATGGCCCGAAACAGAAGCGAGTCGAGCATCCCTTGTAACTAACGCAGCCCCGAGTTTCTCGGCAAGCACGATGTAGGCAGCATCATAGGCGGAAAAATTGTGCCGGAGTTGCCAGATGCGGGGCAGGAGCACGAGATGAGGATATCGAGTAATACGGAGATCTAGCAGATCGCGGACCGCCTCGTCGGCACGATGTACAGAGACCACTGCTTGCAATGCTAAACGCCGCAATACCTGGGTGACCTCAAGATCAAAGAGGTGAGGCGCGTGTAAGGTTTCGTTACGCGAATAAATTCGCTTCTCGATGCCCTGTCCGGCAGGTGTTTGAAGAAGCCAGTCAACTGCGGCGGACGCATCCAGGACGATCATCGCGCCTCGCGCTCTTCTCGGACTAAGTGAGCGGTATCGATCTGCGCCGAAACTGGCTTGCGTTTGTGCAAGCGCTCCCGCAATTCCGCGAGGGTTGGCCTTTCCGCGATTTCCTTGATCTCAGCTAACAAATAGTCGGAAAGCGACATACCTGCCATGGCAGCGCGAGCTTTCAGGCTGCGGTGCAGGGCATCGGGTACATTACGAAGCTGAATCATCTTGGTCATGCTACGAGCATACTTTCATGTTATACACATGTCAAGCTAGGACTGCCTTTCCCCACAAGTTCGTCCCTCCGGCCCAATCCATATTTGGGCTGCGTTTGGTTGTTAATGTGCCAATTGTGTGCGAGAACTCCGCCCGATCGGAAAAGTCCAAAGCGGCAATGTGAATAACTGTATTCATCGCCACCGAGCCGGGCGAGCGTTTCGAGTCTCTTCGGTTGTGGGGATCATAAGATCATTCTCGATGTAACAAAAAGGATCTTTCTTGTTCTGGAGGTTGCAACCGTTCACGATCCTTACAAGCCGTTTCATTTGGAAGGAACTGGGCTGATCCGCCCCTATCAGCCCTTGGCCCAAAGTTGGTGTCAAATTTGGTGTCAAGACCGGCAATTTTTCGGGTTTTTCCAGACCCAGTCGATTTTTTGACCTTTTGCCGTCAATAACTTACACTTTTTCCAGTTCCATGGCATGGAAGAGGTCGTCGGTTCGATCCCGACCAGGTCCACCATAGGTTCAATCCTCAGAAATCCCAGCGTTGCGATGAGACGTTGATCCTTTTCTCGCGCCGTTCCCCTAGCCACCAGCAATTGCCCCCAGGACCACAAGGGGCTCCTTTCCTGACACCACCGCGTCAGGTAGCGGGGCATCTGGAGACTGGTGCGACAGATCGTCTTCGCAGGCGAAGAAGCGCAGGAACGGACGGCGCTGTTGCGTGACCTGGTCACGGATCGTCCCACGCAGCATCGGGTAGTGG
>Ga0210409_10002031_pt1 | contig 24939 bp, 28 predicted proteins | sample IncBWH17MmetaG_FD_161649 | JGI IMG/M metagenome (GOLD analysis project Ga0210409, IMG submission 161649) | Forest soil microbial communities from Barre Woods Harvard Forest LTER site, Petersham, Massachusetts, United States - Inc-BW-H-17-M | ecosystem: Environmental > Terrestrial > Soil >...
GTCAACCTGCGGCTTAACGGGGAGCTGGATCTGCGGCTGCTGGCGGGAATGTCGCCGGGGCTGACGATAGGCGGCCCGGCGCAGATCAATGCGACATTTGAGGGCACGATGGAGCGGCCGCGCATCACCGGACGGATTCACATTGCCAACGCCAATGCGCGAGTCGCTGACTTTCCCACGGGGCTAAGCAACATCAAGGGCGACTTCGTATTCGACGACACGCGGCTTCTCTTCAACGAGCTGACGGCGGAAGCCGGCGGAGGCACGCTGCACCTTTCCGGCAGCGTAACGTACACCGAGCGGCCGTTGCGTTACGACATCACGGCGCGGAGCGACGGCACGCGCATCCGCTATCCGGAAGGCATGAGCTGGTTGACGGCGGGCTCGCTGCGGCTAACGGGGACGACGGAAGCAGGCTTGCTCTCGGGCCGCGTTACGGTGCAGCGCGTCACTCTGACGCAAGGGCTGGAAGTCGCCGGCATGCTGGTATCCACCAAGGAAGGCATCAGCGGTCCTTCCACGAGTTCACCGTTCTTGCGCAACCTGCAGTTCGACGTCGAAGCAGTTTCCGCACCGGATGCGCGCATGGAATGGCCCGGAGCGCAGCTAGACGCGGAAGCCAACCTCCGCGTGCGCGGCACGTGGGAACATCCTATTTTCCTGGGGCACATCCACGTTCTCTCCGGGGACTTGCTGTTTCACGGCAACCGTTATCGCGTAGCGCGGGGCGACATCAATTTTGCCAATCCGTTCCGCCTCGATCCGGTGGTAAACGTGGAAGCGAGCACCACAATTCAGCAGTACGAAATCACGCTGAACTTCAACGGGCCGGCGAGCAAGCTGACGCTGGCGTACCGTTCGGACCCGCCGCTGCCGGCCAACGATATCGTTACGCTGCTGGCCCTGGGTCAAACCAGCCAGGAGTCCACGCTGCGCAGCGCCGCGGGAGCGCAGAGCGGGACATCCGGAGCTTCCGCACTGCTTTCGGAGGCGGTGTCGAGCCAGGTCGGCGGGCGACTGGAGAAGCTGTTTGGGATTACGAATTTTCGGGTCGATCCGGGGCTGACCTCGGTGGGCTCGACAGGGGCTTCGCAAAACGCGGCGGCGCGTGTGACCGTGCAGCAACAGGTGACGCGGAACCTGACGGTGACCTATGTGTCGAACGTGGGTTCCACGCAACAGCAGGTAATCCAGGTGGAATACAACGTGAGCCGCAACGTGTCGATCGTGGCGCTGCGCGATTACAACGGAACGTTCGGTATCGACTTGAAGATCAAGAAGCGTTTTCCGTGAGGGCCGACAGGCTTCAGTCCTGATTTGGCTCGCCGCCGGGGCGCTTGTCTTCTTCGTTGGCGCCTGTAAATTCCGGGAAGTCCGCCTTCAACTCCTCCATGGTTTCCTGAGCAGCTTTCTGGCCCAGCGCGAAGCCTGTGGCCTGCGATTCGCGTGTTACTTCCGGCAAGGCCTTCAACATGCGCTGCCCAAGAGGTGAGCGGTAGTAATCCAGTAGCCTTTCAGATCATCGGAGGTCAAGTATTTGTCGTAGATGGGAATAACGTGCTCGGTGAGGGAGCCGGCGTCAAAGTGTTTCTGGAAGCGTGCTACGAAGGCATCGACAAATTGTTTGGCGCGCGGATTATTTGGCTGGGAGTCCAGGACACTGCTGCGGAACTGCTCCATTCCGGCGGTGATCAGCTGCTGTCCGAGGTCCTTCGCGCCAGTGACCTCCATCAACTCGCGAATACGGGCTTCCTTTTGGGGATCGAGCGCGCTCGAAGCTTGCGGAGCGCCCTTGGCGGGAGAGTGGGAGGGCTCGACTGCCGACGGCTTCTCCTGAGCGTTCACCTGGAGCGACGGCGAATGGGCCAGAACCAGCAGCGCTCCTGAAAGAAGCGCACACCCGACAAGCAAAGGTCGCATTAAAGTCTCCCGTACGCCTAGCGGAACAAAAAGATTGGACGAATGACGACAATCACGCGGCCGTTCTGAGTGGACTGATGTTCCGCGGGGAATGAGACGCGACGGAGCGCGTTAGGGTTGTGTCGGTTGAGCTTGCGCCTGCTGTTGCGCTTGCTCTACTTGTCCTTGGCGAGGTTTGGCCAAGCGCGCGTGGGCGGCCACGCCGGGATACTGCTTGCGGAGATCTTGCAGCACGTCCTTGGCGATTCGCATACTGAAGGCACGGTTGGCGGCTTGCATTTCCACGTTGATCTTGGGCATCTCCGCGGCGAATTTTTGTCCGAGGGGCGAGCCATAAAATTGCAGGAGACCCTTGATTTCGTCCTGCGTGAAATGCTGATCGTAAATGGTAACGAGCTGGGCGGTGGCGTCATCGGGATTGAATTTGACTTTGTAACCCGCGATAAAGGCATTCACAAATTGCTGGCCGCGGTCGCTGGCGGGAACGGAGGTGAGGAGATTTTCGCGCATCTGGTCGGCGCCGTGAGCGGCGAAATCCTGCAAAGCATCGCGGGCGCCGACGAGCTCCATGAGCGAGCGGATGTCGGCTTCTTTGGCGGGGTCAACGGAATGTCCGGCTTGGCCTGCGCTGCCTTGCGACGCGGCTTGCGCGGCGGAATTTTGCGATGCGCCTTGAATGGCGAGGAAGAACATCGCCACGTAGATGATAATCAATGCCAGAACCGCCTTCATGACTACCTCCGCGGCGAAAATCTTTGCTTTCGCCACCTTGCGATTGTAAAGAAGAGCGAAGGCGCGGAGGAACGTGTCGAAGTACAGGTTTGGCCGGGCGCATACTGTCTGTCCTTTGCTGTACTTTGGTTCAGGCTTGAATGTGGGGCAGTTTGGCCCCGCTCGCGCGGCGCGTTGGCGGCTGGCGAAACGGTCTGGTACGATGCCGCGCCATGGCACAAACCGAAGTCCCTGCCGAGACTAAGGTTGCTGACGCCGCAGCCATCGTGGAACGCGAAGCGGGCCTGCACCGCAACCTGACGCCGCGGCAACTTTCCATGATCGCCGTCGGCGGCGCGATCGGCACCGGCCTTTTTCTTGGCAGCGCGCTTTCCGTGAAGCTAGCGGGGCCGGGCGTGATTCTGAGCTATACAGCCGCGGCGGGGATCGCGCTGGCGCTCATGTGGGCGCTGGGAGAAATGGCCATCGCGCATCCGGTGGCCGGGTCGTTTGGCGTTTACGCCGAGGTGTACGTGCATCCCTGGGCCGGCTTCGCGATGCGCTATTCGTATTGGCTCGGGCAAGTGATCGCCATCGGAAGCGAAATGGTGGCGGCGTCGATTTATTGCAAGCACTGGTTCCCGGGCGTGCCCTCGTGGATCTGGATTGCGGGATTTTCGGCGGCGCTGATCTGGGTGAACGCCAGCAGTGTTTCGAATTTCGGGACGTTCGAATACTGGTTCGCGATGCTGAAAGTCGTGACGATTGTGGTGTTTCTGATTTTGGGGGCAGCGTTGCTGCTGGGCATCGGATTTCCGCGAATCGGCGCTACGAACTATGTGGCGCATGGCGGATTTCTTCCCAACGGATGGACTGGCGTTGGGCTTGGAGTAGCGATGGCGGTTTTCAGCTATCTGGGGATGGAAATTGTCGCGGTCACGTCCGGCGAGGCGAAAGATCCGGCGACGGCATTGCCGCGAGCGATGCGCTGGACATTTGCGCGCCTGGGAATCTTCTATATTGGCGGACTTGCCGTGGTCGTTGGCGTGGTGCCTTGGACGAAGGTGGGGCTCGGCGAAAGCCCCTTCGTTCGCGTGTTCGAATCCTCAGGGATTCCCGCGGCCGCCGAGGTGATGAACTTTGTGGTGCTGACGGCGGCGCTGTCCAGCGTGAACTGCAATCTCTATCTCACGTCGCGGATGTTGTTCTCGCTGGCGCGCGGCGGCTACGCTCCAGCGGCGCTGGGACGATTGGGCAAACGCGGCACTCCGGTAACGGCGCTGCTTGCTTCCAGCGTCGGCATGGTGGCGGCGCTGTTTCTGGAGCGGCGTTACAGCGGGACGGCGTACGTGTACATGCTGGGCGCGGCTTTTTTTGGAGGGATTTTCGTGTGGCTGATGATCTTCGTCACGCACCTGATGTTTCGGAGGAGCATTGCTCGCTCTGGGCAGCCCGTTAAGCGTTTCGGGCCGAAGGGTCCGTGGAACTCGCTATTTGGCGCCGCGGCGCTCGGGGCGGTGCTGGTTTCCACGTGGTGGGTTCCTGGTCTTCGCATTACGTTGACGGCGGGGCTGCCCTGGCTGCTTTTTATCACCGTCTGCTACGGCGTTTGGAGGAGGACGCGCCGCAGTCCCGAAGCGGGCTAGCGTTCCTTGCTTAAAGGCGGTCCCATTCTGCCAGCGATATCTCCCTTCGCAATACACAAGAAACTAATGCCGGGTACCTGAAAACGGTCCATCGAAACCTAACAAACGAAGCCGCCTAATGAACTCGCGCCGCTTACACGGTGTCCACCGGCTCACGGGCAGGTTCCTTATTTAGATCGATAGTTCCAATGACTGGCAAATGGTGGCGAAATTTGAGGCCTACGAGAATCCAATCTTCTAAAGTCGAACGAAGCCCCTCTTCGGTCTCCTTAAGGGAAGGCGCAAATGCGATGACACCCGGACAAGCTGGAATGCGCGCGGAGAAAGTTCCGTCCTCCAGTTTGTCGTACAACGCCTCCGCCATCGCGCGCTCGACGTATTCACTCAAGACATAACGTTTGCTCACGGCCAGCCTCTGGCGTCATTATACATCGGTGGGCTAGACTCGCGGCGAGTTGCCCTGCATACATCGAGAGCTATGGATGACCTCCTGAAATGGCGCGGCGAGTTCCCGATTCTTGACCGCTCCACCTATCTGATTAGCAATTCGCTGGGCGCGATGCCGCGCGGCGTTTACGAAGCGATGCGGGCCTACGCGGATTCCTGGGCGGAGCGCGGGGTGCGCGCGTGGGAAGAGGGCTGGTGGGAGATGGCCGTCGCGGTCGGCGACAAAATCGCTCCGCTGATCGGCGCGAAGGCCGGCGAAATTTCCCTGCATCAAAATGTCACATTGATTCAGGCGGTCATCGCTTCCTGTTTTGATTTCCGCGGAGCGCGCAACAAGATCGTGATGACGGACCTCGAATTTCCGTCCGTTCAATATTTTTATCACGAACAGAGGCGGCTAGGCGCGCGCGTGGAGTTGGTGGCGAGTTCCGACCCGGTGCGCATCGATTTGGAGAGGTTCCTCGCGGCCATCGATGAAACTACGTTGCTCGTGCCCATCTCGCAGGTTCTCTTCCGCAGCGCCTACATCGTGGATGCGAAGGCGATTATCGAGCGCGCGCATCGCGTCGGCGCTCACGTAATCCTCGACGTCTTCCAGGCGGCCGGCACGATTCCTATCGATGTTCGCGCATTGCGCGCCGATTTCGCGGTCGGCGGGGTACTGAAATGGCTGTGCGGGGGGCCGGGCGTGGGCTATCTCTACGTCCGCGAAGATCTGCGCGCCAGGCTGCGCCCTGCGCTCACGGGATGGATCGCGCATCGTCGACCGTTTGACTTCGAGACGGGCGCGATCGACGCGCGCGAAGATTCGTTCCGTTATCTCAACGGCACGCCGCACGTGCCTGCGCTGTTCGCGTGCCAGCCTGGGCTGGACATCCTCAATGCGGTGGGCATCGAAGCAATACGCGCTAAATCGGTGCGCATGACCGCGCGCTTGTTCGAAGGCGCTAAGGCGCGCGGCTGGCCCGTCAACACCCCGGAAACTCCAGCGGAACGCGCCGGCACCGTCTCCATCAACTGCCCTCACGCCTACGAAGTCTGCCGAGAACTGCTGGCGCGGGAGATCCTGGTGGATTTCCGGCCGAAAGCCGGAGTGCGCTTTTCGCCGCATTTTTACAATCGGCTTGAGGAATGCGATTTCGCGCTCGAACAAGTAGCCGAGATTCTAAGCACGCACGCGTGGGAGAAGCATGCGGCCGCTTCCGCGCCGGCATGATTTTATGGATCCGGGCGGCATTTTCGGGAACAGCACGCCCAACGGCTTTGCGCAAGCGCGCCTGGAAATGGTGGAAACGCAAATCCGCCGGCGGCATGTCACGGACAGCCGCGTTCTGGAGTGCCTCGAGCGCGTCCCACGCCATGAATTTGTTCCCGCGGAATTTCGCAACCGCGCCTACGAGGATGCCCCGCTCCCGATCGGAGAAGGCCAAACGATTTCGCAGCCCTACATCGTAGCCGCGATGACCGCGGCGCTTCGCCTGCAAGGGAGTGAACGCGTGCTGGAAATCGGGACGGGATTTGGCTATCAGGCCGCCGTGCTGGCTTGCCTGGCGCGCGAGGTCGTCACTGTGGAGTTTCGCGCGAAACTGGCCACCGAAGCCGCCGAGCGCCTCGCGCGCCTGGGCTACGACAACGCCCACGTGCATTGCGGCGACGGAACGCTGGGTTTGCCGGAGTTCGCCCCGTACGACGCTATTCTCGTGGCTGCGGCGGCGCCCTCCGCGCCCGCGCCACTTCTCGCGCAACTTGCCGAAGGCGGAAGAATGGTTGTGCCGGTGGGCGATGTGGAAAATCAGGATTTGCAGATGATCGAACGCGGTCGTGATACCTTTCGTACCATCATGCTCGAGCCTTGCCGCTTCGTTCCGCTGCTCGGAGCGCACGGCTGGAAGGGAACACCATAGCGATGAGCTCCGTTCCCCCTGAGCTCTCCATCGTCATTCCGGCTTTCAATGAGGAACTGCGCCTGCCGGTGACGCTCGCGGACATATCGGCGTATATCCGGGCCAGCAAGCGAGAGACCGAGGTCATCGTGGTTGACGACGGATCGACCGACCGAACCGCGGATGTGGCCAACTCCTTCCGCGGGGAAATTCAACGCTTGCGCGTGGTGGCCAACAAGAAAAACCGCGGAAAAGGCTACAGCGTTCGGCACGGAATGATGGAGGCACGCGGACGCGTCGTGCTGTTTACCGACGCGGATTTGTCCGCGCCGATCGCCGAAGCGGACAAACTCCTCGCGGCCCTCGCGGATCACGACGTGGCCATCGGCTCACGCGCGCTTGACCGCAGCCTGATTTCCGTACATCAGTCCGTTTTCCGGGAGTATGCCGGCATCGTTTTCAATTTTATCGTGCGTGCCATTCTGCGTTTGCCGTTTGTCGATACGCAGTGCGGCTTCAAGGCTTTTCGCAACGAACGCTGCCGCGTGATCTTCCAGCAACAGCGCATCGAACGCTTCGGCTTTGATCCGGAGCTTCTGTACCTGGCGCGGCATCACGGCCTGAGCGCGGCGGAAATTTCGGTGCGCTGGGCACATTCGCCGGCGACGAAAGTGAGCATGTGGCGCGACAGTATTCAAATGTTTTTGGACGTTTTCGTCATTCGCTGGAATGCGCTGAGGGGCCGGTATCCACGTTCGGAGTCCTCGATGGCCAGCGCGGCTTGAGCGAAAACGGCGCTCCACTTTGTAACACAAAGTACTTGACACGCGCTGAGGCTGCTGCTAGCGTGTGCCGATGGCCTTCGTGAACCCTCTCCGCTCCCCCCAACGCGAGCCGATTCCCATCGATGCTCGCGCCGCCGACCACCTGCGTTACATCCGCGAGACGATGGAGCGCGCCGCTGAATTCACGGCCGTGCCCGGCTGGGGCGGGGTCGCCATGGGATTAACCGCCATCGTCGCGGCCTGGATAGCATCGCGACAAGGGTCGCCGCGCGCCTGGCTCACAGTTTGGCTGGTCGAAGCTTTCGTTGCCGTGGCCATCGCCTCGTCCTCGGCGGCGACCAAGGCCCATCGCGGCAGCGCCACGCTGCTTTCCGGTCCGGGCCGCAAATTCCTTCTCAGCTTCACTCCGCCGATCATTGTCGGCGGCCTGCTGACCCTCGCGCTGTTTCAAGCCGGCGTGCGATCCGCGATTCCCGGCGTGTGGCTGCTTCTTTACGGCACGGCTATCGTCACAGGCGGCGCGTTCTCGGTGCGCGTTGTTCCGGTGATGGGTTTGGCTCTCATGGGTCTTGGAGCGATCGCGCTTTTTGCGCCGCCCAATTGGGGAGACGCGTTCATGGCCGCGGGGTTTGGCGTGCTGCAAATTGGCTTTGGGTTGTGGATCGCACGGCATCACGGAGGCTAGCGGCAGCGGAACAGGATTCGCATGGTCAAGTCATCGACAGCACGGGACGAACGGTACCAGCGTTCACGCGAGCGCGAAACGGCGCTGCCCGGCGCGCATGCGCAGCCACGCGAGCCCGTTCCCGCGGATCTGGACCGGCTGATTCACGAGCGCGTGCGATTGGGGATTGTCAGCGCGCTGGCGGTCAATCGCTCGCTGACGTTCAACGAATTGAAGGCGATGTTGAAGACCACGGACGGCAATTTGAGTGTGCACGCCCGCCGTCTGGAAGAAGCCGATTATATCGTGTGCACGAAATCCTTTGCCGGGCGGCTGCCCAAGACGGAATATCGGCTGACAGGCGCGGGGCGCAAGGCGCTGGAGCGCTATCTGAATCACATGGAAGCGCTGATCCGCGCGACGCGCGAAGGCTAGCGGCGCGATTTTTTTTGCTTTGTTACTTTGCATTACAGAGTAGTTTGTACAACTGAGTCAGCAGCGGCGGAGAAAAGAGCATGCACATGTCACCCATCGTTCTGCAACAACCCACGGCGATTCCCCACGAACTGCCTCCAAAGCGTTCGCTGCACGTGGCCATCATCTCCGACGGAAACGGTCGCTGGGCCACTTCGCGCGGCCTGCCGCGTTCCGCCGGACATCGCGCCGGCGCGCAAACGGCGAGGCGCATCATCGCCGCGGCGCCCGGCCTGGGCATCCACACGCTTACACTTTTTGCGCTCTCCTCAGCGAATTGGAAGCGTCCCCCATCGGAGGTTGCTGGAATCCTGCGTTTGTTGCACGAATATCTTCTGACCGAGACATCGAACTGCATGGCGGAAGGCGTACGCCTGAGCATCATCGGGCGGCGCGACCGTATGCCGGCAACGCTGCGCGACGCCGTCGCCGATTCTGAGGCGGCCACCGCAAATGGGGCGCGTTTGCACCTGCGGCTGGCGATCGACTATTCCGCGCGCGAAGCGATCTTTCACGCCGCTTGCCGCTTTTACAAAGTGACGAAACTTTCGCCCGATTCCTTCGGCGATGTGCTGTCGGAAGTGCTGCGCGGCGGCTCGACGGACGTCGACCTGCTGATCCGCACCGGCGGAGAGCAACGGCTTTCCGATTTTCTCTTGTGGGAGTGCGCGTTTGCGGAATTTGTTTTTCTGGCAAAGCGCTGGCCGGATTTCACGGCGGCTGACCTGGAATCCGCGGTGCAGGAATTTGGGCACCGCGAACGCACGCGCGGCGCTTTGCCGGATGCTATTGCTGGCTAGAGTCTTCAGAGCGAAATACCTGATTGCGTCCCCAGAAGACACTGGCTTTTCAGCAACTTGCAAACCCTGACGTTTTGCCTCTCACCAGCGTCTCTACCCCAGGAGCACCGCATGGGAATTATGGGACTTGCGCTGGCCTGGGAGGCTAGAATTCCCGCCGTAGCGCAACGGGAGAGGCGGGTGGAACCTTTCCGTGGACAAGTCGCCGCTCCTGACGCGGCGGAGGCAGGGCGGGCGGAGGACGCAGCGCTGGCAGCGGCCTGCCGGTCGGGGGACCTGCGCGCGTATGAGCGATTGTATTCACTACATGGCGCGCGCATGAAGAATCTTGCGCGCAACATCCTTGGCAGCTCCACGGATGCGGAAGACGCCGTCCAGGAAACCTTCTTGAAGGTTCAACGCGGGATCGCCAGTTTTCGCGGGCAATCAAGTTTCGCTACCTGGACCTTTCGCGTCCTGGTGAACACCTGCTACGACGCGCGACGCAGCCGTTTGCGGAAGAAAGAGGTAGCCGCGGACGATGAGCAGCAACGCGACGATGCCGCTCCGCGCCCGGAGCCGCGTGCGCCTGTGGCTCATCCCTCGCTACGTATGGCGCTCGAACGTGCCCTCGCCAAGTTGACGCGGCATCAACGCGATGTTTTCCTGCTTTACGAAGTCGAAGGTTTCCGCCACGCGGAAATTTCCTCGATGCTGGAAATCAGCGAAGCCGCTTCGAAAAATACGCTTTTCCAGGCGAAGAAAAACCTTCGCCAGATGCTGGAGCCTCCGCGCGGAGGTTATGCCGCGGGAGCACGGTGATTTCTTATGAATGTAACGTGTAAAAACCGAGATCGAATCCTCGAAGACGGCACGGCAGCAGAGTGGGCCGAGCTTGAGGGCCATGCAGGAACCTGCGCATCCTGCGCGGAAGAGCTTCGCTCCTGGAAATCCCTCAGCCTGGCAGCGGCTGAACTGCGCGACTATACGGAGAGCCCCGCGCTTTGGCCGCGGATCCATCAGGCGCTCGCCGAGCAAGCAGCTTCAATCCATCAGGGGCGAGATCGCTGGAGCTTGCGCTCGCTTTTCCCGATCGTCTCGCTCTCCTGGCAAACTGCGGCAGCGACGGCCTTCGTAGCCGTCCTGATGATTTCCGCGAGTTGGCTCCTGCGGCCCAACAAACCGCCGATCCAGCAGGGTAGCCTGCTGAAGAGCAAGACGCTCACCGAGGTGGAACACGCGGAATCCGCTTACGTGCAAGCGATCAATAAGCTGGCCGCTGACGCAAAGCCCCAGATCGATAATCCCGCGACCCCGCTGATGGGCAACTACCGCGAAAAGCTGCTCGTGCTTGATAGCGCCATCGATGATCTGCGTGCACAGACGGGGCAAAATCCATCGAACGCACACCTGCGTTACGAATTGCTGGCCATGTACCAGGAAAAACAGCGCACTTTGGAGGAAATTCTGGAGGAGAAGCGATGACCGGTTCGGTTCCTAATTGCCAGCAGATTGCGAAGAGCTTTTGGCTGGGCAGCCGCCGCACCCTGCTCTGCGCTGCCGCTTTGCTCGCCGTAACCACTTCGCCGGCGCGCGCCGCGAATCCTGGCCAGGAGCAGGTCACACGCGACTTCCAGAAGACGCTCTCCCTGGGCGCCGGGCAATCGTTCCGCATCGAAAACAAATTCGGCGAAATTCGCATTCATGGCGAATCCAGCCGCGAGCTAAAAATCTCCGCAACGATCCGCGCGCAAGCCGACTCCCGCGAGCAGGCGCAAACCTTCGCCGACAAAGTGCAGATCGATGTTCAGCAAACAGCGCAGGGCGTCGAGGTGCGCACCCACTACCCGGAGGAAAATCGCAACTGGTTCGGCCGCAAGAACGCTTCCTATTCCGTGGATTATGAAATCGCCATGCCGTCAGACGCTCCGCTCTTTGTCAAGAACAGCTTCGGCAACGTGAACGCCACCGGGGTCCGCGGCAAATCCGAGTTCGACAACAGCCACGGTTCGCTCAATGTCCGCGATACAGGTGCTGCGCGGCTCAGCAACTCTTTCGGAAGTATCGAGCTTAATGGAGCCGGGGGGGAAGCCTCCGTCACCGACAACAATGGCTCGGTGCAGGTTTCGCAGGTGAAAGGTGCGCTCGAGCTGCGCAATCGCTTCGGCAGTATCACGGTTCGCGAGATTGGTGGCGCCGCCAGCATTACGGGCGGCAACGGAGCGGTCAATTTGACGGACGCCGCCTCCGCCAGCATCACCACATCGTTCGGCAGCGTCGAAGCCCGCAACATCCGCGGCGACCTGATCGTTCACGACAATAACGGCAACGTCGAGGTCGCGAGCATTGGCGGCGGCGCGGACATCACGGACAGCTTCGGAAACGTCACTTTCTCTGACGTCAAGGGGCGCGTCAACTGCACCACCAGTAATGGCCGGGTCTCGGGGAGTTCGCTTTCCGGAAGCGCCGTCACCATTCGCGATTCGTTCGGCGATCTCGAGCTCAACAATATCGCCGGCGCGCTGAACGCGGAAACGTCCAACGGAAAAATCACCCTGCATTCCGCCCGCAGCACGGTGGAGCTGAAATCCTCCTTCGGCGCCATTGAAGCCTCGGACATCTCCAAGGGCATTCGCGCGATCACGGGCAATGGCAGCATCACGCTCACCGACATTGCCGGCGACACTTTTGCCAAGACCAGCTTCGGCAGCGTTTCCGCCGACCGCATCAACGGCAATCTCATCGTGGAAAACACCAACGGCTCGGTCACGGCGCGCAATGTGAAAGGCGAAGCCGAGGTGACCACATCCTTCGCGGGCGTCACCCTCGAATCGGTGGGTGGCAAAATCACGGTGGACAACCAGAACGGCGGCATCTCTGTCACCGCCGCGCGTCCGGCCAGCGGCTGCCGCGACATCGCGCTCAAGACTTCTTTCTCCTCCATTCGCGTGCGCGTTCCGGACGGCCTCGGCTATAACGTTACGGCTCGCACATCCTTCGGCCGCATCTCCACCGATCTGCCAATCACGGCCACCGGCGGCATCGGACCCGAGTCGCTGAACGGCACTATCGGCTCCGGTGGCTGCCAGCTCCGGCTAAGCAATGCCAACGGCAACATCGAGATTAACAAGGCACAATAACTTGCTGGTGTGCGGCTCAGGGCCGTCTTTTGCGTTCCATGGCGAACGCTTTCTTCAAAATCCGCGTAGCTGTCTCGGTCAACTTGTATTTCGCCAGCTCCTCTTCGCTCGCGAAGGCGACATCGGTGACATCGCTTCCCGCCTGGGCTTCACCCGCAACGCGTTCACACAGATAGTCAACGATTACGTAATGGAACCGCGGACCTTTCTTCACGTCGTTCGCGCCCGCGGCGCTGTCATTGTAAATTCGATCGAACACTTCGATTAGCTCGATCACGCGTACTGTGAGACCTGTCTCTTCCAGCAGTTCACGCGCCACGCCGGCCTCCAGCGTCTCGCCCAATTCCAACGTTCCACCGGGAATCGACCATTCCCCAAGCAGCGGCTCGCTGCCACGGCGGATCAGCAGCGCGCGCCCGCGGTCGATAATCACGCCACCTACACCGACCATCGGCCGTTCCGGATACTCTCGCGACGATGCCATTTATAAGCTGTAAAACCGTTTTGAAGAGATTGCAAATCCGGCTATTCCCGCCCGGATGGTGTTGACTTCACGCCGGTATATAATACGCTCAACGGTGGTGCTCGCAGTCCTGGCGGCGCCGCTTTTTTGATACACGTACGGAGGATGGAGCCGTGATCCGCTGCCCTGAATGTTCCACTGAAATCGACGTCGACGAAGACGAAGTCGAAGAAGGCGAGATTCTCAGTTGCCCTGAGTGCGAGTCTGAGCTGGAAGTCTCGCAAATCCATCCCGTGCATCTGAACATCATCTCCGAAGACCTGGATGATGACGAAGACGAAGAAGATGAAGAAGAGGGCGAACCTGCAGAAAATGGCGATCTTCCCGAGGACGACGAAGAGGACGATGAGGAAGACGACGAAGAGTAATTCTACCTGCGGGAAATCGGGCATCTTCTTTTCTATCTGCCCCCATCTAAACTTTTAAGGAGCGGAACTCATGCCCTTTCGGTGTGTCGTTGCCTTGTGGGCTGCGGCGCTGCTGGTTCCGTTCGCCGCTTCCCAGGACCCAGTTCAACAGACTGCCCCGTCTTCCCAGCCGCAATCCTCGTCGTCTGCGAACAGCAGCGGTCGGAAATACAGCCATGCCAACGACTTTTTGATCCGCGGAACGGTGTTCACCGACAAAGCTCGGGCCTTTCCTGGCGTGCAGCTTCGCATCCGCCGGGCGGGCGAAAAGAAATTCCGCTGGGAGGACAGCACCAATTCGCGTGGCGAATTCGCGATTCGCGTGCTGCAAGGCGCGCAATATGAGATGGTGGTGCACGTCAAGGGTTTTGCCGACCAGACGAGGACCATCGACGCGCTGACCGGCCCCGGTGAAAACAACGTGGTTTTCCGTATGGAGCCGGTTAAGAAAGGAAAGAAATGACGCCTCGACTTGGCTTCCTGCTTCTGACCCTGGCTCTATGCGTGTGCGCGGCTGTGGGCCAGGACGCCAAGCATGAAACGCAGCTCCGAACCGTCCGTGGCGTCGTGGCCGACAAATCCTCGGAAGATCCCGTTCCTTCGGCCGTGGTCTTTCTCAGAAATACGCGCACCAATGCGGTTCGGAGCTACATCGCCAACGAAGAAGGCGAATACCGCTTCAGCGGCCTCGACCCCAATGTCGACTATGAAATTCATGCCGAAAAAGACGGCGCGAAATCCGCTACGCGAACGATCTCCAGCTTCGACAGCAAGAAAGAGATTGTTTTGAACCTGAAAATCGAAAATAAAAAGGCCTGACCTTTTCGAACGCTCGGATTGCTTGACTTACGCCAAAGGCAGGCGCGCTCGCCAGCCAGGTGTAAAGTTCCGATAGACGCGCAATTTTTTCGGCCTGGCTGCCGACCAGCTTAGGACCAGGCGTCCTTGATATCTTCCTGCGCCCGCTTCTCGGCGTTCTTGGCTTCTACCTTGGCATCCGCCTCAGGCTTCAACGTCCGAATGGCCTTCGCGAGGGTCAAGGCCTTTCCATCTTCGGGAGCGCTGCAGGAAGTCACATTACCGCTGCCCGGCTGGACCCCGGTGACGTCCCACTTCAAACAGTTGAACTTAATTTTGAGATTACGGCTCACGTACAGCGCGGCGACACACTCGTTCAACTGCCGGAACGCCGTGCAGGCATCCTCTAACTTCGTGCGCGGCGGCAAGAGCGCCTGCAGTTGCGACGCGAGCTTTTTGCTTTGCTCGCGATTCGCGGCAAGTTGCTCGCTGGCCGTCGGGCCTTTCTTGATCCAATGGATGGGATTGTACGACTGCGCCGCGGCCTTCGCAGCTCCAAGAACCACCAGTGCCGCGATCAAACCTGCAATGATCCACCTGTTTTTCATGTCTTACCCCTTCGCTTCGCAATCCCTAGCGAACAGATCGCGAGCAGGCGCAAGTGAAAGGGCTGGACTTTCCTTGGCCGTGGGCTGCACAAGGCAGCTCACCTTCTCTCCATTAGGCCACCGCAGCAAGCGGAATTTCGATACCTTCGCGGGACGGTACTCCCCCAAAGCGTCACCCCTGTCCCTGCGTCCAGTTTTGTAGTTTGGCGGTCCTGTACCTTTTCACGGTTGCCCCCCGCGGGTTGCGCGCCTACAGTTATTTTGAGTCCATAACGACCGATGAAGTCCATGCTCGGCCTTCGTACGCGCACCCTAGAACCTTCGCCCCTGGAAGGCTCGGGCGCTTTCCGCGCATTGCAGACGGAGACCGAGTTGCGGCAGCTCGGACGTAGCGAGTGGTGGCTGTGGTTCTTTGCGTGTACAGTGACGCTGCTTGCCGCGTCGGCCCTGGTTCTGTCCTTCTTGCCCTTTCTCTTCCGCCGTGCCAATCACTTCTATGAAATTCGATCTGATCAGGCGCAGTGGGGTACAGCGGCTCTCGTGGTGGTTTTTAATGCTTGGCTCGTGTACCGGCAATGGTCTTTCCGGCGGCGAAGGAGACAACTCACCGCGCAGAATCCCTTTCCGGAACGTAACGGGAACGAAATCTCAGACGCCTCGGGTTTCGATCCCGTCACCGGCCTATACACGCGCGCCTCGATCGACCAGCAACTCGGCAAAGAGATAGGCCGCTCGCGCCGCGAGAACACCTCGCTGAGCATCGCTACCATTCATATCGATGAATTCGCGCAGGTGACGCAGCGCTATGGCAAAACGGCCATCGACGCATTGCTGAAGGATTTTGCGCGCCGCTTGAAAAAAGCCATTCGCGGTACCGATTTTGCCGTGCGTCTCGCCAGCGGCGATTTTCTGCTCATCCTGACCGAATGCACCCTGGGCGAGGTAAAAATTTTCCTGGACCGCATCGGCCCGCTGGAAATCACCTCCGCCGGCGAGAAAGAGGTGCTCCCGTACTCCACCGGTTGGGTAGACTACCAGCCTGGCGAACTTCCTTCCGATCTCCTAAAGCGCGCCAGCCAAATTCTTCATCTCTACGAAAACGCCTCGCTGGACAGTTCCTCGACGAGCCTGGCCGCCCGCTGACGAACGTCCCTCTGAGGCTCGCGCCAGCCCTGACTCCGCACGTTGTTGCTTTCTATAACTTGCGCGCCTATGATTTGCGCAGATTTCCATCACGCGCCTCGGACCGTCTCCCATTCAGGGGGTCTTATGTCGATGACCGCAAGGTTCCTGGGTTCCCTTCTTCTCGCCGTGCCGTTCTTTTGCAGCGGATGCACGAAGTCTTCCGCGGGAGGCGAATCCGGCGACCAATATTTCCTGGTTACCGTGAACACGCAAATCCCTTACTGGCAGACCGCTGCGACCGGTTTTACGAAAGCCGCTTCCGAAATGCAGGTGCAGGGCAGCATCACGGGGCCAAACAACTATGATCCTAAAGCCGAGCAGCAGGAATTTCGCCGCGTTGTCCAATTGAAACCTGCGGGCATTCTGGTTTCCCCTGCCGATCCGGATCTCATGAAGGCGGACATCGATGCCGCCATTGCTGCCGGGGTTCCGGTCATCACGGTCGACGCCGATTCCTCTGCCAGCAAGCGCCTGTCCTTCATAGGTACAGACAACTACGAAGCCGGAAGATTGGGAGGTGAAATCGTCAGCCGCTCGCTGCAGGGCAATGGCCGCGTTGCTATCTTTTCCATGCCTGAGCAGACCAATCTCAACGAGCGGTATCGCGGCTACATGGAGATCTTGACCGCTTACCCTCACATCGCCGTACTGTCGGTCATTGACATCAAGGGAGACCCGCAGATCGCCTTCGATGAAACCCAGAAGCTGATTGCGGCAAATACCAAAGTGGACGCCTTCGTTTGTCTGGATGCGTTGGGCGGCAAGGGCGTGGCGAAGGCCCTGAGCGCGGCTCACGTAACAGGTAAGACGCTTATCGCCATGGACTCCGACCCCGAAACTCTCGATTGGATTCGCAAAGGCTTCATCCGGGGCACTATTGCGCAGAGGCCCTTCACGATGGGCTTCGTCGGGTTGAAAATACTCTATGACCTGCACAGGAACAGGCCCAAGTCGCTCAACGTCGGCTGGGCCCAGGATCCCTTCGCGCCCGTCCCGACTTCCGTAGATACCGGCGTAATCTGGATCGACAAACAAAACCTCGATGCCTACGTCCACGCTTTGGCATCCCCGTAAGAACACGTCGAGGTGTCTCTAAACCGTTTAGGCAACGAATCCCGTGTGCAAAAAGCCGCGGGCCCCGCATCTCATCAGTGCACCGAAACTGAGGAGTGCAACGTGGCAAACCGATTGGAAGGCAAGGTGGCTGCGGTCACCGGCGGCGACCAGGGAATTGGGCGGGCGATTGTCGAACGCCTTGCAGCGGAAGGCGCCGACGTGGCGCTGTGCTATCGCTCCAACCAAGCCGGCGCTGAGGAAGTCGCCGCCGCCGTGAGGAAAGCCGGCCGAAAAGCAGCGGCGGTTCAATGTGACGTCGGGAAAGTGACCGAGGGCCAACGCTTCGTGGACGAGGCGGTACGGCATTTGGGCCGCATCGACATCCTCGTGAATAACGCCGGGCTGGAGCGCCGCGCTGATTTTTGGGACGTCACCGAGCAGGATTACGACACCGTCCTCGACGTGAACTTGAAAGGGCCGTTTTTTCTGACCCAGGCCTTCGTGAAGCATCGCATGCAGGTCAAAGCCGGCGGCAAGGTCGTTAACATCAGTTCCGTGCACGAAGAGCTGCCTTTCCCGCACTTCGCTTCCTATTGCGCAAGCAAAGGCGGCATCAAAATGCTGACTCGGAATTTGTCCATCGAGCTGGCGCCGCTGGGGATCACCATCAACTCCATTGCGCCGGGCGCCATCGAGACGCCTATCAACAAGAAACTGCTGAACGACCCGGCGAAGCTGAAATCGCTGCTGGAAAACATTCCGCTGAAGCGTCTCGGCAAACCGGAAGATGTTGCATCAGTCGCGGCGTTTCTGGCATCTTCGGACGCCGATTACGTGACCGGAACAACCTATTTCGTCGACGGGGGCCTGACGTGGAACTACGAAGAACAGTGAGGTCAGCTCTAAGTCTTTAGCTTAGGCGCGCATCGCTGTGGCGCCGCGCGCGGCTTGCAGCAGCTTGCGGGCGTTATCGCGGATGTCGCCATGCGCAAAGACGGCATTGCCCGCAACCAGCAACTCCGCGCCCGCGCGAACCACGTCGCCGACCGTGGTGAGATCGACGCCCCCATCGACTTCGATGCGGAACGAAAGTCCGCGGCGCTCGCGAATCTGGACCAGCGTCTCAATCTTGCGGAGCGAACCCGGAATAAATTTCTGGGCGCCAAAACCGGGATTCACGGACATGACCAGAACGTGGTGCACGATGTCCAGGACTTCGTCGAGCAAGTGCACGGGCGTCGCCGGATTAATCACCACTCCAGGCTGGCACCCATGCGACGCAATCAGGTGCAGCGTGCGATTCAGGTGCACGCAAGCTTCCTGGTGCACGGAAATCCAATTGGCGCCGGCTTCCGCAAAGGCCGCGATGTAATCGTCTGGATTCTCGATCATCAAGTGGCAATCGAAGGGCACCTTGGCAATCGTCTTGCGCAGTGATGCAACGACCGGCGGGCCAATCGTAAGGTTCGGAACGAAATGCCCGTCCATCACGTCCAGATGCAGGACCGTGCCGCCGCCGTCGATGGCGGCAAGGGCTTCGGCGCCGAGTTGTGCGAAATTGGCCGAAAGAATGGAAGGTGCGAGCTCGATCAACGTGGCGCTCCCTTCTGTTGATTATACGCGGAAGCGACGGCCGCTCTGCCGTGAAAGTGGATGTGACGCGCTAGCCTGGCCACGGGATGGTGCAGCGGCGGTCGCTGCTTTGGCGCGCGAGTTCGAGGACGCGCATGACACTTAGTGCATGTTGCGGTGTCACAGTGAGTGGGGCTGCGCCAAGCAAGGCGTCACGTACGTTCGCGTAATAACTACGATAGTCACTCGATGCAGCCGGGACGAGCTGCGTCGTGGTTGTTCCGTCGGCCTTCATTAGAGTCAGGACGCCGGAGTTTTCTTGTTGCTCCTCTTTGCTTAGCGTTTCGTTCCACGGAACGCGCCCGGCCCGCAATTTTGGTTCTTGCACATCAAAAGCGTGCTTCACATAAGCGCCGCTGGTGCCATGGAGAAGGAAGCGCGGTCGCGTAACGGAAGCGAGCATAGTGGCGCGAAGCAGCGCGCGCAGACTTCCGGCATAGTGCAGTGTGAGATCGAAGGAATCGTCGGCCACCGCGTGCTCTCGCTCCACTCGGATGTCGGCGGTGATTGCCTCGGGAAGACCGAAGAGCACCATCGCATGATCGATCAGATGCGGCGCCAGGTCGAAGAGAATGCCGGTGCCGGGCCCGGAGCGCTCTCGCCAGGCGTTCGCTTTTAATTGTGGACGAAAACGATCGTAGTTCGATTCGAATCGCACGGGCCGCCCGAGACGGCCGCTCGCAACAAGTTGCTGCAGAGCCTGAAAATCTCCGTCATAGCGGCGATTTTGGTAAACCGTCAGCAGGCGGCCGCGTTCCCTGGCGAACTCCACCAGGTCGAGGCCTTCCTCCAACGTGGTGGACAAGGGCTTGTCGACCACCACATCGCGACCCGCTGCGAGGCATTGCCGGGCGATGGGATGGTGCGTGTCGTTTGGCGTGGCGACCACAATCAGCCGAACGTCAGGCTTTGCCAGCAGCTCTTCGACGCTGCGCACGATCCGCGCGTCAGGATAGAGCTTCGCTGCTTCGTCACCAGTGCGTTGCAAAATTGCAGCGAGCCGCAAACCCGGAACAGCACTAATCACTGGTGCGTGAAACGAGCGCCCCGCCAAGCCAAATCCGATGAGTCCGACGTTGATCATTCCGCGGTGGCAGCCTTAATGCCGACGTAAAGCGTACACGATTTCCCGCGCGACGCAGCAACCGCTGCTTAGAGTGAGATTTGCCTATGGCGGCTTGCTCCTTCAGAATGTTTGACAACATGTCGGCAACCACCACCGTGGCAATACCAGAACGCGCCAGCAGCAGCCGCGCTGCCCTGCTGACGATGCTTTTCGTCGGCTTCGTCTTGAGCGGGATCGCCACTACCATAGTCGGACCGATACTGCCGGTTTTCATTCGCAAATGGGGATTGGATGACGGGCAAGCCGGCCTTTTCCCTTCGATCCAGTTTCTCGCGGCATGGGTAGGCACCGTAGTATCGGGCGCATGGATGGCATGGCGGGGCTACCGGCCTTCGCTGGTTGCAGGCTATGTGCTGATGGGATTCGGCCTGGCCACCCTCAACGCCAGCACGCATGTGAACGCGCTGGCGGCTGCCGCGGCGTTGGGCTTGGGCTACGGACTGATCACGCCGGGAACGAACTTGTACGTGGCAGAAGCAGGTGGCGCTCGCAGCGCTTCCTTGCTGAACCTGCTCAATTTTGCCTGGGGAATAGGTGCCATGGCCTGCTCGCCCCTGATCGCCATGGCATTGAGAAACAATCGATTGCCCGGGCTGCTCATCAGCTATGCGATTTTCGGAGCACTACTGGCGCTCGCGCTTCTGTTTGCGCGGTTCGGCGCAGAAAAACACGAAAAAGCCACCGACCCCGCGGTAGCGGCGCCCCAGCTTGTCGGGCGCGGTGTGACCATCGCGCTTGCGACGCTTTTTTTTATGTACGTCGGTATGGAAACAAGCATCGGTGTGTGGTCCGCGGAGTATTCACGTCGCATCGCACACGGAATCTCAAATATGACCACGCTCGCGCCTATGTTTTTCTACGCGGGGCTTACCGCCGGCCGCGGCTTGGCCCCGCTGGTCTTGTTGTCTCTGTCGGAAGGACCATTGGTGATTGGCGCGCTTAGCCTGGTTGCGATGGGATCCACGGTGCTGATTTTTTCCACTACGTTGAAGACAGCCATTGCCGGAGTTTTTCTCGCCGGCTTGGGATGCGCTTCCATTTATCCCATCTACATCGCCTGGCTTTCGAAATGGTACGGAGCGCGAGCAAAGCGGATTGGCGGCTTCTTGTTTGCACTGGCTTCCCTGGGCGGAGCCGCGGGGCCGTGGCTGGTCGGCATTTTCTCGCAGTTTTCCGGAAGCCTGCGCGTAGGATTCCTGGTGCCGCTCCTTAGCGCCCTCCTCATGATTTGCATTGTCGCGAGCCTGCGCCGCCAAACCTCGCAGTGAGGTATTCTCTGTCCGTGCCAACGTCTTCGCGTTCGGGGCGATCGCCAACCATGGCGCTTCTCCTGGGTTTGGTGATTACTCTCGCGGTGGTTGTGGCCTACTCCGCGTACATTCGCGTGCAGCTCGCCGGCTTGCGCAAGCTGCAGAGCGATATGGTGGATCGCGGACGCAAGGATTCGCTGCAATTGCTACGGTTGCAGAACGATTTGAACACCGTGGCCCTGGCGATGCGCGACATGCTGGATGCCGGCGAGCCGTACCCGCTGGTCGCGTGGTCCGCTCAATTTGAACGCGTGCGCGGCGACTTGGATTCCGCGCTGCGGCTCGAGGAACAGTATGCCGAAGTGCATCGCACTCCCGAGCAGCGCGCGTATTTGAGTCAGCAGCTCTCGCAATTCTGGGATGCGGTCGACAGGATGTTCCTGCTGGCACGCACCGGCAAAGAAGCGGAAGCGCGCGATCAGATCCGGCTGTCGCTGCAAGCGCGGCAGGCTGCGCTGAGCACGGCCGTGTCGCGCTTGTTAGTCGAAAACAACGAGGCCGAGCAACAAGCCGCGGCGCAGATCGCGAATATCTATAACGGCGTGCAGAGGCAACTGTACATTTTCCTGACCGCCGCGCTGGTCGCCATTGCGCTCACCAGCTTGTACTTGATTCGTTCGAACCGGCAGATTTTCGCTCGGCTCGCGGCCCTCTCCGCACAGCGCAGCGATCTAGCCCAGAAACTGATCGCCACGCAGGAGTCTACGCTCCGCCACATCTCTCGCGAGCTGCACGACGAATTCGGCCAGGTCCTCACGGCGATTGGTTCGCTGCTGAGCCGCGTGGAAAAGCAGGTGCCGCAAGGCGCGCCGCTGCGCCAGGATTTGCAAGAGGTGCGCGAAATCGCGCAATCCACGCTGAACAATATTCGCACCTTGTCGCAAGCACTGCACCCGGTGCTGCTCGATGAGCAGGGACTGGAGAGTACGCTCGATTGGTATATCCCCATGGTCGAACGGCAAACCGGGCTGAAGCTGCACTACGAAAAATCGGGCGCTGCCTTTCCCGTGGATGGTACTGCCGGCGTGCAGGTGTATCGTGTGCTGCAGGAGGCGCTGAATAACGTAAAGCGCCATGCGGGAGTGCAAGAAGCCTGGGTGCGGCTAAGATTTCAAGACGATTCCATTAACCTGGAAGTTGAAGACCACGGCAAGGGATTTTCGCCGGACGCCGGGCACCAGGGCATCGGGCTGGTTGGAATGCGCGAGCGCGCGGAGCTTGTGGGAGGTACCTTGCAGGTATTGAGGCGCGAAGACGGCGGAACGATCGTGCGGCTCATGGTGCCGGCGGAGAAAGCGGAGGCGCATGGCGGATAAGCTCACCGTCCTGCTGGTGGACGATCACGCGCTGGTACGCAAGGGATTCCGCCGCATCCTGGAGGACGATCCCGGGATTTTCATCGTTGGAGAGGCCAGCGAAGGCGAGGAAGCTGTGCGGCTGGCGCTCGAGTTGAAACCGAAAGTGGTGGTAATGGATTGCGCGTTGCCTGGCATCAACGGTATCGATGCCACCCGGCGCATTCGCGCGAAGATGCCGGACGCGACGGTGCTGATGCTCAGCATGCATTCCGAGGACACTTTGGTGCGCCAGGCTCTCGAAGCAGGCGCGCGCGGCTACATCCTGAAAAATGCGCTGGAGCTGGACTTGGTCAGCGCCGTAAAGCGCGTCGCCGAAGGCCATCTGGTGCTCGATCCGCAGCTCGCCAAGCCCGCGGCGCTCAAGGGCGAGCGCGACAGCGGGCTCACCGCGCGTGAACTGGAAATTTTGCGGCACATTGTGGCCGGCAAATCAAACAAGGAAATTGCCGCGGAGCTGGGCCTCAGCGCAAACACCGTGGGCGTGCACCGCGCCAACATCATGGACACGCTCGGAATTCACAAGACAGCCGAGCTCGTCGTCTACGCCATTCGCAACGGATTGGTGACCCTGACTTGAAGCGCCGCGAATTCTTGTCGGGCACCGCGAGTGCAGGGCTCCTCGGCCTGGCTTTTCCGCGCCTGATGCACACCACTTCTGTAGCACCGGCGTTTCGATTCGCGGATGTCACCCAGGATGCAGGCATTCAATTCCAACACAACAGCGGCGCGTACGGAGGCAAATTGCTCCCGGAGACGCTCGGCTCCGGCTGCGCGTTTCTCGATTACGACGCCGATGGCTGGCAAGACATTCTGTTGATCAACGGCATGGACTGGCCAGGCCACAAACGCCAACGCTCCACGCTGCGTCTCTATAAAAACAATCGCAACGGCACGTTCACGGATGTAACCAAAGTTGCCGGCTTAGACGTTGAGATGTACGGAATGGGTGTCGCGGTCGGCGACTACAACAACGACGGCTTCCCGGATATTTTCGTCACCTGCGTCGGACAAAACAGGCTCTTTCGCAACACAGGCAAAGGAACTTTTCTCGATGTAACGCGTGCAAGCGGTTTGAGCGCACGACAAGCGTTCAGTACCTCCGCGTTGTGGTTCGACTACGATCGCGATGGGCTGCTCGATCTCTTTGTCTGCAACTATGTGCGCTGGTCGCCGGAACACGATGTCTTCTGCAGCCTCGACGGAAAACACAAATCCTTTTGCACGCCGGAAGCCTACCGCGGCGACACCTGCTGGCTGTTTCACAACCGCGGCAACGGAACCTTCGAAGACGTCACGGCCACCAGCGGAATCTTCGACAGCAGCTCGAAATCGCTGGGCGTGGCCATGCTCGACTATGACCAGGACGGCTGGCCGGATTTGCTGGTCGCCAACGACACGCAGCCCAACAAGCTCTACAAGAACCTGCGCAATGGCAAATTCAAAGACGTCGCCGTGGAAGCGGGGCTTGCCTTCAGCACCGAAGGCAAAGCGCGCGCCGGGATGGGCGTGGACGTCGCGGACTTCGAGAATTCGGGCAATCCGGGAATCGCCATCACCAATTTCGATAACGAGATGATCGGACTGTATCGGGTTGTTCGCACGGGAACATACGACGATATTTCGATTGCTGCTGGCGTAGGCTTGCCGTCGAAAAATACATTGGGCTTCGGCTGCGCATTTCTCGACGTGGATCTCGATGGCTCGCTTGATCTCGCCGTCACCAACGGACACATAGAGGAAACTGTCCGCAATATTCACGGCAATGTCGGCTACGCGCAGCCGCCGCAGCTATTTTTGAATCAGGGCGGAAAATTTCAAGATGTCGCGGCCAACGTGAACGGTGGCTTTGCTCAGCCTAAGGTGGGCCGCGGCCTGGCTTACGGCGACTTCGATCGCGACGGCGACCTGGACATTCTGCTGACCACAAACAATGGCCCCGCGTATCTTTACCGCAACGATCAGCTCGCCGGAAATCACAGCATTCGATTTCGCCTCACAGGGACGAAATCCAACCGCGACGCAATCGGCGCAGTCGTGCGCATTTTTTACGACGGGCAGAGCCAAAGCCAGATGGTGAAAAGCGGCTCAAGCTATCTCTCGCAATCGGAATTGCCGCTCACTTTCGGATTGGGAAAACGCGACAAGATCGAGCGCGCCCAGATTGAATGGCCGAGTGGCGTCAAAGAAGAATTCAAGAATTTGGCCGCCGGCAAGGCCTATCAATGCATTGAAAACACAGGCCTTACATCTTTGCCGGGTTTCTAGTGCTTTCGCGTTATTGTGGGGTTTTCGCCTAGGCGATATAAAACGTCCACATCGCTTCCTACGAGTTCTTCTTCTAGCGCTCCCGGAGGCACCCCAAGCACTCGCGGCCGGATGTGCACCCATCCGGCCGCACTTTTTGTAGTAGCGTCGAGGCGTTCGACGGTGGAGACACGCGGAATGGAACGTTGGCGCTTCCGAAGTTTGTTGGCCCTGGTGGCAAGC
>Ga0210409_10002032_pt1 | contig 24938 bp, 16 predicted proteins | sample IncBWH17MmetaG_FD_161649 | JGI IMG/M metagenome (GOLD analysis project Ga0210409, IMG submission 161649) | Forest soil microbial communities from Barre Woods Harvard Forest LTER site, Petersham, Massachusetts, United States - Inc-BW-H-17-M | ecosystem: Environmental > Terrestrial > Soil >...
AGCCCGACAATTCACCGCCGGTGACCCAGGATATCGTGCCGAATAAGCAACGGCTCGGCACCTTGGCGCAGATCGGGCCGCCGCTGGCCCAACAGGCCTGGTTCCTGGTTTTGCAGGGTTTTCCTATGCTGGCCTTCGTGTCAGCCGTGGTGATTCGACGCCGGGCCGAGAGCCTTGCCAATAACCCGCGCCTGGGCCGCCAGCGACAGGTAACTCACCTGGTTGCGCAAGGGATCGGAGATCTGAAAAGATTTGCGGCGGAGAACAATTCCGAACAATTTTTTGCGACACTGGTCAGACTGCTGCAAGAGCAACTGGGCGAACGGCTGGACCTGCCGGCAACCGCGATCACCGAGGCAGTTATCGAGGAAAGACTCAAGCCGCGCGGCGTGCCGGAGACGGTACTTGGGCCTCTTCAGGAATTGTTCCAGCTGAGTAATCTGGTTAGGTACGCGCCTATCAAGACAAGCCAGGAACTGGTTGCGCTGATCCCCAAAATCGAGTCGTTAATGGCTAACCTCAGGAGCCTCAAAGCATGATTCCCAGGCTCCGCTTTGCTCGCGCTCGGGTCGGCCGGTCCCCTGCCCTAAGGTTGTGGTTACTGTTGTTGTTCACATGGTGCACCCGTCAGCTCGGGGCCGAAACGCCTGGTGCGGTGTTTGATGCCGCAAACAAGCTTTATGCCGAAAGCAAATTTGCCGAAGCGGCCGCCGGGTACGAGAAGCTTTTGCAAACGGGCAAGGAATCCGAGGCCCTCTATTTCAATTTGGGGAACGCCCTCTTCAAAGCCGGCAAGATTGGCCGAGCCATATCGGCATACCAGCAGGCCGAACGCATCGCTCCGCGCGACCCGGATGTGCGCGCCAATTTGCAGTTCGCGCGCAACCAGGTCCAGGGTCCAACGCAGGTCCCCGATCGAGTCAAACGATGGCTCGGGAAATTGAGCCTGAATGAATGGACCTGGCTGGCTGCGGGAGCGGTTTGGACCTGGCTCCTGCTGCTGACGTTGGTGCGATGGCGGCCCGCCCTTAAGCCAGCTTTTAAGAGCTCTGTTTTCTGGCTCGGAGCGCTCACAGCGCTCTTCTGTGTTTGTTTTGCCACCGCGTTCTACTCGGATCGTTTGACCTCACGCGCCATCGTTGTTGCCCAGGAGACGGTCGCCAGACAAGCCCCGATCGAAGAATCTCAAAATGCCTTTACGTTGCACGATGGAGCTGAGTTGGAAGTCCTGGATCGGAAAGATGAATGGCTGCAGGTCAAGGCCGATCCACGCCGGATTGGCTGGGTTCGCCGAGAGAACGTGCTGGTTAGCCCTTCGACGTAACAGGCACCCGTTCTTAGCCGTAGCGATGTAGAAGAGAACAGGAGGAAACCGAGGAAACAGAGGGATTTTCAGGGTGGGTGGGCTATTCAAGCTTCTCCCACCGGTTCACCGTTCAGTGAATCTTCGCTGTTCGACTTTGTCTCCGTGCCCCATGCCTCTGTTCTCTCAGTTTTCTCCTGTTCAATTGAATAGTTACGGCGCGTTCCGGCCCTACAGGCCTCAAGAGATATTTCGGTTCTCCTTCCTGGGCCTGCGCTTCGCTCCAGCCCAGGCTTTTTCATCACGGGCTTTCAGCCCTGATTAGCAACTGTCTTTTTCCATTGACCCGACGGGGCAACTGAGCACATTTTTTGTTCCATGTTCAGGACGTTCCTTTTCATTGCGCTTGGGCTTCTGTTTTTTGCTGGATGTAGTACTAATCAAAGCGCCGCACAGACCACTGAGCAGGGAGGCGTTCAGATCTCCCAACTCTCTGATCGCTTGCGCATCGAAATCGACGGGCGACTCTTCACGGAATACTTCTTTAAAGACGTTCCCCGCCCGTATTGCTATCCCATCATTGGTCCGGGTGAGGTCGCGATGACGCGCGACTGGCCGATGAAAAACACCCCTAACGAGGAGCATGACCATCCGCATCATCGGTCTTTTTGGTTTGCGCACGGCTCGGTGAACGGTCAGGACTTCTGGTCCGAGGAGAAGAACTTTGGCAAAACCGTCCAGGAACGTTTTACCGAGATCAAGTCGGGCAAGAAGTTCGGGGAAATCAAATCCAGGAATAATTGGGAGTCGCACGATGGAGTTGTGGTCTGCACCGATGACCGCACGCTGCGAATTTATGAGCCGGCCAGCCCGGATGAACGAGTTTTCGATTTCGAAATCACTTTACATGCCTCCAACGGCCAATTGGTCCTGGGCGACACCAAGGAAGGCACGATGGCCATACGGTTGGCTGAAACGATGCGGCTCACGGGACCGGTCGGACACGGCCACATTGTCAACAGCGAGGGTGTCCGCGACGCACAGACCTGGGGCAAACGCGCTGAGTGGTGCGACTACTACGGGCCGGTCGACGGCAAAATCGTCGGCGTTGCCATCTTTGACCACCCCGAGAATCCGCGCCATCCCACCTGGTGGCACGTCCGCGATTATGGGTTGTTCGCAGCCAATCCCTTTGGCCGCCATGATTTCGAAAAGCTGCCCGACAAAACGGCGGGCAATCTCACCATCCCGGCCGGAACCGACCTGACTTTCCGCTATCGCTTTTACCTGCACCAGGGAGACGAAAAACAAGCGCGCGTTGCTGAACACTATCAAGACTACATTGCAGGCAAACCACCCCGCTAAACCTATGAGCAAAATCAATCGCCGATCTTTTCTCAAATCTTCGCTCCTGGCCACGGTCTCCACGGCCGCCTACCCCGCTCTGGCGCCACGCTCTTCCGCCAGAGTCATAGGTGCGAATGATGACATACGGTACGCCGTCGTGGGTTTCGGTGGCCGCGGCAAGGACCACATTAAAGAAATGCACTCGGTGAAGGGCACGCGGATGGTGGCTCTTTGCGATGTGGACCAACACATCCTGGATCGAGAGCTCAAGCAGTGCGAAACCCAAGGCGAGCAGGTCAAGGGTTACACGGACGTTCGCAAGCTGCTAAATGATTCAGAAATTGACGTGGTGACCTTCGCCACTCCCAATCACTGGCATTCCCTGGGCGCGATTTGGGCGATCCAGGCCGGCAAAGACGTTTATGTGGAAAAGCCGGTGTCGCACGAAGTTTGGGAAGGCCGCCAACTGGTCACCGCGGCCCGCAAATACAACCGGATCGTGCAGACTGGAACCCAATGCCGCTCCAGCCAGGGCATCGCCGAAGCTATCGAATGGATCCGCCAAGGCAACCTGGGCAAAATTGTCCGTGTGCGGGGACTTTGTTACAAGCGACGGCCCAGTATCGGCAAGGTCGAGGGTCCGCAGCCCATTCCGCCCGGCATCGACTATGATTTATGGTGCGGGCCAGCACCCAAGGGACCCTTGATGCGCAAGCGGCTCCACTATGACTGGCATTGGGTTTGGGCCACGGGAAACGGAGACTTGGGCAACCAAGGCATTCACCAAATGGATTTAGGCCGGTGGATCCTGGGCGAAACCGAATTGTCTCCGCGCGTGTGGAGTGTTGGCGGCCGGCTCGGCTACGTTGACGACGGCACCACACCCAATACGCTGATCATTTTCCACGACTACAAGGCCGCGCCGCTGATTTTCGAGGTGCGCGGCCTGCCCACGGCCGAAGGCTCCAAACAGATGGACAAGTATCATGGCGCAGATGTTGGCGTAGTCACGGATCTCGAGGGCGGAAGGATGGTGATTTCCTCTTACTCCAGCGCAAGATTCTTCGATAAGGATGACAAACCGGTCAAAAGTTTTGAAGGCAGTTCCAGCCACTTTGCCAACTTCATTGGAGCCGTCCGCAGTCGGAAGCCAGCGGACTTAAAGGCGGACATTCTTGAGGGCCACCTCTCCAGCGCGCTGTGCCATACCGGGAATATCTCTTATAGGCTAGGAACTCCCCACTCCCCGGAGGAAATCCGCGAAGCAGTCAAAACCACCACGGACTTGGCCGAAGCAGTTGGCCGGATGGAGCAACACCTCGGGGCTAACAATGTGGACCTGCACAAAACCCCGGCAGCCCTGGGAGCCGTGTTACGAATGGATCCGCGGAGTGAGCAGTTCCCCGGAAACCATCTCGCCAACCTGTTGCTGAGCCGGGAATACCGCGCGCCATTTGTGGTACCGAAACAAGTGTAACTCTGAACGGTCCTACAACGGCAGAAGGACTCTAAAACCTATCTGGCCATTTAGTTCCACGACGAATTCGGAGCAGCCCTCCAGATTGAACTTTTGGGCCTCACTCACGACGTTCGAAAGATTCTCGAACTGCATGGCTTTGTTCGAATCGGAAGTCCACTGTCCTTCCCCTCTATAGTACTGGCCGGTTTCTCGATGTCTAATCATCCCCTTAAGCGGGCCGGAACCCTTCCCTGAAGTTTCCACCCACCAAAATCGTCCAGAGCCAGCCGCCTTTGCGATGGGTTATTCCCCTCTTGGAAGGCCAATCGCTGCCCAAGCATCAGCTTTATTTTAGAAAGTTTAATTTATCTGTCCTTCGCGAAACACTTCCAAATCTCGGCGAATGTCAAATTCGCTTCTCGTCTGCATCGATAAAGTCCACGAAGGTTTGGATGTCCTCCCGATGCGCGATGCCGGCCTGCTCCTTGCGCGTCTTGAGCCGTGCCTGCATTTCGGGATCGTCCTTCTTCGGAGAATTGACCATCCGCTGGCGATGCGCCTCTTTTACCGACTCGGGCTTTTGCACGTGCTGCCGCACCCAATCGCAGACCTGGCCGTCAGTAACCGAGTTGCGGACGACCTCGATAAACTCCTTCGCATCGACGCCGGCGGTTTCAAGCCACAGCCCGTCGAAGCCCTTGCAAAAATTCGGCTGATAATCCGAGTGCAGTTTGCCGTCCAGGTGCAGGCGAATCTTGTCGACAAATCGTGGCAGGTGCATCCAGCCACACATCGTCTCACGCGGGCTACGGGGATAAATGATGTCGCTCATGGTTGAAAGAATGACGAATGGTGAGGGCCTGTCAATGGCGAGGTGTTGGAGAGAAATAGACTCTCGGAGAGGATCCTTATACATTCGGTCGCCAACGTATGTCCATTGCGGATCTCAGAAGAGAGTACAGCCTTACAGGTTTGCGTCGCAGTGACCTGGAGAGCGACGCCATCGCTCAATTCCGGAAGTGGTTTGAGCAAGCCACAGGAGCGCGAGCCAGCGGCCGGGTGCGGAAGTTTTTCATTAAACTGTATAAATCACTCCTGCTGATTCGCGATTCCGAATTGCTGGATCTGAATTCCATGACCCTGGCCACGGCCGACCGCCAAGGACGACCCTCCGCTCGAATTGTTTTGCTCAAAGGCTTGGATGAGCGAGGCTTCATTTTTTACACAAATTACGACAGTCGAAAAGGATGCGAACTGGCAGAAAACCCGGAAGCGGCGCTGGTCTTCTATTGGCCGCAGCAGGAACGGCAAGTTTGTGTGGCGGGCCAAGTGACCAAGCTGCCCACGGCGGAATCGGAAGCCTATTTTCGAAGCAGGCCACGGGGCAGCCGAATTGGAGCCTGGGCTTCGGACCAAAGCAAAGTTCTTCGCGATCGGGCGGAACTGGAGCAAAAATGGCAGCAATTCGAGAAGCGTTATCCTGACCAGGACGTGCCCTGCCCTCCCAACTGGGGTGGTTACGTGTTAATGCCGTCCCGTCTCGAATTCTGGCAGGGCCGGCCCAACCGGCTCCACGACCGGTTTCGCTATACCCGGCAGTCGGACGGAACGTGGCTGATCGAGCGACTCTCGCCGTGAGCAGCGGTTGTGCCAAGTCAGTGACGGAGAGCCAGAACGGCGGCGCGCGGACTTTCTAGTCCGCAGCAACGTGCGAGCTTCCCTGAGGCCCAGGATTATACCGTGGTCCGCTCGACCTTCCGGTGTTGCTGCGGACAAGAATGTCCGCGCGCCGCCCACCATGGCTGACCGCTTACACTTGGGCCCCAAATAGTCCTTGCATTCTCTCCCGGGAGGCCGATGTTTACTATGGAGAAGTTGACAATGAAATCGAAATGGTCGGTTTTAGCCTTATACGAGGACGCGGATGCCCGCCAATTAGCAGTTCAATTCTGTGATGGCTTGGTTCGGCGCTTCTGGTCAGAGTCCGGCTTTGATTTGAGTTGGTGCGATTGGAATGGACTGGAGCACCCGATTTCCGCCAGCGAGGCCGCTAAGAAAGCGCACGAGGCTGACCTGATCGTCGTGGCGTTAAGCGGTCAACGGATAATTCCGCAGCACGTCAAGGGCTGGCTGGATTTAGCAGTTCAAGGTCGTGGAGAACGCGAAGGCATTCTGGTAGGATTGCCTGACGCACAGCCGGGTGACGATGCAGCTGGTGCCGCCAGGCAGATGTACCTTCGCAAGCTCGCGCATCAAGCCGGAATGGATTATCTGACCGCGGTGCCTCAAAGTTTGCCGACCCGGGTTCCTGAATCAGCCGACGCATATAACCAAAGAGCCACCCAGGTCACAAGCGTGTTGGATAAAATCCTGAGCCACACCTGCGTGCCACCGCCGTTGCTTTGAGTTCGCGATCAGGAGACCACCCTCCGGCCCAGCGCGTCAGAGCCGCAGCGAAATCCTTGAGCTGTCAGGCGTTGAACCGTTAAAATTAAAACAGTTAAAAACTGGCGCAAGCTCCGTACACTTTCACGCATAGTACCCTAAAGGGCGGGTTGCTCCACGGCGGCGTCCTCCTGCTGTTCGCTAATGACCGGTGCGATGGCTTGCAGTTTATCCCCTGCTTGGAGATCGATTAGCTTAACCCCCTGGGTCGCGCGGCCAGTCTCCCGAATGTCCTTCACAAAGGTCCGAACCATTTGCCCGGCCGTGGTGATGAGCATGATCTCATCGGAGTCCCGCACTGTCAGAGCGCCGACTACCCCTCCAGTTCGTTCGTTGGTTTGCATAGTAATAATGCCTTTGCCACCCCGGGATTGCAGGCGGTAGACCGGTTCGATAGTCCCATTTTCCAGCACGCTATCGAAGGGGGTGCGTTTGCCAATTCCGTTTTCGCCGGCCACCAGCAGAGTCGCGTCGCGCACCACCACTGCGAGGGCCACCAGGACGTCCTCCGCAACGAGATGAATGCCGCGCACGCCGGCCGCCGGACGGCCCATCGAACGGACATCTTGTTCCTCGGAAAAGCGAATGCTCATGCCCTCGCGGGTAATCAAAACCACCTGGTCGTGACCGGACGTCAGCTTAACATCGATCAGCGTGTCACCCGGCTCGATGCCGATGGCAATGATCCCGCCTTTGCGCACGTTGGCGAACTCGCTAATCGCGGTCTTTTTGACCGTGCCTTTGCGCGTGGCGAAGAAGAGAAAACCTTCCTGCTGCCAGGTCGCGTCCTCTTTGTTGGGGCCGGTTTTGCTCAGAATACGGATCAGAGCAGTGACAGATTCACCTTGTTTGAGCTCGAGGATGTTGGCAATGCTGCGCCCCTTGGAGGCGCGGCCCATATCGGGGATCTCGTGCACGCGTTCAACATAGGCCCGCCCCATGTTGGTAAAGAACATCAGGTAATCATGAGTGCTGGCGGTGAAGAGGTGTTCAATAAAGTCCTTGTCCTCCTCGGTGTCACTTTCCCGCGTGACCATGCCGATGACTCCTTTGCCTCCGCGACGCTGGGCGCGATAGGAGCTGACGTTGGTGCGCTTGATAAGACCGGAGTGCGTCAAAGTGATGATCACACCCTCGTTGGCGATCAGGTCTTCGATGGCAATTTCTCCTTCATCGGGAACCAGTTCGGTCAGGCGCGGCGTGGCATACTTCTCTTTAATGGCGAGCAACTCGCTTTTAATGATGGCCAGCACACGGGCTTCCTTGGCGAGAATATCGAGCAAATCCTTAATGCGTTCGAGCAGCTCGCGGTACTCGGCACGGACCTTGTCGATTTCCAGGCCGGTCAATTGATACAGGCGCAACTCTAGAATGGCGTCGGCCTGAGCTTCACTGAAGGAGTATCGGCCATTAGTGAGACGAGCCTCGCTGCGAATGAGGATTCCGAGAGCCTCGACCTGGACGCGGGTGAAATCGAAGGCGAGTAGTTTGATTCTGGCCTCGTCGCGAGTGGCGGAACCGCGGATGATGCGAATGAACTCGTCGAGATTGGAAAGGGCGATGAGATAGCCCTCCAGGGCCTCGGCGCGCTCCTCGGCCTTGCGCAGCTCGAACTTGGTGCGGCGGACCACCACCTCGCGGCGGTGTTCGATGTAACAGTTAATGAGCTCCTTTAAGCCCAGTGTTTTGGGCCGGCCGTGATCAATGGCCAGGGCGTTGACGGCAAAGCTGGATTCGAGCGCGGTGTGCTTGTAAAGATTGTTGATAACGACTTTGGGAATCGCGTCGCGCCTGATTTCAATGACCACGCGCGTGTTCTCGTCGGATTCATCCCGCACCGCGGTGATATCAGTGATGATCTTCTCGTTGACCAAATCCGCAATCCGCTCGACGAGCACGGCACGGTTCACGTTGTAGGGAATCTCCGTAATGATGATCTGCTCCCGGCCACCTTTGAGCTCCTCGAGGCCGACCCTGCCGCGGACCTTGAGGCTGCCACGCCCGGTTTGGAAATAGTCCCGAATGCCTTCCAGGCCACAGATCATGCAGCCGGTGGGGAAATCGGGGCCTTTGATGAATTTCATCAAATCGCGCAGGACAATACCGGGGTTGTCGATTTGGGCGCAGATGCCGTCGATGATTTCCCCGAGATTGTGCGGAGGCATATTCGTGGCCATGCCGACAGCGATGCCCGTGCCACCATTAATGAGCAAGTTGGGGAAGGCGGCGGGAAAGACAGTAGGTTCAGTGCGGGTTTCGTCGTAGTTGGGGACGAAATCCACAGTATCCTTTTCCATGTCCTCCATAAGCACGGCACCCAGTGGGGCAAGCCGAGCCTCGGTGTACCGCATGGACGCAGGGGGATCACCCTCGACAGAACCGAAATTCCCCTGGCCGTCAACCAATCGCTCGCGCATGGCCCAGGGTTGGGCCATGTGCACCAAAGTCGGATAGATGGCCTGGTCGCCATGAGGGTGGTAATTACCCATCGTCTCGCCCACGATCTTGGCGCATTTTAGGTGCTTGCGATTAGGCATGACTCCAAGGTCATTCATCGCAAAGAGAATGCGTCGCTGGGAGGGTTTGAGGCCGTCGCGCACATCGGGCAAAGCGCGCGAGATGATCACCGACATTGAGTAATCAAGGAACGAGTTCTTAATCTCGTCGGCCACGTTGATCTTGGTGATCTTCTCGTTGGCCGCGAACAAGGGCGTGCCACTCGACGGTGTCTCGTTTGAATCTTCAGCTTCGGGCATATGAAAAAATCAGTAAAGGAACGGGGTTACGGATAACTGGACCGCGCTTGTTGGTTAATCGGTTAGCAGCTGCAGCCTAAGGGCTGCGCTCCGATGCGCGGATCGCGGTTTGTCAGATATCCAGGTTGCGCACGTTGAGCGCGTTATCCTCGATGAATTGGCGGCGCGGTTCGACTTCCTCGCCCATGAGTTTGGTAAACATTTCTTCGGCCTCCACAGCGTCCGTCAGATCCACACGCAAGAGTTTGCGACGAGATGGGTTCATCGTGGTTTCAAAAAGCTCTTTGGGATTCATTTCGCCCAAACCTTTGAACCGTTTGACGGACAAGCCACGCCGCCCGACCTCTTTAACAGCAGAGAGAATTTCGGGAATCGAGAACAGGGGCCGAACCTGCTGTTTCTCGCCTTCGCCTTCGATGAGTTCGAAGAGGGGTTTATCCTGGGCGGAATAGTGTTCGATCTTGAGCCCTTTTTGCGCCAGCTTTTCCAGCAAGTCCTTAATGGGGTGGCGCTCATAGAGCTCTTCGTGACGAGCACGGCGGCTCGAGCCATTCCTGCCTCGCTCAATTATGGCGGTGTCAGACTCTTCGTCGCCTGAGAGCCCGAGATCCAGATCGGGATTTTCCTCGGCGAATCTGGCCAGTTCCTCGTTATCGTGGAAATAATGCACGGTTTCCTCATTGCCCTGGCGGACTTTGACGAGGTGTTGCGGCCATTCGCCAGTTGCCGGGTGGCGATGCTCCAGGTAAGTCGCAAAGTCGCCGCCTTTGCGCTTTAATCCGTTGGCAAATTTATCCAGTGCCTCGAGCAGTTCCAGGATTTCGCTGAGGTGCTTTTCCGAGAGCTGACTTTCATCTGTCACGTTGCGCAAAACCACTTCCTCGGTGCCCAGTTGAATGAGGATGCGGTTCAATTGGGCGTCATCTTCAACGTACTCAACGCGCTTCTTACGCGCGATTTGGTAAAGCGGTGGTTGGGCGATATAGACAAACCCGCGCTTTACCAGCTCGGGCATTTGCCGGTAAAAGAAGGTCAACAGGAGGGTGCGGATATGCGAGCCGTCGACATCCGCATCGGTCATGATGATGATTTTGTGATAACGGAGCTTGTCGAGCGTGAAGGCCCCCTCGCTGTCGCCGTCGCCGATGCCCGTGCCGACGGCGGTAATCATGGTGCGGATTTCATTGTTCTGCAGCACCTTATCCAGGCGGGCTTTCTCGACGTTGATCAGTTTTCCGCGGATGGGAAGGATAGCTTGAAACTTCCGATCACGGCCCTGCTTGGCGGAGCCGCCTGCGGAGTCACCCTCGACGATATACAGCTCAGTGTTGGCCGGATCGCGATCCGAGCAGTCCGCCAGCTTGCCGGGGAGCCCCCCACCGGTGAGCGCCCCTTTCCGCACGGTCTCGCGCGCTTTCCGGGCGGCTTCACGCGCCCGCGCGGCCAACAAACCCTTCTCAATAACTTTCTTGGCCACGGGGGGGTGGGCATCGAAGTGAGTCATGAGCCCGTCATAGATGATGGAAGAGACAACTCCGTCGATCTCAGTGTTGACCAGCTTGACCTTGGTCTGGGATTCGAAGCGTGGGTTGGGGAGCTTGACGCTTAAGACGCAAACCAGGCCTTCGCGAACATCATCCCCCGAAATAGCCGGATCCTTTTCTTTAAGCAGATTGTTCTGTTTGGCGTATTGGTTGATGGCGCGAGTCAGGGCAGAGCGAAATCCCGTCAGGTGCGTGCCCCCATCCGGGTTGGGAATGGAGTTTGCGAAGCAAAGGATCTGGTCGTTATAGCTGTCGGTGTACTGCATGACGCAGTCGACGTACACCTCATCCTTCTGCCGGTTGATGACAATCGGCTTGGGATGCAAGATCTGCTTGTTGCGACCGAGCTGTTTGACAAACTCCTCGATGCCGTCCTTGTAGAGAAAGCGTTCGGATTTTTCGCTTCGGTCATCGGTAAGGACGATCTCGATGCCAGGATTCAGAAAGGCCAGTTCGCGGAGCCGATTGGCGAGAATTTCAAACTTAAACTCGGTCGTGATTGTGAAGATGGTGGCATCGGGCTTGAACGTGATCAGTGTGCCGGTGCCTTTGGACTTCCCTATGACTTGGAGCTTTTCAGTCGTTACGCCGCGCGCGAACTGCATGGCGTAGACCTTGCCGTCGCGCGACACTTCCACCTTGAACCAATCCGAGAGAGCATTGACGCATTTGGCGCCGACGCCGTGCAAACCGCCGGAATATTTGTAGGCACCCTGGCCGAACTTCCCACCGGCGTGGAGGTTGGTCAGGACGAGCTCCACCGCGGGCATATTCCACTTGGGATGCATGTCGACCGGAATGCCGCGGCCGTTGTCCCGAATGGACACCGACCCATCCACGTGCACGGTGACCTCGATTTTGCTGCAGTAACCGGCCAAATGCTCGTCGATTGAGTTGTCCAGAACTTCGAAAACGCAGTGGTGCAGCCCACGCTCATCCGGGTCGCCTATGTACATCCCCGGCCGTTTACGGACGGCTTCCAAACCCTCCAATTTGTCTATCTTGGATGCATCGTATTTCTCCGACACCTCGGGGGCTGGTTTGACGTTTTGTTCGGTTTCGAGCAGGTGATCCTCAGGCATAAAAACAGTGCGGAAAAGGCAGCTTTTGCCATCCGTTTACGGTCACAAAATAGTAGAAAAAAAGGGTGCCAGACACAACAAGTTATTTGAGGGTTCCGAGAGGCCGAAACCACAACCCATTGGGGTCAATAAAAGCCCGAAAAACAATCTATTGGGGTAATTCCAACCCTCCCGACTGAGTGACTTAATCTACCCTCTCGGGACCCGAATGCAACCCTGGAGTCATACCTTTTCACTTTTGTCACCACCACGTAGAATCGGCACTGTCACCAGGGGTTTTCAGCGATGATGTCCCCCAGGGTCTTGGATTGATTTGCGTTCATTCGCGGTTGAACTCGCCGCCAAAGATCGGGGACTCAGCCTCGCTACGACTTGATATCGCGGGCCTGGAAAGCGACGGCACCGATGAGAAAGGTGGTGGTATTGAAGGCCAATAATATAAGCAAGGAAGCGGCCACACGTTCCCAGGGCACCGGGTCGGCAAAAATAAGGAGCCAGACGCGGAAATGATAGAGGAGAAACCATTCCTGGTAGGGTTCGAAAAAGGGGAGATGTTCCAAAACCAGGTTAACAAACAAGAAAGAGAGCGCCAGGATCGTGGCGGCGGCGGGCTTCATATTGAAACAGGAGAACATGAAGGCCAAACCAACGACGGTACTGGCGTTGATGGTCATGAACAGATGGGAGTAGAGGTACAGGCGCGCGCCATCGCCGACACTGAGCAGATTGAAGATGTGTTCCGGCCACAACGAGTAGACAAACATGCCCCGCCACGGGAACCAGATGCGGGCGAAGGCCAAAGCCGTGCCTCCAAGAGCGAGGACCAAAACCGCCGAAAAGATGACGCCGGCAAGCCATTTGACGAAAAGCAGGCGGAACCGCGAGATCGGACGCGAGAGGATCATCCGCAGCGTGCCGTCTTCGGCTTCTTTGGCCACCAGGTCGCCCCCTACGAGGGCGGTATAAAGGGGCATGAGCAGGATGATCTGCGGGATAAGCATCACCAAAGCGACCGTGAGCGCAGAAAGATAATCCTGGGCCAGGTAGCCATTCCCGGCGAGGAGCCGCGCCCAGTTCTTTTGCCAGTTGGTAAAGCGAAACATGAGCAACATGCCGTTTTGAGCGATGAGGAAGGCGCCGAAACCGATGTAGGTTCGCTTTTTGCCGAAGAGCTTCCAGAGCTCGTTGCGGAGGTGGAGGTAAAACATCAGTTGGCCTCTCGCTTGCCGTTCATAAGGCTCAGATAGAAGCTTTCGAGGCTGGCCTGGTCAGGAGCGATCTCATAGACGGGCATGCCGCTCTGGACAAGCGTGCGCACAATCTGGTCCGTGCCGACCCCCGTGTTCAGGGCGATAAGGCTGCCATCGCGCGCGTCGGAAACAAGCTGCGCCTGGCGAAGAGTGGACACGGCCGAGGGGAAATCACCCACTTTCAGGCGCACCCACTGGGCTCTTTCGCGGATAGAGGCCATGGTTCCTTCAAAAACCATGTGCCCCTGGTTGAGCACCGCAATGCGGGTGCATAACTGCTCTACTTCGTGCAAGAGATGCGAAGATAACAGAATGGTCAGGCCAAGTTCGCGATGGAGCCGCTGAATCGTCTGGCGCATTTCGTGGATGCCCTCGGGATCAAGCCCGCTGCCCGGTTCGTCCAGGATCAGGGCTTCGGGATTGGGCAGGAGCGCTTGGGCCAGGGCTAGACGGGCGCGCATTCCATGCGAGTAGGTTTTGACCTTCGAGTTCTCACGCCCGCTCAGGCCAACCCACTCGACGACTTCCTCAATACGGTGCCGGGAAGTCGGTGCAGTGTAGGAACTCAGGATTTCAAGATTGCGCCGGCCGCTCAAGTAATCGTAGAAGGCGGGAGCCTCGAAAATCGCGCCAATTTTGCGCAAGGCCTGGCTGCGATGGACAGTAACGTCATGGCCAAATAGCGTAACTTCGCCACTGGTGGGCCAGACCTGGCCGAGCATCATACCGATAGCGGTGCTTTTACCCGCCCCGTTGTGCCCCAACAGTCCATAGATCTCGCCTGCCGGAACGGTCAAGGAAAGGTCGTGAACGGCAGTCCGCTTGCCGAACTGTTTAAAAACATGTTTAAGCTCGATCACTGCGTGGTCGATCACTGGGTGGGTTGCGTGGGCTGGATCGTGCCTTCAATGGCCAGAAGGTTCTTGATGTGGCCATCGGCGTAGAGGTAATTCACTTCTTTCTTAGGTCCGCGCGCTTTGTGAAACCTGTCCTTGTCGAACATGAGCGGGATTTGGTGAGGAACAAATTGCAGACCCAGGGCAGTCAGGTGGTCGGCATCCTGCCCGTTGAGCAGGCTGTTCCACGAATAGCTGCTGCCGGTCGTTTGAAAGAGGTTCTGGCGATCAGACGGGCACATCAGGACATGGATATTGCCGAGATAGTTGGAAAGGACCAAATCGGGCCCGGGCAAGTTGTTGGTGGTGGTCAGACTCTTGTCACGCATATAAGGCAGCCGGTTGCCATTGTCCTGAACGTAGAGCTGGAGCGCGATACCCATTTGGTGAAGATTACTCAAACAAACCGTGGCACGGCCCGATTCTTTGGCGCGGCCGAAAATGGGAAAAAGTAGAGCGGCGAGAGAGGCGATAACGGCAATGACAACCAGCAGTTCGAGCAAGGTGAACGCAGCTACGATGGGAGCGCGGCCTTCTGACGCAACAACAGTGTCGGAGGATACACAAGCCTCACGCAAAGGACGCCAAGGCCGCAAAGGAGATGAAAAACAAGGGCTTCCAATTTCAATCACCAAACCGTGAAGGGAATCCTGGAGCCGAAAACACCTTCCGGTTCTCCTCTTTGCGGCCTTTGCGACCTTCGCGTGAGGCTTGTATTGCATGGTTACGCCTTTTTCAGCGGCCGCGAAAGGGTCGACCGCTCTCCATCACGCGTTGCAATTCCTCGAGAACCGGCGCCAATTCGGCCTTGGTCTGAGCGGAGCTCTGGCTGTAAAACGTCGTCAACCCGATGGTACGGATTTTTGCCTGCAATTCGTCGCTGATGATGGGTGGCCCGTTGGTAGATGGTTGGCCATCTTCGGATTCGGCGGCTTGCATTCGGCTTTGGGATTGGCGCAACCGCCGCAGGGCGTCGTCGACCGTTTTGCGGCGTTTGTCTTCAGGCAGTTGTTCGAATGCGGTCAGCATTTGTTTGAAGCCGGTGGGCATGGTGGCTTCGATGAAACCTGCTTTCTCCTCCTCGGTCATCTGGCCGAACCAGCTCCAGCTCAAGCGTTCCAGCCGGGCTTTTTGGCGCTCTTCGAGTGAAAGCGCATTGAGCATGTCGGCCAGCTTGCGAATGGCTTTGGCACGATCCGCGCCCGAAAGCCTGCTCAAATCGACCGATTCAATGTAGGCTCGGACTGATTCCACGGTCACGCGGTGGGCTTTGGCAATCGAGTAACCGGTCAAAACGAGCGCCCACAGCCCAATCACAACTAAGGCAGCCAACAACACCGGACCCCAGCGTCGGTTTATCATAGTGGGAATGTAGAACGATTACGGAAAAAGGTAAAAGGCGAAAGGCGAATAGAAGGCTAAAGGCTGAAGGCTAAAGGCTAAAGGTCCCGAAAACGGCAAGAAGTGTTTACCGATGACTTGAACCACGAGTGTTACCGATGTTCTGAGCGCACCCTTCACCCTCATTCTGCCTTCAGCCTTTAGCCTTTACTCTGTGGTGGGAACAAGCCGCTGGATGGCAGAGAGAAGGCTTGCTGGGCTGAAGGGCTTGGTGAGGAAGCAACTCGCACCGGCCCGTTGGGATTCCTGCTGAGACAGGTGATACTGAGGGTTAGCCGTGACAACGATAACAGGGATGTTTTTGGTAGCCTCGTCATTCCTGATCTCGCGGATGGCGGAAAGCCCGTCTATTTCGGGCATCATGATGTCCATGACGATCACTTGAGGCACCTCACGGCTGGCAAGCTCGATAGCTTGTAAGCCGCTGGAAGCGCTCACAACCTGGTAACCCGCCCGCTCGAGGTGGGGGCGGTACAGCCGGTGGATCAGCGGATCATCATCGACCAACAAAACTTTCGGCGGCATGCGGTTGGTGCCAAGTTCGGCGGCAGGCTATGAAAGGGAGCTTGGGCAGCGCAAGAAGGGAGTGGGCTAGCGGGAAAGACATGTCCTTGCCTGTTTGCAACTGGCCTATCAAATCCGAAGCCCGAAGGCCGAATTCCGAAAGAAAGCCGAACTCCGAAATCCGAATACTGACCTTCTGACCAGCGCCCGGTTTTTCAAATGCGCTCTAACGCGTAGCGGGGAATTGGGAGATGGCGCGCATGTATTGGGCGCGCTCGAAAGCGCTGGGCTCGGCACAGTTCTTCTGGCTCATACTGCCCTTGAGCTGGGCGACTGACCCATACTCGTGCTCCTCCATCCAGGCAACCAGGTCACGTTCAATGACACTAATTTGGCGCGGACCATGGCGAATGAGGGTGGAGCAGAGCATGGTGACATCGGCGCCGGCCATGAGCATTTTAAGCACATCGGAGGCACGGTGGATGCCGCTAGTACCGGCGAGGCTGGCACGCAGTTTTCCGTACAGCAAGGCGATCCAGCGCAGCGGCACACGCATGGCCATGGGCGTGCTCAGGAGAATATTCGGCTTCACCTCCAGGCTTTCCAGATCAATGTCGGGCTGATAGAACCGGTTGAAAAGGACCAGCCCATTGGCACCCCCCAAATCGAGCCGTTTCGCCATATTGGCAAAGTTGGTGAAAAAGGGGCTGAGTTTGACAGCCAAAGGTATGTGGATAGCTGAGCGCACTGCTTTGAGGATATCCAGGTAGTTCTGCTCAACCTCAGCAGCGGACAGATCCATGTCGGACGGAATGGAATAAATATTGAGTTCCAAGGCGTCGGCGCCGGCTTGCTGGATGGCTTTGGCGTAGGAAGTCCATCCGCCGGCAGATGACCCGTTCAAACTGGCGATGATGGGAATATCCACGGCGCTCTTGGCACGGGCGATGTGTTTGAGGTATTCCTCGGGCCCGAGGCGGAAATCCCCGGGTTCGGGGAAATAAGTGAGCGCCTCGGGGGTGCTGAAGGTGCCGTGCTCGAGATTCTGCGCCAACTCGACACTCTCCTGGCGCAATTGCTCTTCAAACAGCGAGTAAAGAACGATTCCCGAAGCGCCGGCGGCCTCCAGTTGCTCAATGGACTCGATTTCTTCGGAAAGCGGAGAAGCGCTCACAACCAGCGGGGTGCGGAGCTTCAGGCCGAGATAGGTGGTGGACAGATCCATGGTTTTGGGCGTTGAAGGGTTAAAGCGTTGAAACGTTAAAAAGTGGGCTAGCTTGCGTATTGCATAGTGGGTCTGAGGCTCGCAGCAACGGGCGACCCATAGGGGGGATTGAAAATTGAAAATTTGTAATTTGAGATTTCAGATTATTTCAAATTCCAGATTTAATTGATCAGGGGTGAACCTCGACGGTCGTCGGCGGTTGGGGCACAGGCACGGGGGCAGCGGCGGGTTTGTCGCTGCGGCCGGCCATAAACTGGTAGTTTTTCCAGCGCCGTTCGGCGTCGAGCTGAGCTTGCGCGAAGAATTTCTTGGCATCTTCCGGTTTGCTCTTGGTGAGCATTTTGAAGCGATTCTCGGAAAGCAGGTAGTCCTGGACTTTCGATTTGGCGGCTTGGGAATCGAGCTGGAGCGGGTTTTCACCTCGTTCAGCACGGCGTGGGTCGAAGCGGTAGAGCAACCATTGGCCGGACTCGACAGCCAATTTCTGCTGCCGTACGCCGGCGCCGGCATCCAAGGCAATACCGTGAGCGATGCAATGGCTATAGGCAATGATTAAGGACGGGCCAGGGTAGGATTCGGCTTCCAGGAAGGCTTTGAGGGTATGCTCGTCCTTGTACCCGAGGGCCACACTGGCCACGTAGATGTGGCCATAGGTCATGGCGATTAAGCCAAGGTCTTTCTTTCCGATGGCCTTCCCGCCGGCCGCGAACTTGGCAACGGCACCGCGCGGGGTGGACTTGGAACATTGACCCCCGGTGTTGGAGTAGACTTCCGTGTCGAGGACCAAAACGTTGACATCGCGGCCGCTGGCTAAAACGTGGTCGAGGCCGCCGTAGCCGATATCATAGGCCCAGCCGTCGCCGCCGACGATCCAGACGCTTTTGCGCACGAGTTGGTCGGCCAGGCTGAGCAGAAGCTTGGATTGAGCGGAATCGAGCTTGGCGAGCTTGTCCTTTAAAGCAACAACACGCTCGCGCTGGTCGTAAATACCGACCTCGGAGGTCTGATCGGCTTTCAGAATGCCTTCGGCGAGGTCCTGGCCAATGGTCGGGGCCAACTTCTGTAGCAATTCACCGGCAAATTCCTTCTGTTTATCGATGGAGACCCTGAAGCCGAGGCCAAACTCGGCGTTATCTTCGAAAAGTGAGTTGCACCAGGCCGGTCCCCTGCCCTGCGCGTTGACGGCATAGGGGGTGGTCGGAAGGTTGCCGCCGTAAATCGAGGAACAACCGGTAGCGTTGGCGACGACCATGCGGTCGCCAAACAGTTGCGTGACCATCTTGAGGTAAGGCGTTTCGCCGCAGCCGGCACAAGCGCCGGAAAACTCGAAGAGCGGGCGCATAACCTGTTGCTGGCGCAAGGTGGAGAGCTTGATCTTGCGCCGATCCATTTCGGGCAGCCGCAGGAAAAAGTCCCAATTGTCGCGTTCGTGCAAACGCAGCGGCGGTTGCGGGCGAAGATTGATCGCCTTGAGCTTGGTTTCGGTTTTGTTGCGGGCGGGACAAATTTCGACGCATAGGGCGCAGCCGGTGCAATCTTCTGCTGCTACCTGGAGAGTCCATTTCATTCCTTTCCACTCCGGAGCGCGAGCATCGGTGGATTTGAAAGTGGCCGGCGCGCCGACCAGGTCATTGGGATCATAGACCTTGGCACGGATGGTAGCGTGCGGGCAGATAGCCACGCACTTCATGCATTGGATACAGACGGATTCATCCCAAACAGGGATCTCGAGGGCGAGATTGCGCTTTTCGTATTGGGCTGTGGCCGTCGGGAAGGAGCCGTCGTTGGGGAAAGCACTGACGGGCAGGTTATCGCCGAGGCCGGCGGCCAGGGTGCCGAGGACCTTCTGCACAAAGACCGGCGCGTTGGTGGTGATCGCCGGCAGAAAACCACCGGTGCCGTTGACTTGGTGGTTGAGGCCGACTTCGTACAAATGGGCCAAGGTGTTGTCGACGGCCTTGAGATTCATCTGGACCACCTCTTCGCCTTTCTTGCCGTATGTCTTGCGAATAGACTCTTTGATGGCTTCGATGGCTTCTTCCTTGGGCAGCACGCCCGAAAGGGCGAAGAAACAGACCTGCATGATCGTGTTGATGCGGCCGCCCATGCCACTGTCGCGGGCGACCTTGGTGGCATCGATCACGTAAAAGCGGATTTGCTTGTCAATCAGGGCCAGTTGCACGGGAGTAGGCAATTGGGACCAGATCTGTTCTTTGTTGTAGGGGGTGTTCAACAAGAACGTGCCGCCGGCGACCAGATCTTTGACCATGTCATAGCGTTCGAGGAAGAGCGGCTGGTGACAGGCCACGAAATTGGCGCGCGTGATGAGGTAGGTTGAGCGGATAGGCTGGGGACCGAAGCGCAAATGCGACACGGTCATGGAGCCGGATTTCTTGGAATCGTATACAAAATAGCCCTGGGCAAAATTGGGCGTCTCCTCACCGATAATCTTGATGGAGTTCTTATTGGCACCCACGGTGCCGTCGGCGCCCAACCCGTAGAACATGGCTCGAATGACACTGTCAGGCTCAGTGGAGAAGCTTGGGTCGACGTCGAGACTCGTATTGGAAACGTCGTCGTTGATACCGACGGTGAAATGATTCTTAGGTTGGCGTTTTTTGAGATTGTCGAATACCGCCTTGACCATGGCTGGGGTGAATTCCTTGGAAGACAGGCCATAACGGCCGCCAATAACCTTCGGCAGGCTCTTGAGGTTGCCCCAGTGATTGGCGCGTCCCTCGAAGAGCGCGGCGATGACGTCCTGGTAAAGCGGTTCCCCGCTAGCGCCCGGCTCTTTGGTGCGGTCCAGAACGGCGATGGATTTAACCGTGGAAGGCAAGGTTTCGAGGAACCGTTTGCCGTCGAAGGGCCGGTAGAGGCGCACTTTGAGCAGGCCAACTTTTTCGCCTCTGGCAGTCAGACTTTCAACCGTCTCGTGAGCGGCTTCGCAACCGGAACCCATGAGCACAACCACGCGCTGGGCGTCGGGCGCGCCAACGTAATCGAACAGGTTGTACCGTCGGCCAACCTGGGTAGCAAATTCATCCATCACCTTTTGGGTGATGTCGGCACAAACCGCATAGAAAGGGTTGCAGGTTTCACGGGCCTGGAAGAACGCGTCGGGATTTTGGGCAGTGCCGCGCAGCACCGGTCGATCAGGGTTCAAGGCACGAAGCCGATGCGCGGCAATGAGAGAATCGTCGATCAATGCCGCCAGATCGGCTTTGGACAGGAGGGCGATTTTAGAAACTTCGTGAGAGGTCCTGAAGCCATCAAAGAAATGAACGAAGGGGATACGAGAGCGGAGCGAAATAGCCTGGGAGATGAGCGCGAAATCCATTGTCTCCTGGACGGAGTTGGCGGCGAGCATGCCCCAGCCGGTAGAGCGGCAGGCCATCACGTCGCTGTGATCGCCGAAGATGGACAATGCATGGGTGGCGACGGTGCGCGCGGTTACGTGGAAAACCGTCGGCAGAAGCTCACCGGCGATTTTGAACATATTTGGGATCATCAGGAGCAATCCCTGCGAAGCGGTAAAGGTAGTACTGAGTGTGCCGGTTTGAAGCGCACCGTGCACCGCGCCGACCGCCCCACCCTCACTTTGCATTTCGATAATGGAAGGGATAGTGTCCCAGAGATTACGTTTGCCTTCAGAAGCCCACTGGTCGCACCACTCGGCGATGGGGGAAGAGGGCGTAATGGGATAAATGGCCATCACCTCGTTGAGCCGATAGGCAACGTAGGCGGCAGCTTCGTTACCGTCGAGGGTCTTGAACTCGACGGTTTTTTGATCCGTGGAAATCGAATTATCAGATGTCATAGAGACGCGTTTTTACGAACCGCTTTACTGTGCAAGCAACCGGGGGCATGGGACTTCACTGGGGTTGGCAAAAATTAACCCTTTTTTGTCACTAGCGGGCGCAAAAGAGGGGAGGTATCGTAAGCCAGGACGGTTTCGCAGCTCTCTAAAATGCCCGGTGGGGACGCCCCGAGCCTCGCTCCACTAGACCGCGCCCATTGTAGGCTACTTTGTCACTGGCCCCGTTCACGGCGCCGACGCTCGATCGCTTGGCTCTTGCTCTCCAAGGCCTCCGGGGTTAGAAGTGAGCTCACAATTTCTGCTCGCTTCAAGCAAGTGGCTGCCCATGCCTTGCTGTCCGGCGGAGTTTTATGAGACATTTTGACTGCGTTGTGATCGGATCCGGCCCGGCGGGCCAAAAGGCCGCCATCCAGGCTGCCAAGCTGGGCAAGCGGGTTTGTGTGATTGAAAAGAACCCCGTCCTCGGCGGAGCCGCCGTCAATACCGGCACTATCCCCTCGAAGGCTTTGCGCGAGGCCGTGCTGCACCTGACCGGAGCAACCAAACGCGGCTTGTTCGGGGAACAGAGCCGCGTCAAAAAGCGCATCACCATCGACGACCTGATCTACATTTCCCGTCAAGTCGTCCAGCATGAGATCTCGCTGGTCCGTGAGCATTGCGACCGGAACCAAATCGAGCTCACTTGGGGCGAAGCCCACTTCGAATCTCCCACCACGGTTCAAGTGGTGCGCGACGGCGAAACCGATCAAATCTCCGCCGACAAGTTTTTCATTGCTACGGGAACTCGCCCAGCCATGCCGGAGTCAGTGCCATTCGACAATAAAACCATTTTCACTTCCGATGGGCTCATCAAAATCGGCCAGCTTCCCAAATCAATGATCGTGGTGGGCGGCGGCGTAATCGGAACCGAGTACGCGTGCATGATGGCGGCGCTGGATGTGAAGGTGAGCCTGATCGAAGGGCGTGACGAGGTGCTCGGATTCCTGGACAGAGAAATCACCGAAGCGCTGATGTACCAAATGCGCCGAGCGGGTATCACGCTGCGCCTGGGTGAGAAAGTATCCCGGATTGAGGCGCCAAAACCGGCGCAACCCGGCGCGGAAAACGGTGGCGAGCCGCTCGTCCAGGCCATCCTCGAATCAGGCAAGGTCATTCGCGCTCAAACTCTTCTCTACTCCATTGGCCGCCAGGGCACCACCGGCGCCCTGCAACTCGATAAAACAGGACTGCAGGCCGATGACCGCGAACGTTTGCACGTCGATGCCTTCTACCGAACAAAAGTCGACCACATTTACGCGGTCGGCGACGTCATTGGCTTTCCCGCATTGGCCTCGACTGCCATGGAACAAGGACGCCTGGCTGCTTGCCATGCATACGGTGTGCCGACTTGCTCCATCCCAGAGCTCTTTCCGTACGGGGTCTATTCCATCCCGGAAATCTCCATGGTCGGGCGCACCGAAGATCAACTGACCAAGGCCGGCATTCCTTACGAGGCCGGCATTGCCCAGTATAATGAGCTGGCCCGGGGTCAGTTGCTGGGGGATGAAGAAGGAATGCTCAAGCTGTTAATCCACCAGGAGACCCGGGAGATCCTGGGCGTGCATGCGATCGGCACCGGCGCCACCGAGCTCATCCATATCGGCCAGGCGGTCATGGCTTACAAAGGCACGGTCGAATTCTTTATCAACAATGTCTTCAACTATCCGACCCTGGCCGAAGCCTACAAGGTCGCAGCCCTCAACGGACTCAATAAGATCCGCAACGTTTAATGACTAATTCCGCAGGAGCCTCGCCCCGTTAGTTTAGTTAGCTTAGTTAAAGGCTGTTGCAAAAGTCACCAACACCACCAATCCGAAATCCGAATGCGGAGAACAATCCAACCGCTGAGCGCTTAATCAGGCTCCGCAGCGAGCAAACAAAACGAAGGAGAACCGCGGAATACGCGGAATACACGGAAAGTGAAAGCCCTTCTGAATTCTTCCGCGTATTCCGCGTATTCCGCGGTTTAAACATAACTCGGAATAAGTTTTTCGGATTTGGACTTGGCCTTCGGGTTTCGGGTTTGGACCGCAGTCTACTTTTGCAACAGGCTCTAGTTAGCGCCAGGCACGCGCAAGCTGCTGCACGGAAGCAGCGAAGTTCTGCCAAGGTCGCGATCTCCCGATCGGCGCACGCACTTGTTGGGCAAATACCAGAAAGGCGCTGGCCAGGATCGTCGCGCGGTAAATCGTCCTGGCGGACCAGAGATCATACGCCACGATGAGGAGGAGAAGAGGGTAGCAGCACGTCTGCGCCACCTTCAGGGTCCACCATTCCGACGACACTGGCCAGCGCACAAACGCGGCGTCCAAAAGCGCAATGGTGGCGATCAGCAGCAGCCGTTTATGAGCCGCAGGATTCTTGCGTTCCCGAAAACCAAAATAAACCAGCGTCGAGAACACCAACATGTCCGAAAGTGGGACCGCCAAGAACGCTCTGGGGCCTCTGGGCGATTCTCCGAGGGCCGGTGGCCTGGCCAATACCTGTAGAGATGCTAACATGCCCAGAATGACCATCGCGCCAGCGAGGCCAAAACCCAGGACACCCAAACGACGATGCCAGGCAACCTTTCCTGCCGCCACGAGCGACGTCTGCGCAATCAGCAAAAGAATCCAACAGGAAAACGCAGCCCCATGGAGATGAATCAGCGCACTGGGAAGCCGTGCCTTGAACACGCCCGCCAGAAAGTAACTGCGGGCAAACCCCACAAACACCGACGCCAGGATTACCACTGCCATGCCGGAGAAGAACGGCCGATCATAACGGCGCTCCGCTGGACGCAACAGGCTTCCTCGCTCAACGGTCGAGGGACCTTGCCCCGACGAAAGAGCTGAGTTGGGGCTGCTCATGCTGATAGGCTTTGGAGCGGGTGATGGGAATCGAACCCACGTGTACATTGAGGCCCGTGATCGTCTGAAAAGTTTTGCATTTTCGCCTGATAATCCTTGATTCAACACCCGAGCACACGCACAAATATCGATGTCTACTGTTCGCGAAAGTGTTCGCAAAACGCACCTCAATGCATTATGGCCAGCATCCACCGACAGAAGGGCCGCCCCTATTGGTTCGTCAGCTACTTTGACCAGAACGGCCGGCGCCGCCACAAGTCCAGCAAAACCACCAACCGCAAAGAGGCCGACGTCTTTGCCAACAATCTCGAAAAGGCCGTCCGCGAAGCCCGCTACGGATCCCTGACGCCCGACCGGGCCAGGGAGCTCATCGAGGAAGGGATCGGCGATATCGCCCGGCTTTCCGGAAACCCGATCGAGAGCCAAACCCTGCAGCAGTATCTGGAGGCCTGGATGGACGGCAAAGTCGCCAGCGCAGGAACCCTCAAGCGCTACCGCGGCATCGTCGAGGCCTTCGTCGAGTTCCTGGGACAAAAGGCCAAGGGCTCCCTGCAGGCAATCACCGACGCCGATGTCCAGAGGTACCGCGATCGCCTCAAGGAAAGCGTCTCCTCCGGAACGGTCAACACCTACCTTAAAGTGATCCGCGTCGCCTTGAACCGCGCGGTCAAGAAAGGTGCACTCAAGCGCAACCCGGCCGCCGGCGTCGACAACCTGGACCGCGCGGACCGCCACCAGCGCCGGCCCTTCACCCTGGACGAATTCAAAGAGCTTTTTAAAAACGCCGGCGCCGAATGGCGCACGATGCTGGCCAATGGTCTCTATACCGGATTGCGCCTGAGCGATTGCGCCAACCTCACGGCCGCCAACCTCGACCTGGTCGCAGCCCACTACCGCCTCACCGAAAAGAAAACGAAGAAAACCCGGGAGCTGCCGATCGCCAAGCCGCTCCTCGAGTATTTGCTGGGCCTGGACCTGGGCGACGATCCGGCGGCGCCGCTCTGCCCCAACCTCTACG
>Ga0210409_10002033_pt1 | contig 24936 bp, 29 predicted proteins | sample IncBWH17MmetaG_FD_161649 | JGI IMG/M metagenome (GOLD analysis project Ga0210409, IMG submission 161649) | Forest soil microbial communities from Barre Woods Harvard Forest LTER site, Petersham, Massachusetts, United States - Inc-BW-H-17-M | ecosystem: Environmental > Terrestrial > Soil >...
ATTCGGTGACAAAACAAACAAGTTGGTAGGCAGCGCATCGGTAAACCCGATCCCATTCAGCGAGTTCGCCCCATTGGGATTGCTGATGTTGAAGGTCAATGTGGTGGAAAAATTGACCTGAATTGTCGTCGGGTTGAACGATATGCTGATGGTCGGCGGAAGAACTCCGCTTCCCCCAACAGAGAGAGAAGCAGTATTGCTCGCCGAACCGGTGCCGGCCTCGTTCGAAGACACTGTGCTGGTTTGGTTGTTGTCCGTGCCGACGGTGCTGCTCGTCACGTTGATGCCGATCTGGCATGACGCGCCTGCAGCCAGCGTTACGTTCGATACGTTTATAGAAGTGGAGCCCGATCCGGTTCCTCCCAGCGTCGCCCCGCAAGCATTATTCGGGGCATTCCCCACAACTGAAAGGCCGCCAGTCAGCGTGTCTGAAAAGGCGATCCCGGACAGCGAGGATGAGCCATTGGGATTGTTGATGTTGAATACTAGAGTGGCGGTTCCACCGGACGCAATCGAAGTAGGATTAAACGACACGGTAACGACGGGCGACAATGGCGCGCCTCCCGGCACCGTATAGCTCGCTGAGTACTGCGCTCCATTGTTGTCACTATCGCCGACCGTAACCGACCAGTTGTAGGTGGCGCCTGGCGTCAGGCTGGAGCTGGGGTTCGCGGAGCCATCGGTATCAAACGTTACGCTGGTCTGATTGCTCGGAATGCCGTTGCCATTGCTCGGGCCGTAGTAACTCCAATTCTCTTGCGGTGAACCATTGTTATTATTCAGGTTCACGCTGTAAGTGTAGGGCGTAAACGTTGGGGTCGTTGTGGGAGCGGTCCAATTGAGCACCGGAACCGTCGCCGAACCGGCCACCGGCGAATTCATTGCCAGGTTGCCGGGGAACGAAGACGAAAGGACAGCGGTAATCGGCGCGAAAATTACAGACGAGGTGCCGTCGGAGAAGGTAACCAGGAATTGATAGATATCCCCCGCGGTTGGGCTTATGGAGTTCGTGTAGATCGGGTTGTAGTTCCCGTTGTGTTCGTCAGCATTCATGTCGAAAGGCACGGCTACGTTCTTCCCGGAGAAGAGCGTCATGGAAACCGGGAGTTTCGTTTCACTGTCGATTTGTACGCTGATGCTGTAGTTATTCGGCTGACCGTTGGACCCTTGAACAAATGTCCGAACAGCGGGAGCCGCGGTGAAACTGGTAAGCGCGAGGTTTGCGCCCGAAACGTTCCCGCTGCTCACCGTGATCGTCGGCGGGTTGCTGTGCGAGGTAACGTTGGTAATGTCACCGATGCCGACCTCGCCGTCTTTGTTCATGTCTATGATGGCGAAGTTCTGATAGGTTCCAGCCGGCACGCCGGTGATGGTGTATGCCACTCCGCTCGTCGGGCTCTGGATCACATCGGTAAATACGCCGTTATTCCCGTACACGCCGACAAAGAGCGGCCCTGTAGCCGATCCGGGGAATGTGACCGTGCCGGATACCGAGTGGGAGCCGCCGCCGCTGACGGCTCCGATGACCGCCGAAACCGGCGTGGTCGCCGCGCTTTCCGTGCTGTTCACCGCCGTGATCTTGAAGAAATACGTAAGGCCGTTTGTAAGTGGATGGGTTTCCCCGAGAATGAAGATATTTACGTTGTTGCCCTGCGCTTTAAAGTTTTGCGGACTGCCAAGGCCGTTGGTAGCGTTCGAGTCCGTCCCGTAGTAGACGTTGTAGGACGTCGCGATTTCCTCGCCATTGCTGTCCGTCGGGGCCTTGTATTGAACGACTGCACCCTGGTTTCCCGGAGCAATGCTGAACCGGTTCTGCGGCGGTGTTTGTGGCGCTGAAGGAACCCGGTCGACGACAGCGAAGTTAACACCCGTGGCATTGGCTGAAGGAAGCGTGACTGTGCTCGAAGTGCCCTCCGGGTCCGACTCATTTGCTATTCCATTGCCCACCGTATCGATTTCCGCTTGCACCACATAGCTATTGCCGTTCGTCGGCGGGAGACCTCTGATGATGTACGAGGTTCCGGATGAGGCAGGTGCGGTTGGGAAACTGGTCCCCGCAACGACGCCGCATCCCAAACAATTAGATTGGAAAACGCGCAGGATGGTGTTGCCGGTCTTCGATCCCGAATATGTAATCGTTCCCGAAATGCTATAGGAAGTCAGTGCAGACGAGGCGACGAAGTTCTGTACCGTGCTTGCGCCTATGCTTACCGAGGGCGCGATTGGGGCGTAGGTATAGCCCGCCAGGGAAGGAGTAATCGTATAAGTCCCCTGAGTAAGGCCCGCAAAGCTGTAGGAGCCGCTGGAGTTTGTGATGGCTGGAGCCGGTGTGCTGGGACCGCCGCTGAGCGTGATCGTCACGCCGGAGACCCATGCGCCGGTCACGGTTCCTGAAATCGTGCAGTTGTTGGTGCAATTTTGCGTCACGTTAAATGCGTTGCTGGTGACGGTGGTGAATCCTCCAGCACTCGCTGTCAACGTGTAGCCGTTCCCCGTGGCGTTGATGTTCAGCGTGGAGAACGATGCTACGCCATTCACAGCCGCGACCGTCAGTGTCCCACCGAGCACTCCACTCGACGGGTTCGTGCCAATGGCCATAGTGATCGAATTGGTAGCCAAGGTCACCACGTTGCCCAGCGCGTCTTCGATGCTGACGCTAACCGAGGGAGAGATCGTGCCCCCGATCGTTACGTTGCTGGGTTGGACCGTGAACGCGAGCTTGTTCGCTGCTCCCGCCGTGACGTTGAACGTGGTGCTGGTGGCGAGGGTCAGTCCCGTTGCGCTGGCCTTCAAGGTGTAACCGTTCCCCACCTTGTTGATGTTCAGCGTGGAGAATGTCGCCACGCCATTTACTGCGGCGACGGTCAGCGTGCCGCCGAGCGTCCCAGTCGACGGGTTCGTCCCGATGGCCACGGTGATCGAGTTGGTAGCCGTGGTTACCAGGTTGCCCTGGGAGTCCTCGACGCTGACTGTAACCGCTGGAGAGATGTTGCTCCCGGCCGTCACGCTGGTAGGTTGGATCGAGAACACGAGTTTATTCGCAACTCCAACCGTTACATTGAACGCGTTGCTGGTAACGGCAGTGAATCCTCCGCCGCTCGCTGTCAGCGTGTAGCCTGTGCCCGCATTGTTGATGTTCAGTGTGGAAAATGTCGCCACGCCATTTACTGCGGCGACGGTCAGCGTGCCGCCGAGCGTCCCGCTCGATGGGTTCGTGCCGATCGCAACGGTGATCGAGTTGTTAGCCGAGGTCACCACGTTGCCCAGAGCGTCTTCGACGCTGACGGTGACCGCTGGAGAGATGGAGCTTCCGGCTGCCACGTTGGTGGGCTGGGCCGTGAACGCAAGCTTGCTCGCTACTCCCGACGTGACGTTGAACGGGGTGCTGGTTGCGCCGGTCAGGCCTCCTGCGCCGGCCGCCAAGGTGTAGCCGTTCCCCGTGTTGTTAATATTCAGTGTGGAGAACGAAGCCACGCCATTCACGGCCGCGACCGTCACTGTGCCCCCGAGGGTCCCGCTCGATGGGTTCGTGCCGATGGCCATGGTGATCGAGTTCGTTGCCGCGGTCACGACGTTGCCCAGAGAGTCCTCGATGCTTACCGTAACTGCGGGTGAGATTGCATTCCCAGCGGTTTCGTTCGTGGGTTGGACAGTGAACGCGAGCTTGTTCGCTACCCCAGCCGTGACGTTGAATGCAGTGCTAGTGGCGCCGGTCAGGGTTGCGGCATTGGCCGTTAGTGTGTAGCCGTTTCCTGCCTTGTTGATACTGAGCGTGGAGAACGTGGCGACGCCACCTACAGCAGCGACTGCCACTGTGCCGCCGAGCGTCCCGCCCGATGGGTTCGTGCCGATGGCCATGGTAATCGTGTTTGTCGCCGTGGTCACCAAATTGCCGAGAGCGTCATGAATGCTGACGGTAACCGAGGGAGAAATCGCACTCCCAGCCGCCACGGTCGTGGGTTGGACGGAGAACACAAGCGCTTTCGCGGCGCCGGCCGTAACGTTAAAGGCGGTGCTCGTGGCGCCGGTGAGCCCTCCAGCGGAAGCTGACAGCGTGTAGCCGGTTCCCGCGTTGTTGATATTCAACCCCGAGAATGTGGCCACGCCGTTCACGGCCGCGACAGTCAGCGTGCCTCCGAGGGTCCCGCTCGATGGGTTTGTGCCAATAACCATGGTGATCGAGTTGGTGGCTGAATTCACCGGGTTGCCTGCCCCGTCTTCGACGGTCACTGTGACCGAAGGAGTGATCGAACTCCCCGCAGTCACATTGCTGGGTTGCACAGTGAAGGCCAGCTTCGACGGAACTCCTAGAGCGGCGTTACTAAACGCGTTGCTGGTAATGGTGGTGAATCCCGACGCGCTGGCGGTCAACGTGTAGCCGACCCCTGTGTTGTTGATGCTCAGGTTCGGGAAAGTGGCCACGCCGTTCACGGCAGCAACAGTCAGCGTGCCAGCGAGCGTTCCGCTCCCCGGATTCGCGCCGATGGCCATGGTGATCGAGTTCGTAGCCGAAGTCACCACATTGCCGAGAGAGTCTTCCACGCTCACCGCTACAGCCGGTGCAATCGAATTCCCCGGGATCACGTTGCTGGGCTGCACGGTGAACGCAATCTTCGCGGCGGCTCCGGCCGTCACGTTGAACGCAGTGCTGGTAGTGCCGGTGAGGCCTCCCGCGCTGGCCGACAGGGTGTAGCCGTTCCCTGCGTTGTTGATGTTTAGTGTGGAGAATGTCGCGACGCCGTTTACCGCTGCGACCGTCATTGTGCCCCCGAGCGTCCCGTTCGATGGGTTCGTCCCGATGGCCATGGTAATCGAGTTCGTCGCCGTGCTCACAATGTTGCCCTGAGAGTCCTCGACGCTGACGACGACCGACGGAGAGATCGAACTTCCCGCCGTCACGCTTGTCGGTTGAACTGTGAATGCGAGTTTCGACGCAGCGCCAACCGTGACATTAAACGGTGCGCTGGTGCCGTTGAGGGCGCCGTCTGCGGCAGCCAGGGTGTAGCCGGTTCCCGCGTTGTTGATTTTCAGTGTGGAGAATGTCGCCACGCCATTCACTGCGGCGACGGCCGTGGTGCCACTGAGCGTCCCGCTAGATGGGTTCGTGCCGATGGAAAGGGTGATCGTACTGTTCGCGGAGGTCACCACATTTCCCAGAGCATCCTCGATGCTCACTGCCACGGCCGGGGCGATTGAATTCCCGGCAAGCACATTGCTAGGCTGCACGGTGAACGCAAGCTTCGTCGCGGCTCCTACCGTCACGTTAAACGCAGTGCTGGTAACGCCGGTGAGGCTTCCCGCGCTGGCTGACAGCGTGTAGCCGGTCCCCGCGTTGTTGACGCTCAAGTTCGGGAAGGCGGCCACGCCATTTACGGCGGCGACCGTCAGTGTGCCGCCGAGTGTCCCACTCGATGGGTTCGTGCCAATAGCCATGGTGATCGAGTTCGTCGCTGAGGTCACTACGTTGCCCTGAGAGTCCTCGACGCTAACAACAACCGACGGAGAGATCGAACTTCCCGCTGTCACGCTGGTCGGTTGAACAGTGAACGCGAGTTTCGACGCAGCGCCGACCGTGATGTTAAACGCGGCGCTCGTACCGCTGAGAGCGCCATCTGCGGCCGCCAGAGTGTAGCCGGTTCCCGCGTTGTTGATTTTTAATGTGGAGAACGTTGCCACGCCATTCACAGCGGCGACCGCAACGGTACCGCTGAGCGTTCCACTTGATGGATTCGTGCCGATGGAGAGGGTGACCGTACTGTTCGCGGAGGTCACCACGTTGCCCTGGGCATCCTCGATGCTCACTGCCACCGCCGGGGTGATTGCCGCTCCCGCCGCCGTGTTTGTTGGCTGCGCGGTGAACACCAGGCTTGCCGCGGCTCCAGGCGTCACATTGAATGCGGTACTGGTGGTGCCTGCAAGTCCGCCCGCACTGTTAGTCAGCGTGTAGCCTATACCCACCTTATTGATGCTCAGATTCGAGAACGTTGCAACACCGGCGACCGCATTCGCTTGCGCGGTGCCGCTCAGCGTTCCGCTCGATGGGTTCGTGCCAATGGCGATGGTGACCTGATTTGTCGCCGTAGGCACCACGTTTCCCACCGCATCTTCAATGCTGACAACCACAGCCGGTGTGATGGAAGCCCCAGAAGCCACAGTGCTGGGCTCGGACGTGAACACCATCTTCGCCGCGGCTCCGACCAAAATGTTGAATGGGCTGCTCGTAGCTCCGGTGAGTCCCGCCGCGCTGGCCGTCAGCGTGTCACCCGTGCCCGCGACGTTGATATTCAGATTCGAGAACGTAGCCACGCCGGCGACGGCGTTTGCTGCCGTCGTGCCAATCACCGCCCCAGTTCCCAACCCGGGGCCGATCGTGACGGTGTTCGTAGCCGTGGTCACCGTGTTGCCCTGGGCGTCCTCGACCGTCACCTGGACCGCCGGGCTGATCGCCACTCCCGCCGTGGTGTTCAAGGGCTGAACCGTGAAGGCGAGCTTCGCCGCAGGGCCGACCGTCACATTAAACGCACTGCTGGTGGCTCCGGTCAGGTTTGTGGCGCTGGCGGTGAGTGTGTAGCCTGCCCCCACCTTGTTTATACTCAGATTCGAGAAAGTGGCCACACCGGCGACCGCATTCGCCTGCGCCGTCCCGCTCAGAGTTCCGGACGATGGGTTCGTCCCAATGGCGAGGGTGATCTGGTTCGTCGCCGAGGTCACCACATTGCCCTGGGCGTCCTCGATACTCACCGAAACACCTGGAGTGATGGAACTGCCATTAATGACGGCGCTGGGCTGGACTGTGAACGCCACCTTGGTCGGCGGGCCTACCACGTTGAAAGTACTGCTGGTTGCGCCCGCAAGTCCCGTTGCACTTGCCGCAAGTGTGTAGCCGGTGCCGACGCTGTTGATGCTCAGGTTCGAGAAGGTCGCAACCCCGGCGACCGCGCTCGCGGAAAGCGTCCCGCTTAAGGTCCCGCCCGATGGGTTCGTCCCGATAGCGATCGTGATCTGGGTCGTCGCTGTGGTCACCACGTGGCCCTGCGCGTCCTCAACGCTCACGGCAACAGTGGGTGTCATCGAACTTCCGGCGGTTACGCTGCCGGGCTGCGCCGTGAACGCCAGCTTCGCCGGCGGACCAATGGTGACCTCGTTCTTCCCTGATGTGGTGCAACCCGCGACAAAAAGGATAGCGATCAGAGTGGAAATGCCAATGATTCGAGACACACCACCACGAACGAATCGAAAGTTGCTCAACATCGCAGCTATCCTTTTCGGGCTAACGGGGCTTCAGGAGAGGAGGAATGAAACGAAGCTGAACCCAGGCCCGGACCATAGACGTCTCTTGCCCCAATAGAACGCCTTCTGTTGTACGGTGTCTGCGGCAGGGTGGAAAGTGCCTGATTAAGCAAATCGTTGTCGCTGTGCCTTATGTGCCAAGTACTTTAGTACTATTGAGATACGGTTACAAAATATTGAAGGGCTCTCCGGCTCAGCCTGCACCTTCATATAGCATTAAAAGAGATGTCGATGCGCGGATGAGTGTCCGCGCCTTGCTAGTCCAGAGATTTGGAGCTGGCCCAGGCGGAAGGAACGGAACTCGAACTGCGCGATCCAAGGGTTGCGAAAAAGTCCATGACGCAGGCTTCGGCCCAGTAGCGGGCGTCCCCCGCGTAACGCGAAAGGAAGGCGCAGTGGCCGCCGTGCTCGGGAGCAACCACTCGGATTTTCGTGTTATTTGTGATGGCAGGATCGGAAAAACTCGCGAACGGGACGAAAGGGTCGTCCTGCGCCGTGATGTTCAACGTGGGCACCCGGATCTCCGCCGAGACACGCAAAGCGCTGGACTGGGCGTAGTAATCACTGGCATCGCGGAAACCGCAGTATTTCGCGGTGATTGCGTCGTCGAATTCGCGCACCGTGCGCACACGCGCGAGCGGACCCAGGTCAAATTTTCCCGGAAAAAGGGCAGCCTTGCGGCGCATCCGCGTTTTCAGGCTACGTACAAAATGTTCCTCGTAAATGAAATTCCCCGGCAGAGCGATGGCGTCGGCGCATTCGGCAAGGTCAATGGTTGCGCAAACTCCGGCGACCCCGCAAAGCTGACGCGGAGCAGCACCCGCGAATTCACCCGCCATCTTCAGCACCAGATTGCCGCCCATCGAATATCCCGCGAAGAATATTCTGGCCAGATTATCTCGTTCGATGAGTTCGTTGAGGACGGCGCGATAATCCCCCGAAAGTCCTGAATTATAAAGCGTTGGAGTGAGAGCCTCGGTCCCGCCGCAATTGCGCTGATTCAGACGGACGGCGTTCCACCCCGCCACAAAAGCCCGTTCGGCCAGCCCGCGCATGTATCCGGATTCGCACGAGCCCTCCAGGCCGTGCACAAGCACAAGCGTTGGCCGTTCCTGCGGGCATGCCTGCCAATGGCATTCGCCGCGAATTCGAGTACCGGGCTCGACTTCGAAATCCCGGGAAACGCTTCGCGGCAAGCGGGGAAATCGCCGCGGCAGGAATGCCGCGGCGAGAGTCTGCGCGTGCGGATTGCGCAAGAGCGGGTGGGGTTCGAACGTCTTCATTCGAACCTCAATCTTACGACAGAATTCACGGCAGACGGAGGGTGTGGGCGCGCTTGATTTCGCGCGGCGGCGCGCATAGAATGAAAATTCACTCATGAAACTCAGCTGTTGCGAATGCTCCCGGTACCTCCGCCCAGCGGCCTGCCGCTGGGCTGCGTTGTTTTAGGGGGTCGTTTTTTTATCGCTCAAGGAGAAGTGAATGGAAGGACAGATCCTCGAAGGATTGACGTTTGATGATGTGCTGCTGGTGCCGGGAAAATCCTCGGTCCTGCCCACGGAAGTGAACACGCAGACGCAGCTGACGCGCAAGATTTCCCTGAACATTCCGCTCGTTTCCGCCGCGATGGACACCGTGACCGAATCGCGGCTGGCCATCGCCATGGCGCGGCAGGGAGGACTGGGCTTCGTGCACCGGAGCATGAACATCGACCGGCAGGCCGAGGAAGTGGACCGGGTGAAGCGTTCGGAAAGCGGAATGATCGTCGATCCGGTGACAATTTCGCCGGAGCTGACCGTTCGCGAGGCCATGGACATCATGACCAAGTACCGCGTCTCGGGACTGCCGGTGACGCGAGGGGCGCGCCTCGTGGGCATACTGACGAACCGCGATTTGCGTTTTGAAAAAAATCTCGACCAACCTGTAAGCGCCGTGATGACCAAGGACAACCTGGTGACCGTGTCCGTGGGCACGACACTCGAAGAGGCTGAGCGCCTTTTACAAAGGCACCGGATTGAGAAACTGCTCGTCGTCGACGCTGATTTCAATCTCAAGGGACTGATCACCGTGAAGGACATCCAGAAAAAACTGGAGTTTCCGAGCGCGGCCAAGGACGCGCAGGGGCGCCTGCTTGTGGGCGCGGCGATCGGCGCCACCGGAGACTTTCTCGAGCGCGCCGTGGACCTCGCGCTCATGAAAGTGGATGTGCTGGCGATCGACACGGCCCACGGGCATTCCGCGCGCGTCATGGATGCGATCCGCGCGGTGAAGCGCCGGCTCCCCGAAATGCAATTAATCGCCGGGAACGTTGGAACATATGAAGGCGCGCGCGACCTGATCGCGCTGGGGATCGACGGGATCAAGATCGGCATCGGCCCCGGGTCGATCTGCACGACGCGCGTGGTGACGGGAGCGGGCGTTCCTCAGATCACAGCTATCCTGGAAGCCGCACGCGCGGCCAAAGGAACTGGCGCGCCGGTGATTGCGGACGGAGGAATCAAGTATTCGGGCGACATCAGCAAGGCCATCGCCGCGGGGGCGGCCATCACGATGCTCGGAGGATTATTTGCGGGGACGGAGGAATCTCCGGGCGAAACCATTCTTTATCAAGGACGCACATTCAAATCGTATCGCGGGATGGGATCACTCGGCGCGATGCAGGCGGGATCGGCGGGGGCCGACCGGTACGCGCAGGAAGGCGCGCCGCGCGGAAAATCCGTGCCGGAGGGGGTTGAGGGTCGGGTGCCCTATAAGGGCTCGCTCAGCGCGCTGGTCGATCAATTGGTGGGCGGACTGAAAAGCGGAATGGGCTATTGCGGCGTGTCAACGCTGGCGGAATTGCAGGAACGCGCGCGGTTTGTGCGAATCACGGCCGCGGGGCTGCGCGAGAGCCACGTCCACGACGTGATCATCACGCGCGAAGCGCCGAATTACCAGGTCGAATAGTGCGGCACTGGGAGCGCACGAAGAAATGGCTGCCGGCGATCCTCTGGGCTTGCCTGATTTCCTTACTTTCGACGGACCTATTTTCCAGCACGCACACTTCCCACATCATTATCCCGCTGCTGCATTGGATTTTTCCGCGCGCCAATGCCGAAACCCTCGAACGGATGCACTTTTTCATACGGAAGTCGGCCCATTTCACGGAGTATTTCCTCTTTAGTATATTCCTTTTTCGCGGCCTGCGCGCCAACGATCGCGGGTGGAAGTTTTGCTGGGCGATCTGGGCGGTTGTGATCTCGGCGGGATACGCCGGGCTCGACGAATTCCATCAATCCTTTGTGGCCAGCCGGACTGCGTCGCCCTGGGACGCGCTGCTCGATACAGTTGGAGCTTCAACGGCGCAGATTGTCCTATGGCTTTGGAATTTGTGGATGAGAAATGCGGCTGGTGGCAGGTGAAATAAGATGCGATGGATGGGGAATTAAGATCTGAGTTCAGAAAATGTTGCGACTGGCTTCCGCAGACTCGGCAAGGGTTCGCACGAATCACAATTCACGAATCACCAGTCGCGAATGGCCTGTCACTCCTACTTCAGCGCTTTCCCCTGCACTTCTTCCTTTATTTCCTCGGCCGTCTCGGGCTTGGCGGATTTTTCTTTCTTCAGTTTTTTCTTGAGCTTGGAGCCGAGCAGTTCAAGGATGGCAAGCTGGGCGCCGTCGCCGATGCGGAAGCCTGCGTGAATGATGCGCGTGTAGCCGCCGGCGCGGTCGGCAAAGCGCGGGGCGATGTCGGCAAAAAGTTTTTTGGTGGCTCCGGGCGTCATGAGATACGAGGCGGCCTGGCGGCGCGATTGCAGCGTGTCTCGCTTGCCGAGCGTGATCATATTCTCGACGAGCGGTTTCGCGGCTTTCGCGCGCGTGACCGTGGTGGTGATGCGTTCCTTCTCGATGACGTTGGTCACGAGATTGCGGAGCGTGGCGCGGCGATGGGCCGGCTGGCGTCCGAGTTTCGATCCGTAATTGCGGTGTCGCATACTTGGGTCCCGCGGGCGCTTACAGGCCCGCGGTTTCCTCCGGCGTCAGGGGCGCTGTCTGGCTGGGGAGCGGCGGCCAGATGATGCGGCCGTGCTCGTCGAACTTCATGCCCAGGCTCAGGCCCATCTTGTTCAGGATTTCCTTGATTTCGTTTAGCGTTTTGCGGCCGAAGTTTTTGGTCTTCAGCATTTCGTTTTCGCTCTTCTGCACGAGCTCGCGAATGGTCTGGATGTTGGCGTTCTTCAGGCAGTTGTAGGAGCGCACGGAGAGCTCGAGTTCCTCGACCGAGCGGTCCAGGTGCTCGACGCGCGGGTCGTTGTAGGACTCGACCGACTCCTCGACCACTTCGGGCTGTTCCTCGAAATTAATGAAGATGCTCATGTGATCTTTAATGAGCTTCGACGCCAGGCCGATGGCGTCCTGCGGGGTGATGGCGCCGTTGGTCCACACTTCGAGCGAAAGCTTTTCGTAATCGGTCATCTGGCCGAGACGCGCGGCTTCCACCGCATAGTTGACCTTGCGCACGGGCGAGTGGACCGAATCCACCGGGATGTAGCCGATGGGCAGGTCTTCGTCGAAATTGCGGTCGGCGGAAACGTATCCGCGGCCGTTCTTGACGCGCATTTCGAGCTGCAGCTTGCCGCCTTCGTTCACCGTGGCAATGTAGACGGTCTTGTCGAGCACGGCGAAGTCGGCGTCTTCCTCGATCATGGCGCTGGTCACGACGCCGGGATTCTCGACGTTGACGAAGATGGTCTTGGCCTGATCGTTGTTGAGCTTCAGCGGGACCTGCTTCAGATTCAGAATGATGTCGGTTGCGTCTTCCACCACTCCGGGGATGGAGGAGAATTCGTGGAGCACCCCCTCGATCTTTACGGCGGTGATGGCCGCGCCTTCAATCGAGCTCAGTAGAGCCCGGCGAAGGGAGTTCCCTACCGTGGTGCCCCATCCGCGCTCAAACGGCTGCGCGGAAAATTTTCCGAACTTGTCTGTCAGCGATTCGAGTTCGGTCGCCAATCGCTTTGGTTTCTGAAAACCCTTCCACATTTGTTAAGTCCTTCCCCCCCGCGAGCGCGGGGCCTTCGAATCTCATTACGGAACCATCAATCTCAGATTTGAAATTCCAAATTTGAGATTCAGCCAACTCATAAATGGGCAGCCAGTCAAACTCGATCGGATTTCAGCGGCTAAAGCTCTTTTCTCCTGCCCCCTTACTGTCGCAGCTAAACAAGCTGCGGAAAAAATTGAGCAGCACAGGCACTCTTGCCTGTGCGTCTTTGTAAGTCGCTTGTGCCGCAAGCTCGACCTAAATGAGATCGCGAACCCCGCACAGGCAAGAGTGCCTGTGCTACTTCGTTCCTACTTCGAGTACAGCTCGACGATGAGCTGCTCGGTGATGGGCGGCGTCTGCACGTTTTCGCGCTTCGGCAGCGCGGCGACGCGGGCCTTGAACGTGTCGCGGTCGATTTCGAGCCACGGCACTGCGTTCTGGCTCTGCGCCACGTTGCGCGCCTCGAGCACCATGGTGTTCTGATGCATTTTCGGCTTGAGCGAGATTTCCTCGCCGACATCAATCAGGTAGGAGGGTATGTTGACCTTCTTCCCGTTGATAAGGACATGGCCGTGCAGAACGATCTGACGCGCCTGGGAGCGGGAACTGGCAAAGCCCGCGCGCCACACCGCGTTGTCCAGACGGCGCTCCAGCATGACGATGAGATTTTCGCCAGTGGGGCCCTGCGCGCGCTCGGACTTTTCCACGTAGTTGCGGAATTGCCGCTCGAGGAGTCCGTAGGTGCGCTTGACCTTCTGTTTTTCGCGCAATTGCAGGCCGTAACCGGCGAGCTTCTTTACGCGCCGCGACTGGCCGTGCTGTCCCGGAACGAAGTTGCGCTTTTCGATGGCGCACTTCTCCGTAAAACATCGCAGGCCTTTTAGGAACAGCTTCTGCCCTTCCCTGCGGCAGAGCCGGCAAACTGCTTCTCGATGACGCGCCAAATTCGTTTCTCCTTCGCTGTTGCTTTAAGAGCTCTTGTGAAAACCTTGTTGCCCGGCCAGTCTACGGGCCGTCCCTCGAACTTTCGTTTCGCAAAACCGCACAGGCAAGAGTGCCTGTGCTACTTAAGGCGACGCTTCAGACGCGGCGGCGCTTGGGCGGACGGCAGCCGTTGTGCGGGATCGGCGTCACGTCCTTGATATGCACGATGTGCAAACCGGCCGAAGCGAGGGCGCGAACGGCGGACTCGCGTCCCGAGCCGGGGCCCTTCACGCGCACTTCGATCGACTTCATGCCGTACTGGTCGCGCGCCACTCCCGCGGCGGAGATGGAGGCCTGCTGGGCGGCGTAGGGCGTGCCCTTGCGCGATCCCTTGAAGCCGATCGATCCGGCCGAAGACCACGATACGGTGCGGCCATCCGGGCCGCAGATCGTGACGATGGTGTTGTTGAAGGTGGCCTGGATGTGCGCCACGCCGTGCGGGACCACGCGTTTCTCCCGCTTCTTCTTGAATTCTTTTTTCTTCTTCGTCGATTTTGCCGGCGCCTGTACGCCGGCGTCCTGCTGCGGTTCTTTTGCCAAGTTACCCTCGTCTTTGTAGGACAGGCTTCCAGCCTGTCGCTTTTGATTCTGCTCGCCGTTACGAAACCCGACAGGCTGGAAGCCTGTCCTACTTGCGCGCGGCGACTTTCTTCTTGGCCGCTACGGCGCCCTTGCGCGGGCCCTTGCGTGTGCGCGCGTTTGTATGCGTGCGCTGGCCGCGGACCGGGAGATTGCGGCGGTGGCGCAAGCCTCGGTAGCACTGGATTTCGATGAGCCGGCGGATATTCATCTGGACCTCCTTGCGGAGATCGCCTTCGACGCGGCCCTCGGATTCAATGGCCTGGCGGAGGCGGTTGATTTCTTCCTCGGTCAGGTCCTTGACCTTCTTGGTTTCCTCGACGTTGGCCTTGGCGCACAGGGCGCGGGCGCGCGGCTGCCCGATGCCATAGATCGACGTCAAGCCGACCCAGATGCGTTTCTGCGGCGGTAGATCAACCCCTGCAATACGTGCCATGCGTGTTCCTCAATTCTTTTGGATCTATTCCTTTTGCCTTATCCCTGGCGCTGCTTGTGCTTCGGGTTGACGCAAATCACGCGCACCACGCCGCGCCGGTGGATCACCTTGCATTTGTCGCAAATCTTTTTTACCGATGCCCGAACTTTCATTTCGTGCTCCTCGAAATTCTTTCGGCGGGCTCCAAGCAGAGCCCGCACCCAAACTACTTATAACGGTACACGATGCGGCCGCGCGTCAGGTCATACGGCGAAAGCTCCACCGCGACTTTATCCCCTGCCAGGATGCGGATGAAGTTCTTGCGCATCTTGCCGGAAATGTGCGCGAGCACCTGATGCTTATTTTCCAGCTCGACCCGAAACATCGCGTTGGGCAGCGGCTCAATCACGGTGGCCATCACTTCGATAGCGTCTTCCTTCGGATTGGACGCGTCGGCCTTGCGCTTTTCCGGTTCGGGTCTCTTGCCCATGTGCCCTCTCGCGCCCCCTACCAAGAGGGTCCCTGCATTTCACGGGGACGCGTCAAAACCCAGGGTCCGTTTGATGTGACCGCGACGGTGTGCTCGAAATGAGCTGACCTCGTGCCGTCGGCCGTCACGGTTGTCCAGTCGTCATCAAGCACGCGGACGTCAGGTCCGCCAATATTCACCATGGGCTCGATCGCGAGGACCATGCCTTCCTGAAGGCGCGGGCCGCGGCCCGGTTCACCGTAATTGAGCACGTTCGGCTCCTCATGAATGTGCGTCCCGATGCCGTGGCCGCAGAGATCGCGGACGACCGAGTAGCCATTCTTGCGCTCGGCCCACTCCTGAACGGTGGCCGAAATGTCGGAGAGGCGGTTTCCCACGCGCACCTTTTCAATCGCCAGATCCAGCGATTCCCGCGTCACTTGCAGGAGCTTCTTCAATTCGGGAGTAATCTCCCCCACCGGCACTGTCACAGCCGCATCCGCATAGTAACCCTCGCATTCGACGCCAAAGTCGAGCGAAATGATGTCGCCCGATTGGAGAACCCGCGACTTCGACGGGATGCCGTGCACGACTTCGGAATTGACCGAAGTGCACAGCGTCGCCGGGTAGCCCCGGTAATGCTTGAACGCCGGGCGAACCTTGCGTTCGGCCGTCTTGCGTTCCGCGTATTCGTCAAGATCCTTCGTGCTCACTCCCGGCTGGGCCATCCCGCGCAAATCATTCAACACTTCCCAGATTACCAGGCCGGCACGGTGCATCTTTTCCAGCTCCGCCTGTGACTTGCAGACAATCATTTATGCGCCATCGTATCGTCCAAAATCCTGGCAATGCTTTCGGTGACGGTGTCCGCGTCAGCCATTGCATCGACGGGACTTAGCAGCTTCCGCACCGTGTAATACTCGACGAGCGGCTGCGTTTGCCGGTTATAAGCGGATAGTCGCTCGCCGATAACCCCTTCAGAATCATCCGGACGGTGAATCAATTCGCTGCCGTCAAGGTCGCAAATGCCTTCCCGCTTTGGCGGGCGCTCGTAGACATTATAGATGTGTCCACCCGCCTTGCAGATTCTTCGGCCCGTCAGCCTGCGCATGAGCAAATGCGGGTCTACAACCATGTGCAACACGATGGTGCAACCCAGACTGTGCTCCTTGCAAATGCGCTCCAGGTCGTCCGCCTGCCGGAGTGTGCGCGGAAAACCATCGAATACGAATCCTCTTGCGCAATCCGGCTGGTCGATACGGTGCTCGACCATGCCCAAGACGATTTCGTCAGGGACCAGTTCGCCGCGCTCGAGGAGCGGTTTTGCCTGGCGGCCGAGTGAGGTCTCGCGCTGGATATTTTCGCGAAACATGTCCCCGGTGGACAGGTGCGGCAAGTGATACCGCTGCGAAATGCGCTGGGCTTGCGTTCCCTTGCCGGCCCCCGGCGGGCCCAGCAAGATCACCGCACGCCCCAGTCCCTGCAAATTGCCTACCGCGCCACGGTCAGCCGTAACGTCGGCCACGCAGCTTTCCCTTCTTCACAAAACCTTCGTAGTTCCGCATCACCAGTTGGGCCTCGATCTGCTGGACTGTGTCCATCGCCACTCCGACCACGATCAACAGCGAAGTGCCGCCAAAATAGAAGTTTACCTTCAACCCTTCCAGAACGAAGCGCCACATATGATTGTCAAACCACGTTCCGACCAGAGGCAAATGCTGGAGGTGCACGCCGGCCATGAGCCACTCGGGCAGCAGGCACACCGCCGCGAGGTACACCCCGCCGACAAAGGTAAGGCGGCGAAGAACGCGGTCAATGTGTTCGGAGGTGTTACGGCCGGGACGAATGCCTGGAATGAACCCGCCGTACTTACGCATATTGTCGGCCAGCTCGGTGGGATTGAACACGATCCCGACGTAGAAAAACGCGAATAGAATAATCAGCGTGATATAGACCAAAACGTACCAGGGCTCGCCCCAGGCCAGATTCGTGGCCAGCCAGTCAATGGCTTTGAATTTCCTGCCCAGGAACAGATTGATGGTGCCTGGAAAGGTGAGCAGCGAGCTGGCGAAAATCGGCGGGATGACGCCGCCCGAATTGACACGCAGCGGGAGATAGGTCATCTGGCCGCCCATCATGCGGCGGCCCATCACGCGCTTGGCGTATTGCACCGGGATGCGCCGCTGGCCGCCCTCCACAAAGACGATTACGCCGACCACCGCGATCATCAGGGCCATCAGAAAAATCAGCGCCAGGCCGGTAAACGGACCCCATTGCGCGGTCCTGAACTTGTCGTACAGATCGCCGACGGCGCGCGGGAGTCCGACGACAATTCCCGCAAAAATGATCAGCGACATCCCGTTGCCGACGCCGCGCTCGGTGATTTGCTCGCCGAGCCACATGATGAAAGCGGAACCGGTCGTCAGCGTGAGGATGGTCATCAGCACGAAGGCGATGCCGGGGTTGTAGACCAGGGGCTGGTTGCCCGGGCCGCCGGTTTTTTCGAGGGTGACGGCGATGGAAAGCGATTGCACGATGCTGAGCAGGATGGTCAGGTAGCGCGTGTACTGGGTGATCTTGCGCCGGCCGAGTTCGCCTTCTTTTTGCAGGCGCTCGAGGTACGGCCAGACCACGGTCATCAATTGCAGAATGATGGAGGCCGTGATGTAGGGCATGATGCCGAGCGCGAAAATCGTCAGGCGGCGGAAATTGCCGCCACTGAAGAGGTCAATGACGCCCAGCACGGAGCCTTGATTCTGCTGGAAGAATTGCGCCAGAACGTCCGTATTGATTCCCGGCGTGGGCAGGAACGCGCCCAGGCGGTACACCGCCAGCATCGCCAGCGTGAACAAGAGACGCTTGCGCAGGTCCGGAATGCGGAACATGTTGGCGAACGCTTCAAAAAACTGGTTCATGACAGTATTTCGGCCTTGCCACCGGCCGCGGCAATTTTCTCGGCGGCCGATTTGCTGAATTTATGCGCCTGCACGGTAAGCGAATTTTTCAGTTCGCCGTCACCGAGAACCTTGATCAGGGCGCGAACCTGGCGGATGAGTCCGGAACCGATCAAGAGTTCGGGAGTCACCATCGTGCCCGCGGGAAAAATATCGAGGGACTCGACGTTCACTACGGCGTATTCGAGGCGCGTCGGATTGTGGAATCCGCGCTTCGGTATGCGGCGGCGTAGCGGCATCTGGCCGCCCTCGAAACCGGCGCGGCGCGAATAGCCCTTGCGCGATTTCTGTCCTTTGTTGCCCTTGCCCGCCGTTTTGCCGAGCTTCGAGCCGATCCCGCGTCCCACGCGCACCTTGCGGTGCCGCGATCCGCGCGGCGGCTTCAGATTGGATAGGTTCACAGCCATGTTGTCCTCAATATTCGATTCCCGCGCAACGCTTCAAACTTTCTCGTTCTTGCTGCTTATTCTTCCACCACCACCAGATGCCGTACCTTGAGAATCATCCCTCGAGTGGCTGGCGTGTCGGCGCGCTCGACGACCTGATTCATCCGGCGGAATCCGAGGCCGCGAATGGTCTGCCTCATGCCCTTCGGGCAGGCAATAAAACTTCGCACCCACTTGATTTTCAGCGTTCCTGATGCTTTTTTGGCCATAGCTCGTGACCGTCCCGGCGCTCTCAGCGCGTAAGTTCCTCGACCGTCTTGGACCGGAGTTCGGCGACCTTGGCGATGTCTTTCAGCCGCAGGAGCGCGTCAAACGTGGCCTTGATGACGTTGTGGGGATTCGACGTGCCGATGGATTTGGTCAGCACGTTGGAAATTCCCGCGACTTCCATTACGGCGCGCACCGGACCTCCGGCAATGATTCCGGTACCTTCGGGCGCGGGCTTCAGCATCACCTGCCCCGAGCCGTACAGGCCGAGAACCTGGTGCGGAATGGTCGTGCCCTTCAAATTCAAGTGAATCAGATTCTTCTTGGCCTGCTCGATCGCCTTGCGGATGGCCATGGGCACTTCGCGCGCCTTGCCCATGCCGAAACCGGCGTTGCCATTCTGGTCCCCGACGACGACCAGGGCCGAGAAGCTGAGGTTCTTGCCGCCCTTGACGACCTTCGTGACGCGCTGGATGGCCACGACCTGGTCCTTCAAGCTGTTGGCGTTGACCTCGATATTTCGCCGGACCGCCAGTGTTTCCCTGAGAATGTGTTTGGACATAGTTTTTTATGGCAGGCTGTATGGACAGCCCGCACCCGTTAAAATTTCAACCCTGCTTCCCGGGCCGCTGCGGCCAGGGCTTCCACGCGGCCGTGGTACATGTAACCGCCGCGGTCGAACACGACTTTCTCGATCCCGGCCGCTCGGGCGCGTTCGGCAATCTTTTTTCCAATCACTTTGGCCGCCGCCACGTTGTTGCCGCCCTTGAGTTCCTTGCGCGTTTCCTTGTCGATGGAACTGGCCGAGACGAGCGTGCGCCCGGTGCGGTCCTCAATGACCTGGGCGTAAATATGCCCGTTCGAGCGATAGACGCTCAGGCGCGGCCGCTCGGGCGTGCCGACGACGCGCGTGCGCACGCGCAGATGAATACGGCGGCGATGCGCGTCGCGAGAAAGTTTTCGGACTGGTTCCGTTGCCACGTTGTTCTCCTTCTTTGTTTCTTTGTTTCCTTGTTTCCTTGTTTCCTTGCTTCCCTGCCTCTTTGCCTCTGTCTTTTACGCGCCCGTCTTGGTGGCGGCGCCCGCTTTTCCAGCCTTCTTCTTCAAGCGTTCTCCGGTAATGCGAATGCCTTTTTGCTTGTACGGATCGGGCGGGCGCAAGCCGCGGATATTCGCGCAGACCTGGCCGACTTTGCCGCGGTCGGCTCCCGACACTGTGAGGTGCGTCTGCTTCTCCACGGTAATCTGGATGCCCTCGGGAATGTGGAATTCCACGGGATGCGAATAGCCGAGCGCGAAGCTGACCATTTTTCCTTTGAGCTCGGCCCGATAGCCGACTCCCACGATGTCCATTTCCTTTTTGAAGCCCGTCGTAACGCCTGTCACGGCGTTGGCCACGAGAGCGCGCGCGAGGCCATGCAGCGCCGCCTGGTCGTCGTTCTGACGGATGGCGTGCAACTCCGCGCCCTTCTGCTCGAGGGTAATTCCCCGCGGAAGGTTCACGCTCATTTTGCCCTTCGGCCCTTGCACGTCGATGGAACCCGGCGCGAGCTGGATCTTCACGCCCGCGGGCACGGCAATCGGTTTTCTTCCAATTCGCGACATAGCTCGATGACTCTCCTGCCAGACTGCTGCTAAATTTTTGCCAGACCTCTTACCAGACCTCGCACAACACTTCGCCGCCGACATGCGCCTTGCGCGCCGCGCGGCCGGTCATCACGCCCTTGGGCGTAGTCATAATGCTGATGCCCATGCCGCCGACAACGGGCCGGATTCCGGCGGAGTCAAGATAGCGGCGGCTGCCGGGCTTGGAGATGCGCTTCAGATCGGTAATCACGCTGCGCTTGTCCGGCGTGTATTTCAAAAACAGGCGCAAGGTTTTGCGCGTCTTGTTTTCCTCGATCAGCTTGTAGGTGGAAATGTAGCCCTCTTCCTTCAGGATGCGGGCCACTTCGACCTTGAGTTTCGAGGTGGGAATGTCCACGCGCGCGTGGCGGGCTTTGGCCGCGTTGCGAATCCGCGTCAGCAAATCGGAAATGGGATCGGTCTGCATAGTCTTTTTTGGGCTCTCCTACCAGCTGGCCTTCACTACGCCGGGAATTTCCCCGAGCAGGGCGTGTCCGCGGAAGCAGATGCGGCACATTTGAAATTTCCGCAGGTAGCCACGCGGGCGTCCGCACAGGCGGCAGCGGTTGCGCACGCGGATCTTGAACTTCGGCTTCCTGCGCATCTTGGCAAACTGTGAACTTCGCGCCATCGTTTCTCCTCTAATTCCTTCCAGTATCGCCCTGCGGGCGCAGCGGCACGCCCAAGAGCTTTAAAAGTTCGCGGCCTTCCTCGTCGTTCCTGGCCGTAGTGGTCAGGGTAATGTTCAGGCCCTTGATCTTGTCCACCCGCGTGTAATCGATTTCGGGAAACACCAGCTGGTCGCGCAGGCCCATGGTGTAATTGCCGCGCCCGTCAAACGCGTTGGGCGGCAAGCCGCGGAAATCGCGCACGCGCGGCAGAACCACGTTGCACAGCCGGTCCAGGAATTCGTACATGCGGTCGCCGCGCAGCGTGACGCAGCAGCCGATGGGCATGCCCCGGCGAATTTTGAAATTGGCGATGGACTTCTTCGCCCGGGTAATGATGGGCTTCTGCCCGGCAATCTGGCCGAGCTCGACGACGGCCACGTCCAGCAGCTTGACGTTCTGGCTGGCCTCGCCCATGCCGATGTTGACGGTCACTTTCGCGACCCTCGGCACGGACATCGGATTCTTGCGCCCAAAGTGCTTCATCAGCGCGGGGACCACTTCCTTGCGATAGCGTTCGTGCATTCGGCTCATCATTTTTTATGTCTCTGTCTAGTTCAGTTTCTGTCTGTTCAAGCCTCTACCCGTTTCCGTTTCTCTTGGCGTTACTTTTCGAGCGTGTTGCCGCAGCGGCGGCAGACGCGTTCTTTGGTTCCGTCCGGCAAAACCTTGTGGCCGATACGCGTGCCCTTGTTGCAGGCGGGGCACAAGAGCTGCACGTTCGAGATCGGCAGGTTGCCTTCTTTTTCGACGATGCCGCCCTTCACGTTCTTGGACGGGTTGGGCCGCGTGTGCCGCTTGATCATGCCGGCATGCTCCACGGTAATGGTTCGCGTCCCGGGATTCACCGCAAGGACGCGGCCGGTCTTTCCACGATCGCGGCCGGTCATGACGCGCACCTGATCGCCCCGCTTAATTCCCGCCGAGGTGGGCTCAATTTCCATGCGATTTCTTCCGGGCATTACCAGACCTCCGGCGCGAGCGAAACAATCTTCGCGAAATTCTTCTCGCGCAATTCGCGCGCCACCGGACCGAACACGCGCGTGCCGACCGGTTCGTTCGCGTCATTGATCAGCACCGCAGCGTTATCATCGAAGCGGATGTAGGTGCCGTCTTTCCGGCGATGCTCCTTGCGGGTGCGCACCACCACGGCCTTCACCACCGAGCCTTTTTTGACCGGGCTGTCCGGCGCGGCTTCCTTCACCGCCGCGGTAATCACGTCGCCGAGTCCCGCGCGGCTGCCCGCGTCGCCGCCCAGCGGCAAAATACAAGTCAGCTGGCGCGCGCCGGAATTGTCGGCCACCGTTAGCCAGCTTCGCATCTGAATCATGGCAGTTGTCCTTTAATCGCGGGGCTCCCAATGGAACCGCCGCATATATCTCTCTCGCGCACGTTAGATGGCCCGCGTGCTGCGCGTCACGACTTCCGCGAGCCGCCAGCGCTTCAGCTTGGAGAGCGGCCGCGTCTCGACGATGCGCACGGTGTCTCCCTGCCGCGCTTTGCGCTCTTCGTCATGCGCGTAAAACTTCTTGGTGACCCGGATGACGCGATGGTACAGCTTGTGCTGCACGAGGCGCGTGACCTTCACGATAATCGTTTTCTCCATCTTCGCGCTGGTCACAACGCCGGTCACTTCCTGGCGTTCGTGGCGCACGGGTGCCGGCACCGCTGTGGTTTCCGTTGCCATTATGCTTTCCTCAATTCCCGCTCGCGCAAAAGCGTCTTGACGCGGGCCAGATCCTTGCGCGCCGAGCGCAGCTTGGTGACGGCTTCGGCTTGCCCGGTCGAGAGCTGGAAGCGCAGCCGGAAGACCTGCTCGGCCAGCTCGTTCTGCCGCTCGTTCAGTTCCGCCGTGTCCTGATCGCGCAGTTTCTCGATTCGCTTGGCCATCACAGCGCTCCTGCGCGGCTGACGAAGCGCGTGCGAATCGGCAGCTTGTGCGCCGCCAGCTGCATCGCTTCCTGCGCCGTGGCAAGATCTACTCCGGCCATCTCAAACATCACGCGGCCGGGCTTCACGACCGCCACCCACTTTTCCGGCGCTCCCTTGCCCTTGCCCATGCGGGTTTCCGCCGGCTTCTTGGTGAACGGCTTGTCCGGAAAAATACGGATCCACAATTTCCCCCCGCGCTTGATGAACCGGGTGATGGCCACGCGCGAGGCTTCGATCTGGCGGTCGGTAATCCAGGCGGGCTCGAGCGCCTTCAGGCCGTACTCGCCGAACGAGAGTTCGCTGCCGCGCCAGGCCTTTCCGGCGCGCCGCCCGCGCTGCTGCTTTCGGTACTTCACTTTCTTTGGCATTAACATCGTCGTCTTCCCTCAAAACTTTTAGCGAATCTTAGCGAATCGCCTGAGCGATTCGTCCCGGCGAAGCTGCCGCGGTTCGCCCTTATACGGCCACTGCCTGCGCTTCGGGCTTCTTGATCCCGCGCTGGGGAACGTTTTCCCCCTGATAAATCCAGCACTTCACGCCGATCACGCCGTAGGTGGTGTGCGCTTCGGCCGTGCCGTAGTCAATGTCGGCGCGCAGGGTTTGCAGCGGCAGCCGGCCTTGCAGGTACCATTCCTTGCGTGCGATTTCCGCGCCGTTCAGGCGTCCCGCGACGCGAATCTTGATGCCCTTGCATCCAAAGCGCAGCGCGGAGTCGACGGCCTTGCGCATGGCCCGGCGAAAGGCGACGCGCTTTTCGAGTTGCAGCGCGATCGATTCGGCGACCAGTGTGGCGTCGAGTTCCGGGCGGTGCACTTCCTGGATGTCGATATGCACTTCGCGCTTGGTGCGCTTCTGGATTTCGCCCTTGAGCTTATCGATTTCCGCGCCCTTGCGCCCGATGATGATTCCCGGACGCGCGGTGAAAAGGCGCACAACCAGCTTGTTCGCGGCGCGTTCGATGTCAATCGAGCTGATGCCGGCCGATTTCAGGCGGTCCTTCAATGTCTCCCGCAGCTTCACGTCTTCGTGCAAGAGGTCGGCGTAATCGCGGTCGGCGTACCAGCGCGACTTCCAGGGCTTGTTGTAGCCCAGTCGAAATCCGTATGGATGTGTCTTCTGTCCCAAAGTTTCCTCCGCTACTTCTTCGGCTTCCGGGGCGTCTTTTTCTTTCCGGCAAGGGCCTGGCGAGCCTTCTTGACGGCTCCGGCAACGCCCTTCTGCGATTCTGCTTCGGCCGCTGCGGCGGCCACGCGCTCCTGCGCGGCAGCATGATGCTCGGCCACGCCCACAACGATGTGCGCGGTGCGGCGCTGGTAGCGGAACGCGCGGCCCATCGGCGCCGGGCGCAACCTCTTCCACCTCGAGCCTTCATTCACGTAACAATTCGACACGAACAAGTGGTCGACGTCCAGCGACGCTCCGGCGTCTTCCGCCTTGCGCTCGGCGTTGGCAATCGCGCTGCGCAAAACTTTTTCCACGTCGCGCGAGGCGCGCTTCATGGTGAAGCGCAAAATCTGCAGCGCGTCTTCGGCGCGCTTGCCGCGAATGAGGTCCACCACCAGGCGAATCTTCTGCGGCGACATGCGCACGTGCTTGGCCATCGCGACTGCTTCAATTGCCGGGGCCTGCAAAGTTTCGTTGGCCATGGGTTATCCCTTCGGCGCAGCCGGCGCGCCGCCTCCGGCTGGTGCCGCTCCGCCCGCCGCGGGCGCGCCCGGCGCGCCTGGAGCTCCCGCCACGCCGGCAGCGCGTTCGAGCGCCGCCTTTACCGCATGGCCTTTGAACGTGCGCGTGGGCGCGAATTCGCCGAGCTTGTGGCCGATCATCTGCTCCGTGACATAGACCGGGATGAATTTCCGGCCATTGTGCACGGCGATGGTGTGGCCGATCATGTCCGGAAGAATCGTCGACCGGCGCGACCACGTCTTGATCACTTTCTTTTCGTTGCGCGCGTTCATCCCCTCCACCTTTTCACGAAGGTGGCTGTCGATGAACGGGCCTTTTTTGAGCGAACGTGCCATTGTTTCTCCCTGCGCCTCGGCTCTTCTTCTGCCCCGCTATTTATTCTTCCACCCGGCGGCACTTGACCCACTGCGCGCGCCGCAATTTCCGGAATCCGCGCACGGGGCCTGGGACGCGGTGCGATACCGGACAGAACGGGCACACGAAGCGCGTGCCCTGCGCGTTCGGTGTCTTTTCCACGGTGACCGCCCATCCGGGCTTACACAGCCGGTACAACACCTGCACCGGAACGACGGGTGTAAAGCGGCTGACCGGCTTCGCCGGCTTTGCCGCTGGTCGAGTTGGACGGGCCGCGCGCACAGGTTTGCGCCTTCGC
>Ga0210409_10002034_pt1 | contig 24931 bp, 23 predicted proteins | sample IncBWH17MmetaG_FD_161649 | JGI IMG/M metagenome (GOLD analysis project Ga0210409, IMG submission 161649) | Forest soil microbial communities from Barre Woods Harvard Forest LTER site, Petersham, Massachusetts, United States - Inc-BW-H-17-M | ecosystem: Environmental > Terrestrial > Soil >...
TATCCGTACGGAACGCGACCGGGGCGCCACCGTGTTTCTGAACTCTCACATTCTCAGCGAAATTGAAATTACTTGCGACCGAGTGGTGTTTATCAAGGAAGGGCAGGTGGTCGGCAGCCGCGATTTGTTAGCGAAGCCCGAGGGGCAAGTCCACGTCGTAGCGCGGGTGCGCAATGTATCCGGAGAAACGATTGCGGGACTTTCGCGATGGAGCGCCTCGGCGGCACTCGACGGAGAACTGTTGACACTTACTACCGCTTCCACTTCTTCCCTGCCGCACATTCTTCGTCACCTGGTGTCATGCGGCGGCGAAGTATTTGAATTTAGGCCGCAAACCGTGTCACTGGAGGATCAATTTCTCAAGATTATGGGCGAGGATAGCGGACTTTGATGGGCGTATGGATCATGGCGGGCGTTACGTTTCAGGAAGCGGCGCGGAGAAAGATTCTTTGGGCGGCGGTGGCGGCAGGCGCGGGATTTCTCGCGCTGTTCGGCACTGGAATGCATTTTCAGGTCAAGGATCTAGCTAGCCACAACGTGCCGCCGTTGATTGGCCACCAAGTGCAAGTGGCGATGCTTCAGGTGGGATTTTACGCCGTCGATCTTCTTGCGGTGGTCATGACTATTTTGACTTCCGTGGATACGCTTTCGGGCGAAATATCCTCGGGAACGATCCAAGCCATCGCTACCAAGCCGATTTCGCGATGGGAAGTGTTGATGGGCAAATGGCTGGGCTTTGCGGGCATGATTGCCATTTATGTGAGCGCGATGTTCGGGGGAGTTTCCGCGATTGGATATTTCATCGCCGGCGTGCGCCCCCACAATGCGGAGCGCGGCGCGCTGCTGGTCTTTTTGGAATGCTTGTTACTTCTGACGGTTACGTTCGCTTGCGGAACGAGATTTTCGACGTTGGCTAACGGAGTGATTGTTTTGGGCCTTCACGGCCTGGCATTTATTGGCGGGTGGATTGAGCAGATCGGGGCAATGACTACCAGTCCGCGTCTGGTGACGCTGGGCATCGTTTCCAGCTTGATCATGCCCAGCGAGTCGATGTGGCGCCGGGCTTCGTTCGAAATGCAATCTTCGCTGACGCGATCCATACAGTTCACTCCATTTTCAAACGCATCGGCGCCAAGCCCCGCGATGGTGGGTTACGCCGCGTTTTATCTGCTCATCGCGCTCACGGTTGCACTCTATAATTTTCAAGAACGAGATCTTTAAATATTGATCCGCCAAACATTTTGGCTCGGGACGTATCTCAATGCGTTACTTGCAGGGGTTAGCAGTTATACTTCTCGCTCGAACAACTGCTTAGCGAAACGAGGACCGATGGTTCGTCTTACGAAATGCCTTCTTTGCCTATTTTTCGTGGTCGCAATGGGTATGGCTGCAACTGGCGAGGCGCGAGCGCAGGGTTCCAATAACCCGAAAACATCTGACGCGGCCGTTACCGGGCAGGCTGCACCTGCGTTCGATGTCAACGCCGCGGTTGAAACTTATTTGGCGAAGATGCCGTCGGCGGAACGCGCGCGATCGAATGCCTATTTTGAAGGGGGATATTGGCTGCAATTGTGGGATTTTTTGTCGACGGTACTAGTGATGTGGTTACTGCTGCGTTTTCGCTTGTCCATGCGCATGCGCGATTTAGCCGAACGCATCACGCGCTTTCGCCCGTTGCAAACCGCGATTTACTGGGTGCAGTTCATCGTCCTAGTGACCGTCGTGACGTTTCCGCTAACGATTTATGAAGGCTATATTCGTGAACATAAATATGGCCTGTCGAACCAAGCATTTGGTCAGTGGATGCGGGACCAAGGGGTGGCGCTGGGCGTCGGCATAGTGTTGGGCGCAATTTTCATGGTGCCGCTATTCGGGCTGGTGCGGCGGCTGGGCAAAAACTGGTGGGTGTGGGGAGCTGTCACGACCGTAGTGTTTATCGCTTTTGTTGCACTGATCGCACCGGTTTACATTGCCCCGCTATTCAACAAGTACAGCAAGCTGGAAGACCCGAGCATTAAGGATCCGATCCTCAGCATGGCGCGCGCTAATGGAATTCCGGCGACGGACGTGTATGAGTTCGATGCTTCACGGCAATCCAATCGTGTGAGCGCCAACGTGAGCGGGTTCGCGGGGACGTTGCGAATTTCGCTGAATGATAATCTGCTGAAACGCTGCACGCTGCCGGAGATTGCCACCACTATGGGCCACGAGATGGGCCATTACGTTCTAAACCATATATATAAAAGTTTGGTGATGAATGGCGTGGTGATCGTGATTGGCTTTGCATTTCTGAGCTGGGGGATAAATTTTGCTCGGTCGCGATGGGGTGAGAGTTGGGGCGTCCGGGACATTGGCGATGTCGCGGTCCTGCCGCTGGCGGTGATCGTGCTGTCCAGTTATTTTTTTCTTACAACACCGATCAACAACACCATCACGCGCACCATGGAATTTGAGGCCGACATGTATGGACTCAATGCGGCACGACAGCCTGATGGCGAGGCTAACGTGGACCTGCTGTTAGGCGAATATCGCAAAATGGACCCCGGACCGATAGAGGAGTTTGTGTTCTTCGATCACCCCAGCGGGCGCACGCGGATTACTGCTGCGATGCGCTGGAAGGCTGAACATCCGGAGACTGCATCGGCGGAAGAGTTGAACAGGCCGATGTTCAGTACGCCGTAAAATCGATTCGCTTAGTTGCAGAGAGAGCAAACCGATTCGCTTGCCCCGTTAAACAATAGAATTGACGATTGGCTTGCCGAATAGCAAAGGGTCCATTACGGCAAAGAGATCCGCGCTGCGGATGGGCTTGGACACATAGGAGGTATTAGGACGCCTTTGTCCCGGAGGAGATATGAAACGAACTTTGATCGCGGTGCTTGCAATTTTTCTGGTGGGAGTGCACGGCGCGCGCGCGCAAACTAAGCTCTCCGTCAAATGGGAAGAGCTTACTGCGGCTGATTTCAGGCGGGCCATCGAGCAATCCAAGGGCACCTGCTTGCTACCCTTTGGCATCCTTGAAAAACACGGGCCGCAACTTCCGTTGGGCACCGACTTGTTCAATGTGCGGTATGCCTCGCTGCATGCAGCGGAAACAGAATACGCGGTGGTGTTTCCTGAATACTACTTTGGCCAGATTTTTGAAGCCAAACATGAGCCCGGAACGGTCGCCTACAGCAGAGACCTGCAGTTAAAACTGTTGCAGGAGACCACCGATGAGATGGCGCGCAACGGCTGCAAGAAGATTGTGATCGTTAACGGTCATGGAGGAAACGAAAGCTTGCTGCCCTTCTTTGCGCAATCCCAGCTGGAAAAGCCGCATGACTACGTGGTGTACGTTCAATGGGGCCGTGACGAACCTAAGGGCGGCCCGCAAAAGAAAGACGCACTGGACATGCACGCTGGGCAATCGGAAACCTCCACGATGATGATTTCTCATCCGGAATTGGTGCATCTGGATCGAGCTGCCAGTGAATCGGGCGCGGACCAGAAACGGGTCAACCTCCCCGCGGATGTTTACACCGGGATTTGGTGGTACGCGCGTTTTCCCAATCACTACTCTGGCGACGGCACGCTGGCCACCAAGGAACTTGGTGAATTTGAAATGAATGCATGGATTAATGCCATTACAGCGGCTATTCGCGCCGCCCAAGCTGACGATCAAAGCCTACGGCTGCAAAACGAATTTTACGAGAAGAGTAAGCATCCGCTCGATACCCGACCCTAGTTTTGAGGGATTAAAAATCGGGACGGGCCACAAACTACTGGAACATGGCGAGTGAGTTTTCTTTGTGGTGGCGTTACCTGCGGCGGAGCTGCTCAACCCAACGGAAGAGTACTTGATCGAAGGGCCCTTCCACGTCCAAGAATTCGACGCCCATGCCGACACGCGGCTTCAGCACACGAATTACCGCCAGGGCTTCGACTATTTGATCTTTACGCATGAGAGTCGCGCGAACTCGGCAACCCACTTTAAAAGTCTTACTGGAGCAGATAAATGCGCCGGCAATGGAAAGATCGGAGGTTATGCCACTGGCGGTCATGCCGGTTTCCAAATCCAGTAATGTGGCGTCGGCGGCAAAAGGATAACGAATGGAATATCGCCGGTCGCGCACTGCGATGGAGCGCCACGGTCCAGTTGATGATGGGTCTTGCATGAAGATTACATTACTCACAGTCGGATGAGGTCTGAGCGGCTAAAAAAGCCGTTGGGAAGCTCCCTCGCTATCCAAATTGTCTCTTGGAACAGCCGGATGTGCAGCATTTTCAAATCTCATATTTGCGAAACAGCTAATAGCTGGGCGTATGCTCAGCGCTGGTGCCCGTGAATTATCGTTATTAGCCGCTACGACAAGCCTACAAGACCGAGTCCGTAGAAGCGTAAAATCGAATGCTATCCTGCACCGGTACTTCTATCTTTTCAGGCGAACCTACAAATGCGCGCGGATGGGCTGCGGCAAAGCGATCGTGTAAATTTCCGAATGCCGGTGGAGGCATCGTGGTTCGGGAACAACGGGACTACGTTCAAGCGCACCGCCACAACCATGCTGGTGAGCAAGAACGGTGGGGTGTTGAGGCTCGCGGAGAGGCTGCCTGCCGGTCAGGAAGTGACGCTGCGCCGCCAACAAGACGGCGAGGTGTGGAAATCCGCGCGGGCACGAATAATAGCTGAAATTGACCAGGATCCCGAAGGCTTTCTTTATGCGTTTCAAATTTTAGAGCCGCGCGCAGATTTCTGGGACATCGAATTTCCGGCACTCAGTAAAGCCGACGACGCAGTCGCGCGGCTGTTGATGGAGTGCAGTTTTTGCGAGCGGCGGGAAGTGGTGTATTTAAATCCGTTAGAGCTTAAATCCTTTGAAATGCGTAAGTGTGTTGCACGGGTTTGCAGCCAGTGCGTCGCTCCCTCCATCTGGATCGAAGCGCAATCCGAAATAGCCACGCCGACGGTGGAAGGGTATGTAGCAAAAATCGAAGAACACGTCGTTCCGCGGCGCAAACGCGCACGGGTCAAGACGCGAGTGCTGGCGTGTATCCGGCGAAGAGGCTTTGAGGAAGAAATTGCGGTGTGTGAAGATTTATCCAAGGGTGGGCTTAGTTTCCGCAGCCGTAATCAATACGCGGAAGGCACCCGCGTGGAGGTTGCGGTACCGTTTACCCCCGGGAGCGGCGCCATTTTTGTCCCAGTTCGAATCGTGTTTTCGGTGGCACTGCCCGGCGCTGGTCTTTTCAAGCACGGCGGGGCGTACGTAAAAACACTGTCGGGGTCAGGTGCTTGAAGGTTTTGATTCGTATAGAAACGGCCAATCAGCGGAGTGTCGCTCTCGCAGGAAATAATTAGTCGAGGACGGCCACAGATCCTCGTTCGCTACGACGCCGGTGCAGGTAGTGCATCGCAATATTCAAATAAATCTCACCACAGGGCGTTTCCAATCCCAGGACCATGGCTTCGGTATCGACGGTGCTCGACAGGCCGGTTTCGTCCGCGTGAATTTCCGGGGGAAAGACTTTGAAGCGAAAACCCTGGTCGTTCAACAACGTCACGGAATTCCCGATAACCATATTGGCCAGCTCGCAAACGGTTTCGCGCACTAGTTGCTCGCTCGTGTTGAGCTCAGAGCCTGCGAGATGGCTAGCGACTTTTACCGCGACTTCCGGCGAGAGATCGAGAATTACTCGGCCTTCGATATCGCCTTTGATGGCGATCAGCGCGGCCACACCCTTACGGCGATAGGTGTCCTCGTCCATGGTGAGATCAATTATTTTCGCCGACGATTGAAGCAAATCGGAAAATACGGCGTCGGCAGCGTTGATGAAAGGCTGGATCAGCTCCATTCTCATGCGTGTTCTCCTGCCAGCACGGTGGGCGCGCCAGCGGCCGTTGGGTCATCGCTCAAAACGTAGCGCAAAATTTCGTACAGCACTTCCGGTTTTACGGGCTTTTGCACGAAATGTTTGGCACCCTTTTGCAAGGCGGCCAAGATATTTTCTTGATAGCCGACGGAGGAAACCATGACGATGCGCGCGTCGCTGTGTTGGCGGACGATGCGCTCCACGGCTTCGATGCCTTCCATCTGGGGCATGGTGATGTCCATCAGGACGATATCGGGCTTGGTGCGGTTAAACTCCGCGATGGCGGTGAGACCATCGCCAGCCTCGCCGGCCACTTCCCCGCCGAAAGTCTGGATCATTTTGATGAGGTTCTTGCGCGCGAATACCGAGTCGTCTACCACCAGGTAGCGGACGGATTTATTATCTTTGCGTTGAAGTGCGGCAAATTGTGACATGAGAGTCTCCTTGAGCCCGGGCCGTTCAGTTTCGATGAGAAACGGAAATGGTCTCGGCTTTTTCCAACTTATCTTTTTCCTTTTTTCCAGAATTCGTTTTTTCCGTGCCGTACTGGCTCGACAAATAGGTGGCTAAGCCGTCGAGCGGTACAATCCTGTTGGCGTAACCTTTGGCAATGGCGGCACGAGGCATGCCGCTAACTACGCAACTCTCTTCGCTCTGTGCGATAGTCATTCCGCCGGCAGACTTAATGGCCCCCAACCCTGCAGCTCCGTCGTCACCCATGCCGGTCATCAAGACTCCGACTCCGGTAAGGCCAAATTCCTGGGCCACCGAATGAAACAGCACGTCGACGGAAGGACGATGACCATTTACGGGGGCAGCATCGTTCAAAACCACCATGTCACCGCGGGGCATGCGGCGAACCATCATGTGACGGTTTCCGGGGCACAAAAGTACGCGACCTGCCAAAAGAAGATCGCCGGAGCGCGCTTCGTGAACGTTCAACGCGGAGCATTCGTCCAAACGCTTCGCAAACATTTCCGTGAAGCCCTCGGGCATGTGCTGCACAATTAAAATGGAAGATGGAAAATCCGCGGGAAGCTGCGAAAGCATGAACTGCAAGGCGTTTGGCCCGCCGGTGGAAATACCGATGGCGATGATGCGATTAGGCGGCACAGCGAGGCCGGGCTTTTTCTTCACACCCACCGGAGATTCCGAGACGACTGCGGGCGGCAGGCGATGGCCGGAAGCGCGCTTGGCAACTTTGATTTTTTCGATAAGCTGGTCGGCGATGCCGTCCAAATGGCCGACGGCGGCGTCCTGCGGCTTGGCGACGAAGTCGACAGCACCCAATGCCAGGGCCTTAAATGTAGAGTAGGCGCCCTCTTTGGAATGGGTGCTGAACAAAATTACCGGGACGGGCGCGCTCTTCATGATCAACCGCAGCGTTTCCATCCCATCCATGCGCGGCATTTCCAGGTCCAGGGTAACGACGTCTGGGCGCAGCTCCTGAATTTTTTTAAGGGCGAAGGCCCCGTCCATGGCGGTACCCACCACTTCGATGGCGGCATCGCGCGCCAAAATCGCGGGGATGAGCTTGCGCATCAACGCGGAGTCGTCAACCACTAGAACTTTGATTCGTTCGCTCATGCAATTGCTTCCATGGGAAGGGCCTTTGAGAATCGAGATATCACTGCGGGTACGTTCAAGATCAGGACGACGGTGCCATCGCCGAGTATGGAGGCGCCGCTTACCAGATCGCTGGACACAATGTCGCTAGGTAGGGCTTTGATTACCAATTCTTCTTCGCCCACCAAAGAATCGACGAGTAGACCAAAACGCTTTTCCGCTGCACCAATCACGATTACGAAACGGGTCTTCTTTGTTGGCAAAGCCGGCGAAGCAGCAACGGCGTGTATGTGGTCCAAACGGTTTAATCGCACCAAGGTCAGAAGCTGATCGCGGAGACGCAAAATTTCGCGCTGATCGACCATGTGAATCTCGTCTTCGCGGATTCGCGTGATTTCCACGACAGAGGACAATGGGACGGCAAACAGGCGGCCGCCCACGCGAAACAACAAGGTCTGAATGCTAGCGAGGGTCAACGGGGCGCGCAGTTGAATGGTGGTGCCTTTGCCCAGTTGAGTGCTCACTTGTACAGTGCCTTTGAGCTTGCCCATAGCTGAGCGAACCACATCCATGCCAACGCCGCGGCCGGACACTTCGGTGACCGCTGAGGCGGTGCTGAAGCCCGGCTCAAAGATCAGATTCAAAACTTCCTGCTCGCTAAGACGTGCGGCTTCCTCTTGATTGAGAATTGCTTTTTCCACCGCCAGGGCCCGCAGCTTGGTGGTATCCATCCCGCGGCCATCGTCGCGTACCTCGATGACCACTTGGGCGCCCTGGTGAAAGGCGTTCAGAAAAACCGTCCCACGCGCAGGTTTGCCCGCGGCGACCCGTTCATCGACGGGGTCAATGCCATGGTCAACGGCATTGCGAACCAGATGCATTAAAGGCTCGGCGAGCGAATCGAGAATGCCTTTATCGAGATCCGTGTTTTGCCCAGTAACTTGCAGGGCCACGTCTTTGCCGCATTGTTTCGCGACGTCTCGCACGACGCGCGGAAAGCGCCGGAACAGTTGCTCGACGGGCACCATACGAATCTTCAGAACGCATTTGTGCAATTCATCGAGAACTCGCGTTTGAAAGGCCATGGCGTCGGCGAGTTTCGTTCTCACCGGATCACGGGGATGGCTCTTATCGAATTCGGCCAGCGTGCGATTGAGCATCGATCTTCCGATGATCAACTCGCCGACCAGATTCATTACCGCGTCGATTCTCGCAGCGTCGACTCGTAGGGACGTTTCGGTTATGGCTGTTACCGCGGTGCCGATCGCAATTCCCGCGGCGGGGGTTGGGTCGTCGGGATGCTCGGCATGAGCGAGATTGGCCTGCACTTCGAGGAGATCGTCCAATAATTCATGCTCGGCGATTCCCGCGCGCTCGATACGCACGTCCGATACGATCGCAGGAATGCGGCAGCGTTGCGCGAGTGCCTCCGCTGTAAATTTCGTAGCCAAGGCCGCTTCAACAACTTCCACAGTGGCGGCGGCGATGTTATCTTCCGGCCGCAGGGCGATTACCGTACCGCTTCCATGAAGTACATTACGAATCAATTGAAACGCAGCGGCGCGCATCAAGCTGTTGGGATCGACGCGCAACGCCAGGTTGTAAACCGATTCGCCGCGGTGCACAGCCTCGGAGATCATCAATTGCTCATATTCGGTCCAGGCGAATATCGCTGCGACTTGCGAGCCATGCGCTTCGTGCGCGGTGGGATCTTTTTTCGCAGAGGGGCCCTCAAGTAAGTCTCGAATCATCTTCTGCAGGTGCACGCCGGAGGGCGGCTCGGAACTGCGCTCGTAAGCAAAGAGCATGGCGCCAAAGATGTCGGCGGCGGACAACACGATCTCGGCAATCCCGGCTCCCCGCGAATGCACCACCTCGGGCGTGAGTACTTCTTCCAAGGCGTGAGCCAGCTCACTCAATTGCGCAAAGCCGCATGCAGCGGCATCACCCTTTAAGGTGTGCACGGCGCGGCGAACTCCGCGAAGAACTTCTTCATCGCCCGGGTGAGTTTCCAGTTGCAGCCCGCCCTCATTGAGGGCTTGCAGCAATTCATAGGCGCTCTCGAAAAAAAGCGCGCGTAGTTCAGCGCCGCGATCGTCAGGTGGCCGGTTCATGTGCGAGCCTCCAGGCGCTGGTACGCGGTACCGTTATTTTCATGGATCATTTTGAACTTTTGGGTCAGGCCGAACAGGCTCTCGGCATGACCGACAAACAAATAGCCGGCTGGATTCAAGCAATGCCAGAACTTGTCAATAAGGCGCTTCTGTTCTGCTTCGTCGAAATAAATCATGACGTTGCGGCACAAAATAATGTCATTGCGGCGCGGAAGAAATTCGGTTTTCAAATTGTGAAAATCGAACTGCACGAGGTCTTTCAGCTGTTGCTTGACGGCGTACTTGTCGCCCAATTTTTCGAAATAGCGCAGGCGGCAGGTGTAATCGACGGGCTCCATCTGGGGCTCGGTGTATTTTCCTTCCTGACCGGTACGCAAACTTGCATAGCTGATGTCCGAAGCCACAATTTCCAATTTCCAGGGAGGAGGAATCAGGGGCTTGGGAGTGGGCATTTCGAAAGGCAACGGATTTCGCAGATAGTAATACGCCAGGGCATCGGCGATCAGGATAGCCACGGAGTATGGTTCCTGACCGGCGCTGCAACCTGCGCTCCACACGCGAATATGAAAATCGCGGCGTTCTTGCTTGCGGTGAAGAATCTCTTCAAGCACAGATTTTTGCAGCAAATCAAGTTGCGGACGGTTGCGAAAGAAACTAGTTTCGTTGACGGTAAGATTTTCAAGGAGCAGCGCCAGTTCCGGACGCCCTTCACGGCTGGTTAGCAGGCGGTAATAGGAATAGAAGGAATCGAGCTGGCAAACTTTCAGGCGCCGTTGCAGGCGGTCTTTCAGGAAGTGCGAACGGCGCTCATCGAAAAACATGCCGCATTCCTGATACACAAGGGTCTGCAACAGTTTCAATTCGGGTTCCGTCAGTTGGACCGGCGGTACGGCGATCGTTCCCATTTTCGGCTATACAGCCTTTCTAAAACGCTTTCATGGTTTGACTACCAAGCTAGTTCGACGACATCGCCAGCGATTCCGCAGCGGCTTCCAGGCTTCGCAAGTCTTTTCGATACATCAACTTTGTTATGTCCAGCAAAATGATTAAGCGGCCCTTCAACTTTCCGACTCCCGTGACGTAGCCCGATTCGCCATCGGCAAAAACCGAGCCAGGCGGCTCGATATCCGCAGGCGGAATTTTCAAGACTTCAGATGCCGCGTTCACGATCAGACCGACCAGCTTGTTATCGATCTCCACGACGAGAATGCGATTTTTCTTGTCGGCGACGGTGTACACCTGGCCGAATCTCTTGCGCAGGTCCATCACCGGAATAATTTTGCCCCGCAGGTTTATGACGCCCTCAATAATGTCCGGTGCGCTGGGCACCGCGGTGATTTCAGGGACGCGCACGATTTCACGCACGGAGGAGATGCGTACTCCGTACGTTTCATTACCGATGCGAAACCCTACGACCTGTAGATCTTTTTCCATCCCATCATCTCCGGCGCTTCAGGGACGAACGGCTTCAGCGTATTCGAATTCTTCCGAGTCCCGAGAGGATTCGCCCGAACGTCGGGTGCCGAGCGTTTCGCCCCGGCGACCCTTGGGGTGCACAGAACGGTCGAGAACAAATCGATCCATGCTGTCCAGTAGGTTGCGGGAGAGTTTCAACATCTGCTCGGCGGCCGCGGAAAGCTCCGTGGAGCTGGATGCGGACTGCTGCACCAATTCGCGCATTTTATCCATGGCGCGAACGACCGCCTGGGCACCCGAAGCTTGTTCCTCGACAGCAGAATTGATTTCCTGGGTGATCTCGGTGAGGCGGCTGGTGGCCTTGGCGATTTGCGACGAGCCGACGGACTGTTCGTTGGTGGCTGCGCCAATTTCCTGCGAGAACTTATAAACTTCAGTGACGACATTTTCGATCTTGTGCAATGCGGCTCCAAGATCGTTGCCCAGGCTTAGACCTTCTTCCACGATGCGGGTGCTGCGCTCCATGTTTTCGACGGCCTGGCGTGCTTCACGCTGAATGCTTTGAATGAGGTCGGCAATTTCCTTCGTGGATTGCGTCGATTTTTCCGCCAGCTTTCGCACTTCGTCGGCTACCACTGCGAAACCCAAACCGTGTTCGCCGGCTCGCGCCGCTTCGATGGCCGCGTTTAGAGCCAGCAAATTGGTCTGTTCGGCGAGGTCGTCGATGACTTCGATGATTTTCCCGATGTCGTCGGCGCGATGGCCCAATACATTGATAATTTCCGCGGACGATTGAATAGCGTGATTGGTGCGATTCAGGCCGTCGGTCGCTTTCTCCATGGTTTTAATGCCGGTGACAACTTCTTCTCGAGAACGATTAGCGATATCCAGCAGCACCTTCGCGGTATCTGCCACACGCTCAATGGAAGTCACCATTTGATCGATGGATGCGGAAGTCTCCGCTACGCTGGAGGCCTGCACCTGGGTATTCTTCACCACGTTCTGCACGTTGATGCTCATTTCGTGCATGGTGCTGGTAACTTCTTCGATGGCCGAGGAAGCTTGCACGCTGACTTTCGCGGACTCGTCAGCAGCCCCCGCCACTTGATTCGAACCGGCAGAAACCTGTCCTGCGGAATCGCGGGTGGTGCGGACCAGATCCTGAAGCCCGTGGGACATGCGCGAGAAAGCATTGCCTAGAGTGTCGCGCTTCGAACGTGGCGCGACCTCGATGGTCAAATCCCCTTCTGCGACCGCCATGGACACGGCGGCCATTTCTTTGAGGTACGCGACCATATTGTTGAAGGTGGTAGCCAAGGCTCCGATCTCGTCGGTGCGATGAATGTCGATGTTTTGATTGAGGTCACCGGAATCGGCAATTTCTCTGGCTACGGTGATCAAATGCGTCAGCGGATCGGTAATGGATTTCGCAGTGTAGTAAGCAATCAGCAATCCCAACAGCATCGCGAAAAACGTACCGCCTAAGGTCGCATAGGTACTCGCGTTGCTGGCCGTGTTAGCGGACTTGGAGGTCTCATCGAGCGCCTTGCTGATGTCCTCATTGGTGCGATCGAGGACCACGGACGATTTGGTGAGCCACGAACTGGGATCCTTCTGCAAATAGAAAATCTGGAGATCTGAGACGGTGGCGTCACCGGCATCCACCTGGTGGCGCTTGGCCAAGAGAGGTTTCGCAAAGTTGTCGGCCCAGCTTGCTTCAGTGGTTTCCACCTGCGTGAGTGCGGACTTCAGATTGTCAGACACATCCTGAGCTTGGCCGCGCTTGATGGCATCGGCAATGTCCACGAGACCTTTGTTCACCTTTTCTTCATCGCGGGGGTCGCCGCTCAGAAGATAATTATTGAGGTTCAGGCGGTTCAGCATGATCTGGTAACGCACGGCTTCAATGGTGCGAACGCTGTCGAGTGCCGTAGAGGCGTCCAGCCGCGCCGAGCGCTGGCGCAAACCAGCAAAGATATTGACGACCAGCAGCAACACCAGGACGGCCAGCACCGCGCCGAACCCCACGTATAGTTTCTTGCCTATCTTCATTACCAAACCCCTCCGGGTGCTTCCCTGTGGGCCCGTAGTTAAAGTTTCGGCTGCAGCCCGATACTCTTTGCTCTAAGTTCCTGAATTCGTAAAACTAAATTCAACGATTTGGGTGGTTTCTTCTGGTCCGGGAACAAACTTCCATTCCTTCACGGCGTCCTGGCAGGCCTGCACCAGCAGCGGGTGTCCGCCGACGACTTTTGTGCTGCGTACACGGCCGTCAGCTGTAATCACAACTTCGATCTTCACCTTACCGCCTACGCTCATGCGTTTTGCCAATTCCGGGTAAGTCGGAGCAACCCTGGTCTTGACCTTTCGCTTGCTTTCATCAGTGGTGCCGTTTTGTGCTGACAGCCCCGCTGCGCTAAAGACAGTGAGAGCGCCCGCTGTGAGCACCAGTTTTTTCCAATGGCCCGTTGTCATTGAATACCCATCCCGTGTACGTAGATAACCCCGAGAAGAGAAAGGCACGTGCAGGGCCACGGCTTCAGGGTTTAGAGCGACTGGAGCGAGGACGGAGCCTTTCTTTCAAGTGATAGAGAACTGTGAAGTTATCTGTTGGAACTTGGTGAAGAGGTTTCTCCGGAGGGCGAAAAATCGTCTCATCAGCCGGCTGACCCGTCACTGGGGTCTCAGGCTGAGACGGGTCAGCAACGGGCCCGAATTCGAAGTAGTGATTCTAGAAACACGTCTCGCCAGAATGGTTGACTCACATTGAGACTCCCCGTTACGTTGGTGGTGCTTGTGAATGCGTCAAGTTGAGACGCGGACAGTCCTCCTGAACCCATGCGTGGAACAAAGTCTAAAGTTGTAAGTCGATCTGTGCCGCGTCGCGCAGGTAAAGCTGAGAGCGTAGATTCGCCCTCGGTACGCCACGCCGACGAGCTAATGGAGCTTGCCGTCGATGCCGCGCAGTCGCGTCAATTGCCTGATTTTCTACACCGTTTCGCGCAACGCTCGGCGCGGATGTTAAACGCCGCGTGGGGTGCGGTGCTGGTGTTTCGCGGCCGAGAAACCGACTTTTACGAAACTCCACAAAGTAAACCGCTCTTCTCACACGAAGGACGCGGCTGGTTGATTTCCGCGGCCAGCGAACCGCGGCTGGGCATCGAATTTCGCGACCTTCCAATCGACGCCACGAGTTATACAGCGAGCGAGACGAACCGACCTATGGTGGCGTTTGTCTCCATTGCCGCTAGCGACGGCGAACGCCTGGGAACGCTATGCCTCATTCGCAAGAAAGCGCCGTTCACCAACAATGAGAGCCGGGTCTTGCAGGCGCTGGCCAGCCATGCGGCGCTATCACTCGAAAACTTTCGCCGGTTTTCACAATTGGAACGATCGAAGCGCCAATGGGTCGAGGATATTGACGCCATTAGCGATTACATAGTGGTTCATGATCGCAGCTGGAACATCGTCCGCACCAATCGCTCTTTGTCATCGCATCTCGGCGTGCCACCGGTCGCACTAGTGGGCGAAGCCATGGCCAGCTTGCGGCAAATCGTCGAAGCCGGCAGCGATCTGCCGTGCCCATTTTGCCGGGACACCAAGCGCGTGCGCGAAGAATACGTCGCTGCGTCGGCCGACCGCATTTTTTTGATCTCCACCTCACGGACCCCCGGCCTTACCGACGATGACATCCGCACGATCCATGTGCTGAAGGACATTACCGACCGCCGCGAGGCGGAGCGCCGCTACCGGGAGCTTTTCGACAGCATTCAGGAAGGACTCTTCTTCGCTACGCCCGATGGGCGGTTTATGGACGTAAACGACGCGATGGTGCGGATGCTTGGTTACGCTTCGCGAGATGAGTTGCTACGCGCCGACGTGGGCCCTCACTTGTATCCTGCGCCTGCTGCGCGGGAGCGATTTCTTTCGAAGCTGGCTCAATACGGTGTCTTGCGAAATTACGAAGAGACCCTGCGGCGAAAAGACGGCACACTGCTGCACACGCTGCAAAACATCACCGCTGTGCGCGATGCCAGCGACCGCATTGTTCAGATTCGTGGCTTGATGCTGGACGTCACCGAACAAAGAACATTTCAATCGCAGTTGCAACGCGAGCGCGATTTCAATCAGAAGATTCTGAACACCACGCAAAGCATGATCCTGGTGCTCGATACCGCCGGGCTCATCAGTTATGCGAATCGCCGCTGCTATGAAATGGGTTATCAGGAAAGCGACCTTATCGGACACCGGTTGGTGGACTGGATTGAGCCGAGTCATCGCCAGGATTTTGAAGACGCGCTGGATACCACCGCGCATGGACAACAGGTTGAAAACATCGAGCTACGCGTGCGTCGCAGCGATAGTTCGATGGGACATTTTTCCATCAGCCTGAGCCCCATGCGGGACGAACAAAAAACGGTAAACAGCGTAGTGGTGGTGATGACCGACATAACCGACGCGACGTTGCTGCAGGCCAAGCTGGCCCACAGTGAAAAAATGGCCACTATCGGGCGGCTGGTCTCCGGTGTAGCTCATGAGGTGAACAACCCGCTGGCGGCGATTCTGGGATTTACGGATTTGCTGCTGGAGAATCCCGAAATGCCGGCCTCTGCTCGCGAGGATTTACAGATTATTTTGCAGGAGACGCAACGCACCAAGGATATCGTGCAGGACCTGCTGAGTTTTGCACGGCAGCGCCCGGTACAACGCGAGCTTGTCAGTGTGAACAATGTGCTGCGCCAGACCATCAAGCTGCGCAGCTATGATTTTGCGAGTCATGGCGTGGAAGTGCTGGAAGAATTTGACGAAGCGTTGCCTCCAGCGCTCGGAGACGCGCAGCAATTGCAGCAGGTTTTTCTGAATATTTTGAATAACGCCTACGACGCTGTCCAGGAATCGAGTGAACACGGGCGGATCACTATTCGAACCTGTCATCACTACAACGCCATCGAAGTGAACATCACTGACAACGGCATTGGCATCGTCGATCCTCAACGTATTTTCGACCCGTTCTACACCACTAAGCATGCCGGCAAAGGGACGGGCTTGGGGCTGAGCATCTGCTACGGGATTGTGCGCGCTCATGGCGGCGAAATTCAGTGCTGGAACAACGAAGCAGGCGCTGGCAGCACATTCATGGTCCGCATTCCGTTGGCGGACACGGAATCGGCCGCTCCCACAGTCTCCGCGAAAGAGGCCGGTCGATGAGCTTGCAAGCCACGATGTGGACCGGTGGGCCAATTCTGTTAATTGAGGACGAGCCTTCGGTGATTGCGTTTCTGCGTGCGGCGTTGGAGCGGAGAGGATATTCGGTGGTCAACGCCGGCTCCGGCAGTGAAGGTTTGAAACGCCTTTCCGCGGGCAGGTTCGCGGGCGTAATTTCCGACATTCGCATGCCTGGAAAAGTGAACGGCGCGGACGTGCACGCCTGGATTCAGAAAAACCGCCCGGAGCTCCGCACGCGCATCATTTTGATCAGCGGAGACACGGCCAATAGTGAAACGCAAACTCTCCTGGCTCAGAGTGGCACGCCGTGTATTGAAAAGCCTTTCCGCGTTCAGCAATTAATGTCTGTAGTGGAGAAAACCTTCGGGAAACCATGAGCGACGAACTGAAAACACGTTTATTAGTCGTGGATGATGAGCAGAGCATTCGCCGGCTGTGTATGACCATCGGTACAGCGCTGGGTTTTTCCTGCACCGAAGCGGAAAGCGCGGAAGCCGCCCTGCCGCGCCTGGAAGCGGATACACCCGACCTGGTGCTTACCGATTTGAAGTTGCCTACGCAAACCGGAGTGGCGTTGCTTAAGCAGACCAAAGCGATGTTGCCGCGCACTGAAGTTGCGATCATGACCGGTCACGGATCGATTGAATCGGCCGTGGATGCCATGAAACTGGGCGCTTACGACTACATTGAGAAACCTTTTCGTGTTGAAAAAATGCGCATGTTGCTGCAACGCATGGCGGAAAAAGTTCGTCTGGTTACCGAAAACCAGTTCCTGCGCGAGCGGGTCAACACGGAAGAAAACCTTGACGGCATCATCGGAACATCCGCCAACATTCAAGATGTGCTGCGTATGATTTCACGGCTCAAGGATACGCGCACGCCGGTGCTGGTGTCTGGCGAGAGCGGCACCGGAAAAGAATTGGTAGCGCGCGCTATTCATTTTCGCGGGGCCATGGCGCAGACCGCTTTTGTGGCAGTGGATTGCGGTTCGCTAGTGCCCACTTTGATGGAGAGTGAGCTATTCGGTTACGAAAAAGGGGCTTTTACGGGAGCGATGAAAACTAAAGCGGGACTCTTCCAGGCCGCCAATGGAGGCACAATTTTTCTGGATGAAATTGGCGAGCTGCCGTTGGAGATGCAGGCCAAACTCTTGCGGGTGCTGCAGGAGAAAGAAGTTCGTCCGGTGGGCAGCAACGAAAAGGTGAATGTCGACGTGCGGGTGATCGCGGCAACCAACCGGGATCTGGAAGCGGCCTATCGCAATGGAACGTTTCGCAAGGACTTATATTTTCGCTTGAACGTGGTCACGGTGCACATTCCGGCACTGCGGGAGCGACGCTCGGACATTCCTATGCTGGTGCATCATTTCCTGGACCGCTATGCGCACGGAGCAAATATTCAAGTGACTGCCGCAGCGATGAAAAGCCTGCTGCATTACGATTGGCCGGGCAATGTCCGCGAACTGGAAAATTGCGTGGCCCGTGCGGTAACTTTGGGAGATCGGCAGACCATCGACGTAGCGGACCTTCCTCCGTCGATTCGCACGGAGCAAGCGGACTCCGGAACGGCATTGGCCCAAGATGGAGGCTCCGTTTCCACTACAGCCTTGGCGGAAATGGAGCGGATGACGATTCTTCGGGTCTTCGAACAAGCCAACGGCGACAAGGCACTTGCGGGGAAGATGCTGGGCATCAGTCGCGCGACGCTGTACCGCAAACTCAAACGCTACAACATCGCCGTTAAGCCTGAATCTCACGTTGACGAACCGCAAGCGGTGTCTCAGTAAACATTGCTTGTTGGAGACAACAAACACGAGGCTGAGACAGATTTGTTGCAGCCTGAGACGGATGAGCCTACCAGCACTCTTTTTCCAAATCTTAACTGCCATTGATTGTTAGTGATTCGCGGGAAGCGACGGGCATGTTTTTTGGTGCCAGGCGTGCTTCTCTTCCCTGGGGATTCTTTCGTGTACCTGCGTCTGGAGGGCTGCGAGAGACGCCTGATGATGCAGTCAAGCACTGGTGAGGCCACGTGAGACGGTTAGACGGAACGTCGCTTATCGCGGATGAGCAAGGCTGCACCGAACAGCTGGCACGATTTTTTCCTGGAGTTGCGGCCGTTCGCTTGCCAGTACAGGTGACCGCGTTGCGCGGTGGGACGACCCGTCTGCGAGAAGCCAGCGTAGTGGAGTTTGCAGGCCTGGAGCACGCCATTCTGATTTCCGGCTTGCCGCTGGAATTCGACGATAAGGTGCGATTGGAAGGAAGCCGCAAAGCTGATACCGCGGACGCCACTGTGGTTGCCGTGCAATATCATGGCGGACAAAAGGCCGTGGCAGTTAGATTCTTGCGCGGTCCGAATCATTGGATGATGCACTCATGAGCAATCTGACTTCACCTTCGGCGCCCGGAACTGCCGAGACCAGCCAAAGCCGTTGGGCCGAGACGGTGTCGGTGTTCCCGATTTACCTGGCCTTGGCAAAACAGCTAGGCATCGCCATTCCCTTCGCGCAGCGGAAGTTGCCGGATATGCCGGATGCAGAGCTGTCCAGTCAGGTCCAGAGCTGGCTGGATTCCATGGATCTGCGCGTGCTGGTCTACCAACTACGTCATCTTTTGCAGATGACCACGATGAACGCCAGCGAGAACAGCTTGAAATCGCTGATTGAACGACACCTGCGTAAACCAACGAAAAGCACGTTCGACCGCGACAAAATCGACTTCCTGCTGGTGCAATACTTTGCGCTCTGCGCACCGGCCAAGATTTATCACAAACGCATTGAGCTTGCAGACGTGGCCGAGGTCATCAAGCCGATTCTCGGTGAAGTAGCGCCTGCAACTCTGGCGTGGTGTGAACCTCTGGAAGGCATGATCAAGTCCCTCCACGGTTTTCGAAGCCTGCGGGAAATTCTGAAAACTAGTTTCATCGAGCAAGGGCGCAAGGTCAAAGAGGCCGCCGGGGGAATGTTCTACGACCCGTCCGCGCTGCTGGCGTTCATCCGGTTTAATTTTATTTTGCGCCGCACGTTTATCGAGTTAATGCACGCTGACCTGATCGCCACTCGCGCAGGTATAGCCAAGCTCGAGGCGTCGGATGTCCACGTCATCGATTGCCGCAATACCGGTTTGTCCGGGGCTGAACCACTGACCAAAATAAAGAAACTGGCCGACGAATGGAAACAACCCTTCCAAAAAGAATATACGGAGCGATCCGTCAACCAAGCTTTTGAGAAGTTGCTCGGGCTGCGCGCCGATGTGGAAAATGCGCTGGAGAAAAGCGCCGCGAAAATGTCCGACCGCCTGGTCATCGAGTCCGCGAAGGGATTTAACCTTGAATCCCAGAAAAAGACAGCCAGCTCGCCAACTATCGTATCTGCCGCTCTGTCTAAGGGAATAGGCAACGCTTCGCAAAAGATTGCGTCTGCGCAGAAAGATCAACCGCCCGAGGCCCTGGATTTCGAAGCGTGCATGGAGAAGATCTGGGAGCAATTAATCGCCACACCGCCATTGCATGGCCGGTCCATGACCACCGTGAAACTCGGTGAGACGCGCATTCTGTTGTCATCCTGGGAAGTGGCCGCATTCGTCAGTGAAACGGGGACCGCTGCGGAAGACCTGCGTCGCGCTGTGGCGGCGCGAGCGATGGTCTCCACCGCTACCACCAATGCGAAGGACAGAGGTCACACTTTTGCCCTCGATAAGGCGCTCGCAGTTGGGCGCGTGGAGGCTTCGCGGCTCCAGGAGCGCGTGGACGTTGCCAAGCAAGCCAAAGATACCGAGGCGGCCGTCAATCTCGGCATCAGCACCAAGCGATTGCTGTCCGCGCTGGATGAAGCAGAAAGATTGTAGCGTGCAACATATTTTCCCCGGCCGTTGCGGGTGAATACTTCTGGGATGGATTGTCCTTTGCCGAACACCAGCGTCCTGATTCTGACTGATGAAACCGAATTCGCGCGAATAGTGGCCGGGTGTTGGCAGGCGCAGCGCAAATCTCCCGACATTACGGTTTTGAATAGCAAGTTGTGGCGCAATTACGACGCGGCGGCGCACGACCTCATTGTGGTTGGCCCCATCAGCGGCCGGAAACATCACGAAATTCTTGGTTCGCTCGATCGTCACGCGGCTGTCATTCTGTGTATTTCCGCGGATGCCCGCGAGTCGGAGGAATTGCGCGTTCGCTACCCGCGAGTTCTTCACGTGCAGCAACGAGAAGACTGGACAAGCACCCTATTGCTGCTGGCTGGCGAAACATTGCGGCGTATGGAGGCTTTGAATGCCGCTAGACAGGCGGAACGCGAAGCCGCTAAATGTCAGCGCCTGGCCACTCTCGGACGTTACATGACAGACATGAAACACAGCGTGAATAACGCTTTGACCTCCATGCTGGGCAATGCCGAATTGCTATTACTGGAACCCGGTCAGCTTTCGTCTCAGTCCCTTGGACAGATCAGGACCATCCATAGCATGGCCATGCGCATGAACGAAATCATGCAGCGATTCTCATCGCTTGCCAGCGAGATGCGCGAGGCTGAGAATGCTTCTCAAGCTGAGACGGAAGCGGCCGATGCTTCAGCACCGTCCAGACGCTAGAGCTACATACCTCGTTGTAACTCCTTGTTTTACCGGCCCTTACTCGATACGCAACATTCCCTTGACCGCGCTTAAAGCTGGCCGCTGGCGTGCACCTTTGTTTCCCGGATAAGTCCGAGGTTTTAGCTGTGCAGAAAAAAGTGCTCATTGTCGACGATTCACCAGCGGAAGTCCTGCTGATGCACGGAGTCTTGGAACGCGAAGGTTACCGACTTGTCGATCTGCATGACTCCACCCGTGTGGAAGAAACGGTCGCTTTCGAACAGCCCAATGTGATTCTGCTGGACGTGGTAATGCCCGGCAAGAACGGCTTCCAGGTGTGTCGCGAATTAAAAGGTCACGACTTATACAAAACTATTCCGGTCATCCTGGTCACTTCGCGGGACACCGCCAGCGACAAATTCTGGGGTGAACAGCAAGGCGCCGACGGGTATGTCACCAAGCCTTTTACGTCCGAGGAACTATTAAGCGCGGTGCGGCGGTTCGCATGACAATTTTTGCGGAGATTTACTAAAGCGCGATGAATCCTTTTCTGCACCTTGAGCCGCTAGCGGCGGACGAAAGCACCGGCAGTTTGCTGGAAGCGCTCGGTCCTATGGAAGAGCGCCGGCCGCAGTCGCAGTACTGCGTGTTTCGCAGCGGGCGCGAACGTTTGTGCCTTCCTGTTTTGGACGTTGAGGAAGTACTGGATTGGCCGATTTTGACCAAAGTGCCGCTGAGCCCGGCCTACTTGGTGGGTATTTTTAATTTGCGCGGCACCATCGTGCCGTTGATCGACATTGCCATGACCGAAGGGCGGCGGCCGGGACTCTTGCCGCGCCATGTTGTGGTGGCGTCTTTACCTGCCGACGGTCATCACGAAATTCTTCGCGTAGGAATCGCCGCCGACGAAGTGATCGGCACTTATTCGGTGAATAGCGAAGAGGTGCTGGAACAGGCTCCTGAAAATGTTCCGCATTGCATCGGAATGCTGCGGCACGATGACCGGCTCGCACTGGTGATTGATTTACGCAGACTGTTGGAAGCTTTTCCCGGACCAAGTATTTAGTTCTGTGTGGGCATGATCCGTCGATCACTGACGGCACGGTGAAAACGAATTTGGAGGAAGTATGAAATCGCGACTGAGTTCTACGATCTGGACGCTGGTGGTGTTCAACGGCATCGTGCTGGCCGCCGTTATCGCACTGGCCTATAACGCTGGGCACCAATCCGGCAATGCATCTATCCTGGACTTCGCGGCCTTGCCGAGTGGTGCGGTCGGCAGTGTTGCTTTGGCGCTAGCTCTTGCGCTGCTCATGACCATCGTCATGGCGTGGAGACTTGGCGGGTCACTGCTGGCTCCCATCGACGACTTGGCCAAATTTTCTGAACGCCTGGCCGTCGGGGACCCTAAGGCGCGCGCGGAAGTCACTTCCACGAACGAGCTCGGCTACATCGCAGACAATTTGAATCGCGCGGTAGCTAAGGTGTCTAAGGCCGCGAACAATCAGGAGTCCAGCGACGCGCTGCAACGTAGCATCACGGAACTGTTGACGGTCATCAATCAGGTCGCGCGCGGAGATTTGTCACTGCGCGGCAAAGTGACCAATGATGCGCTCGGCAACGTTGCCGATTCCGTGAACTACATGTTGGACAACTTCACCAAGGTTCTCGAACGCGTCCGCAAAGCGGCCATGGAAGTTACCGCGTGCTCTAACAACATTCTGGTCGCAGCGGATCAAATGCAGGCCGGCGCAACGCAGCAGGATCAGGAAATTACCAATACTTCGAGCGCCGTGGAAGAACTCACGGTCTCCATGAAACAGGTTTCCAACAACGCGGAAGCCAGCGCCGAAGCGGCACGCCGCGCTTTGGACGCTGCGGAGCAAGGCAACCGCGCCGTGCGCGACACGCTCGAAGGCATGCAACGAATTCGGTCTTCAGTGCAGGCCACGGCCAAGAAAATTAAATCGCTGGGCGATCGTTCGTTGGAAATTTCGGAAATCATCAACGTGATCAATGACATCACCGAGCAGACCAACTTGTTGGCCTTGAACGCGGCCATCGAAGCTGCACGCGCAGGCGATGCCGGCCGCGGATTCGCGGTAGTTGCCGATGAAGTTCGCAAGCTCGCGGAACACAGCCGCAGCGCCACTAAGGACATCGCGGCACTCATCAAGGCCATTCAAGCCGAGACCAACGAAGCGGTGGTGGTTATGGAAGAAGGCACCAAGGAAGTGGAAAGCGGTGCGACCCTGGCGGATCAAGCCGGCCGCGCTCTCGACGCCATTTCGAACGTGGTGCGTCAATCGGCCGAACTAGTGCAAGAAATTTCTCTGGCTTCCAAACAACAGGTGCGTGGGACAGAAGGCGTCGCGCATGCGATGCAAATCATCTCCAACATTACGCGGCAGACTTCGCAAGGGACCCGCGGAACGGTGGCCACGGTCAGTCAGCTTGTAAAGCTGTCAGACCAGCTGAACGACGGTCTGGCACAATTCCGCGCGTCTTCCAAACAGGGCGGCACTCGTCAGGAAGAATCGGAGCGCGTTCCAGTAGGAGCGTCGCGGTAGGAATTTCCTGAATAAGGTAGTTAGCGAGTTGCTGAACGATTTCTAGCTTTGGCAAGGGCCGAAGCCGAACGGAATAACCAAGCGTGAGAGCCGCGAACCAGCGCCAGATAACAGAACTCGAACTTAGTGAGCATGAGTTGAGCGAGATCCGCATGCTGATTGAAGAGCGTACGGGAATTTGTTTCGATAAGTCGCGTGAGCGATTCCTGGTTACTCGTGTGCGCGAACACTTGCAAGCTCGGGGCTTCGAACGAGGTACGGATTTCCTGCGGGCTGCTCGCAAGACCAACGTGGAATACGAAGCGCTTCTGGAGCGGCTCCTTACGCAGGAGACGACTTTCTTCCGTTACCCGGCGGTTTATGAGGCGTTTCAGAAGCGGGCTTTGCCAGAATTGCATATAAAAAAGTTTTGGAAGAATCCGCGCACCTTGCGCGTCTGGAGCGCAGGCTGTTCCACCGGCGAAGAGCCTTATTCCATCGCCATCAGCATCGCGGATACCTTGTCATTTGCGGACTCCTGGGATGTGGAGATTCTGGCCACCGACGTCAGCCGTGTGGCGCTGAAGCACGCCGAAAATGGCAACTATTCTGGACGCAGCATTTCCTCGGTCAGCGAGACGCAATTGGTTGCGCACTTTAACCCCGCCAAAAATGGACAACAGATCAAGCCGCGACTGCGCAAGATGATCAATTTCACACAGATGAATTTGGCTTCCACTGTTTACGTGGGACGCATGGATGTAATTTTTTGCATGAACGTGCTGATTTATTTTTCAGAACAGCGCCGCCGTTCGCTGGTGCAGCACTTTTACGACACCCTGGAGCCGGGCGGTTATCTCTTTCTGGGGCATTCGGAATCCATCTCCAAAATGCCAGTGAAGTTCCAGGCCATTGTGCTGAACGATTGCATTTTGTACCGCAAGCCTACCGCGGAGGAATTGCAGAAGCCGGACGCGCCGAGGGAGGGCCGCTCATGAGCTCTCCGATACGTGAGGGTATGGAGCTGTTCCTTCAGGAAGCCTCCGAGCACCTGCAATACCTTCGTGAGTATGTCGGGGTGTTACAAGAAATTGGGCCGCGCCACGAAGACCTCGAACGTTTGTACATCGCGGCGCACACTCTGGGAGGGACGTCCGCGAGTTACGAATTCCCGGGATTTGCGGAGATCGCCTCCAAACTGGCGCACGTCTTTCAATACGCCATGAACGCCCCGCTGGGCGACGATCTTCACGGTCCACTCGCGGAATTTCTGTCCGATGCAATTTCCCTGCTCGAAACGGATTTGCTGGAAATCAGCGATAAAGGCTCTGAAACTATCGACGAAATTCACGCGTTTAAGGAGCGTTACAGCTTCGCGTTTCCGGAAGCGGCAGCGAAAAACACCTACGCGACTCCGTCGCAAACTGATATTCCCTCCGCCGCCCCAAGGAATGTAGCAACCACCGTTTCTGTTACCGGATCCTATTTTGACCTGTTGCCGCCCGACGATGGGGTCCCCAACGAGATTCTGGAATTTTTTCAGCCCGAGGCTGAAGAGCACTTGCAAGTCGTCAGCGACTGTTTGATTTCGCTGGAGGGCAACAATAATCCTGAAGAAATTAACAAGCTTTTCCGT
>Ga0210409_10002035_pt1 | contig 24931 bp, 27 predicted proteins | sample IncBWH17MmetaG_FD_161649 | JGI IMG/M metagenome (GOLD analysis project Ga0210409, IMG submission 161649) | Forest soil microbial communities from Barre Woods Harvard Forest LTER site, Petersham, Massachusetts, United States - Inc-BW-H-17-M | ecosystem: Environmental > Terrestrial > Soil >...
ATGATTGAAGAATGCGAGGGTATCGAACACATGCCCTTAGCCTGCAAGGTATCGACCATCAGCGCCCGAGCGATCACGGCAGCTCCAGACACTCGATCGTCCTCCCGTCGGGATCACACGCATAGAGCGCTCGAACGCCATCCCAGGCTGACCCAGGCTCGACAATCGTCACGGCCTTCGAGACCTGCCCGGCACCTAGGCCGGCGAGTCGCGCCCTGGCGGCATCAACGCTGTCCACCACGAACCCCAAGTGAGTATGGCCGGGCTGTTGTCGCTCTTGGGCCAGCCTCGTCGCCACGGGGTGGACGAACTGGATGAGCTCGAGGAGTCCGCCGCCGGGTACTTCGAGATCGGCCGTCACAATACTGGCGTCCCGGACGCCCGTCATCGTCTCGATCTCGTCACCGCTATTCTGCGACCGCTCGCGCAGGCGACACCCCAGCAATGCCGAATGAAACGCGATCGATGCGTCGAGATCCGACACGGTGAGCCCAACGTGATGCAGACCGGTCATAGCTCGACCTCCGGCGCATCAGGTTCGTCTCGCCCGAGCACCTCATCGAGCGTCTCGTGTCGCTTGACGAGCCGCGCCCGGTTGCCGCTGACCATGACGGTCCCCGGCCGTGCGAGCGCATTGAAGTTCGTCGCGGCCGCATCCTGATAGGCTCCCGAATCCAGGAACGCGATGACGTCACCCGCTGCCACGCGTGGTGCCGGCACATCGCGCGCGATGACGTCGAATCCGCAAGAGATGCCGACGATGTGGGCCGTCGCCACCGTCGGTTCGTCGACGCGTGAGGCGAACACCGGACGAAAGTATGCGTGCTCGATCATCAGGTCTGGCAGGAACATCTCCGTCGTGTCGACTTCGATCCACGTGGCCGGCGTCGGCCGCGCCTGCGTTTTGATGTGGCGCACGCGTGTGAGATGCACACCGGCGTCCGCGAACAGGCTGCGACCCGGCTCGAGCTGCAGGACGATGCCATCGGGCTCGACTCCGCCGGCCCGTAGCGCCGCGCACAAGGATGTGCCGACGCACTCGGCGTACCGCTCGATCGCCGGCGCCGGCCGCCGCTCGGGGTCCGTAGGATCGCGCGGCGCTGGGAATCCGCCACCGATATCGAGCTCGCGCGGCCGCCACGGCGCCCAGGCGCGGCAGAGCGCCGCTACCGTCGCCCCGAATTCCGCCGCCATCTTCGCCCAGACTGCTGGATCGGCACTATGTCGCCCGAGGTGTGTCATGAGCCCGCTCAGCTCGACGTTTTTCTCACTGAGCGCCCGCAATCCCAGTTCCCGCGCCGCGCTCGGCTCGATCCCTGCTTTGTACAGTTGCGCCGCATCCCGAATCGCCATGTCCGGGAAGAAGTCCGAACGCTCCGAGAGCGACTCATAATCCGGTCGCACGCGCAGTCGAATACGCGCCGGTGATCCCACGGCGATGAGCGTGTCGAGCTCTCGCGCGCTGTCGAGCGTGATGACGGCACCGACGCGCGACGCCGCGCGAAGGAGTGCGACGTCCTTGGCCGAGCCATTGACCGAGATGCGCCACGCCGGTACGTCGGCGCGAAGCGCCGCGCGCAATTCGTGCTCGCCGAACACGTCGCACCCGACGTCTTCCTCGTTCAACAGGCGTCGGACCGCCAGCACGTAGTTCGCCTTGAGCGACGGTAGCAGCTCGACCCGGCCTCCGGGCCAATGCTGCGCGAACGCCTGACGTATCGCCCGGCAGTTCGCGCGCAGTTGCGCCTCCGACATGACGTAGACGGGCGTCCCGAACCGCTCGGCAATGCGAACGGTATCGCACTCTTCGACCCACAGCCGTCCATCAACGTGGCGCAGCAACCGTCGCTCGCTCGCACGTGAGGTGCACGACCCCATAGCACAGCGCCGCCAATGTCGCCGCGCTGCCCGACAGCACCAGCACCGCCGTGTATCCTAGCCCGTAGTCCAATAGCCACCCACCGGCTGCTGGTCCGATCGCGAGCGCGATGCCTTGGGCGCCCGGCACGAGCGCCGCCCCGCGTCCGCTCGGATCCACGAACGCGAGCGTGCCGAGCTGAAAGATGTCGATAAAGTTCCACGCGACCTGCAGGACGACCAGCGTGAGGACATACATCACGGCGTGTGGCGACACGCTGTGCGCGAGCAACGTCAACGCAAAGATCGCGAGCGCCGCCAACAGGGGCCGCGACTGTCCCATGCTGCGGCTGATCCGAAACGCGACCACGCATCCGAGGCTCGACAAGAGCACACTGGCCGCCAACAGATGATGGACCGTATCGGGGGCGAGTCCGAACGCGATGCCCATGCGCTCGGCGTACGCCCAGTAACTCCCGATCGCGATATACACGAGTGCCACCGCCATGAGACACAACGCTGGCAAGATCACGCCGCCGCTAATTTGTGTCCGCTCGATACTCGGCCGTTCCGGTCGCCGCGCGCCGAGCGCCGGCACCGTAGCCAACGTCGCCGTCAGCACGACTGCGATCGAGACGAAGAGTCCCGCGGGTCCCCAACGGGCATCAATGGCCGGAAACGCGGCCAGGACGATGGCATTCGCGACGACCTGCGCGAAGATCAGCACCGAAAACCCGCGCGCCGTATCCGTCGCATAGCACAGGAGCGCCAGCGATGACGAATAGATGGCCCCTGACGCGAGCCCCGCCCCAAACCGGAGCACGCACAATGGTCCCAGCGCATGGAACCACAGGCACAGAGTATTGAAAACGACGCCGAGCACAACCGCGCCAGCCGTATATCGCCGCCAGTTGACGCGATTGGCCCAAGCGGATGTCGTGATGGCGCCGACGCACAAGCCGGCGAGATCTATGGATGTGATATAGCCGGCGTTCGCGACGCTGTACCCCCAATGATCCTGGAGCGCGCCGACGATGATCGGCATGCCGAGGATCTGGATGACGCCACCCAGGCCCAAGGCGATCTGCGCCCAGAACACTCGCCCCGAGTCGGAGGTCATTTCTTGGTGAACGCCAGCCGGTCTTGCGAGACAGCGCTGATCACGAGCCGCTCTTTCGCGTTGCCGAGAAGCGTTTGAGTCCACGGCACGTCCCCACCGTCGCCGACCTCCATCTCGGTCCCGCCCCCATCGGTGACGTAGGTCTTGAAGCACAGGGATTGATAGTACCCTCGTCCACTCTCCCGCGTAGGATCTACGCCGAGGTCCGCCGCGGGAAATGCGTCCCGGAGCCGCGCGATGGCGTCCCGCGCGAGGCTCCTATCCGACATATCAGTGAGCGCCACCCTCGGCCGCGTAAGCGCCCAGCCGTCCTTGGCCAGCGCGTCGAGATAACGCAGATGAAACGCGATCTGCGAAACCGTATTCTCGACTTCAAAGGCGAACGACCCGCGGTCTCTCCCCGCCGCACACAAACAAACCAACCGGAAATGCGCCCAGCTTCTGGGCCCAGGAAACCCTTGCGCCCGAGTCATACGCTGTGACGTCGCGAGGTACACCGCTGCGCCCCGATCGGCGCGCCTCCGCACCGCACACTCGAGCGCCAAGACATTGGTTGCGTCAGAGACGACCTCGGTATTCCGGATCGTACTGACGACCTTGTTCTGATGGACCGTCGCCACGACCGAGCTGGTCCCAAGTGGGCACAGGGGACTCAGCTCCAGCACTTGGTACTCATCGCTCAGCGCGCCCCACGCGACGCGATCGAGCTCACTCAGCACGCGGGCGTCGACCACCGCGGGTCTGACGAACCGATCTCGCTCGTACTGCTCGAGAAGCTTCTTGGGCGTGCCCTTAGCGGCCACCCGGGCATAGACCTCCAGCATCAGCGACTGGAGATCGGACGGAGGCAGGCGCTCCGTCAAGCGCTCTAAGATGTCCGGTACCCCGACTTGGCGAACCAGTCGCTCGAAGAATCCGTTCGACATGCGGGGCTAGAGGTGCAGGGAAGGCCAGCTGCGCGTGATCTCCGCGCATCAGAAATTAACGACTTCGTCCTCCAGCGGGATCTCGTCGTGGTGGGACTCCGACACTCCCGTCTGCAGTTGCTTCCATCCGTGCGACACGACCTGGAACGCGCTCAGCGAATACGGCAGCCCTTCGCTGCCGAGCGGCGACGGTGCATCCATGATGTGAAAGTGCAAATGGGGTTCCGTGGAATTGCCCGAATTGCCAACCAACCCCAGCACCTGACCTCGCCGCACGTGGTCGCCGGTCTTGGCCCGCAGCGATCCCGGCTGCAAATGGGCGTACAACGCATAACGCCCATTGCCGATGTCGAGCACGATGTGATTACCCGCCACGGTCTCCAACGTGATCGGCACCGCGCGCGACGACTCCCCCGGGACATTCTGCGGAATGCTGTCCTTGGTCTCCACGACGATGCCGTCAGCGACGGCCAGCGCGTCACTGCCGTACGCCAGGTAATTCTTGTTGTCGAGCGAATCCCCCGCGAACGTCTTGCCATCATCATGCAACCGCACCCAGTCGATCGCAAACCGTTGCGCGATCGCGCCATGCCCGTCGACAACGACTACCGCGCGCCGATGCCCCGATGAGAACGACGGCCCATTGCCCGCCAGCCAATGGTCGCCCCGCAGCGGCGAGCTGATGGCGACCGCACCGCGCCCGACGCGCATCGGCGCCGTCAAGATGGTGTCGGGGACATTACTCCCAACGGTCACGACGAGTCGTTGCTGGATCGTCGCCGGCACGGCGTCCGCATTCTCCACGGTCGCCCAAACAAATACGACCCCCGCAGTGCCAGGCGCCAACACGGACTTGTCCGTGACCTTCACCCCCGGTCGCGCCAAGGCGCTATCCAACTGCGCCCCAGCGTACGTCGCGAGCGTCCGCCGCGACGACCCACCCGCCACAACATCCACACTCGTGATCTTGCAGTCCGACCTATTCCAGTTGCCCAGGTGCAGCTCATACACCAAGTGCCACCGCCCATCAGCCTTGAACGCCGTCGGCGCGATCGGCACCACGACATCAACCTGCGGCGCGATCGCCGTCCGTTGCGGTGGCGTGGCCGGAGCGGGGGGCTGTCCGGCCAGCGGGCTGGAGACGGCCAATAGCGCTACGGCGGCGGGCAGGATCAGCGGTCGATGGTGGCGCACGCGGTTCTCGCGGATGGGCGTTGCCTAGTATACAGTCTGTATACAGGCAGATCCAGAACCGCTCGAGATTATTGTGGGGAAGCTCCCGAGACAGGACTCGAACCTGTGACCCGCGGATTAACAGTCCGCTGCTCTACCAACTGAGCTACTCGGGAATGGAACACGATAACTTACTGCCCCGTTTGGGGTTCCTCAAGTTACAGCGGTTGGCCGCCGCGGCCTGAGAATGGTCGAGTGGTGGCACTTTTGGTGGCACTCCGTCAGGCCAGCCGAATGACAGCCGGCGCCGAGGCCGCGGTCGCCTCGGGAACGGCCGCCTTTGCCGCACCCTGCAGGCTTGCGGCGACCCTTGCGGCGTCTTCCGCGAAGTATGCCTCGGGCGCGTGCTTCATGTACCGCATCGTCATGAGCGGACTTGAGTGCCCGAGGAGCTTCTGTAGCCTCGGCAGCGGAACGCCGGCGTGCGCGCAGTGAACAGCGAACGTGTGCCGCAGGTCATGAATCCTGGCCGGCGGCAAGCCGGCCTCTCGAATGCACCGCTGGAAGCAATGCAGTGCCCGCCAGTAGTTGCCGAATGGTTCGGGGAATACGAGAGTGCCCGCGTTTGACGGAACTCGCGAGGAGTGATCGGCGAGCAACAGCGCGAGCGGCGCCGGAATCGGTACGTCCCTTTGACTCGACGCCGTCTTGAGCCGGCGGCCGCCACGTTCGTGGACGCGGATTCGACGCTCGTCTACTCGCACGTCTTCCCAGGTCAACCCCAGTGCCTCGCCGATGCGCAGCCCCGTATAGATCAAGAGCCCAAACAGCGGCCACCATTCGCGTGGTGCCACGCTCTCAATAGCGGCGACCTCCGCTGCGTCTAGCCACCTCTCGCGCCCTTCGGACTCTCGCTCCTTCGGCACGCGAAAGCGCGGCACCGTGAGGCCGCATTCTTCTTCGGCCCACCGGAGAAAGCTCTGCACGGCCGACAGGTGGCGATTGAGAGTCGAACCAGTAAGGCCCTTCCTACGACCTTGTACACGATAGGCTGTAAGTGCGCCGCGCGTCACTTCACCGATTGCCGTCTCGCGTCCACGAGGGAGGGCGGCGAATAGCGCGTCCCAGCTCTCAACGTACCGCTCGACGCTCTTCGGCGCGTATGGCCGATGAGTTCGCGGTGAGATAGTCGCCGGGTCGCGTAGCCATTCAAGCCATTCGTCTACCAGCGGACCGAGCGCCGGCGTCTCCTGGCGCGTCAGCAGCTGCTCGAGCGCTTGTGGATCGCGGACATACTGGTTGTGCACGTCCGCGAGTTTGAGCTTCCCCGCGACTAGTAGCTCGATGATGTCCCGGCGACCTGCCTCCTTCAGTCGCACCAACGTGGTCTCGATCTGACGTGCCCTTGTCTTCGAGGTGGTCCCGGCTGACAGCTTGATCCGCGGGTACCCGCGCCATCGCACCTCGACGACGTAGTGGTCGGAGTCTGGCCTTCGATGTACTCCCATAGTCACTCCCTCCCTCGCCGCGCCTCAATCCACTTGTGAATGTCCGTCGGCCGCCACCGCAGCGTGCGCGGCGCGTAACGCACCGCGATGTGACCGACCAGCTCGTAGACGCGCTTGTCGCGCACTCCCAGGATCCGCGCGACCTCCCGCGCCCGGAGCAACGTACTGAGATCGTCCCTACCACCGTCATCCAACGCCTGTTGCGCCTGTCTGCTGTTCATGTCTCGCCTTCTCCGTTGAGTGTCGCCGAATTCTTGCTGTCCCCTCGTGCATAACGGTGTTCGCGTTCTTTCGCGGTATGTCCCCTGATGCTCTGTAGCAACGGGGGACATTGTCGCGTCCAAGGCGAACACCGTACGGGAGAAGTCAGCATCTAGTCCGACGTGGACCCCGATGCGGCCCTACAAGAGTGAGAGTCACAGGAGGTCGTGTTGGTCCCATGGGAGTGCGCGTGAGATGCCCGTCCCGTGCACCGCGTGGGACCGACACGCGTGCGCGCGACTCTCACTCAGTGGAGGGCGAAAGGCATCTCGCTCCATCAGCAGGCGAGCAAGTGAAGCGATATCGCTTCGCGATACGCTCCACGCTCGCCCATTCGCGCCTTTGGCGCTCAAGGGGGAATTACGCGAGACTCGCACGACCGCCGCACTAAAGCCATGCTCGTCCGGTTCACGCCGTCCGAGTTCGAGCTCGTGCGGTTCCGCGCCCGGTCCTGTAAGCGCACCATGGCCCGCTACGTCCGCGAGACAACGCTCGGGTCCATCCCGCACGCCCGACGCGACCACGACGTCGACCGCGTGCTATACCACCTGAGCCGGATCGGGAACAACGTCAACCAGCTCGCGCACGAGGCGAATGCAACCGATCGCTTTCCCACCGAGGCGAGACTGTACGCCGTCCTGGCGGAACTGCGCGCCCTTATCGGACAACTCGCGGGGAAGGGGAGCAGCGCGTGATCGCCGTGTGCAGCAGCGGGAAGAGCTTCGGCGCCCTGGCCGATTATCTCACCGAGCCGAAGAACGGCGTCGACCGGGTCGAGTGGACGAGCACGCGGAACCTGCCAGTCGACGACCCGGACTTGGCCGCTCGCGTCATGGAAGCAACCGCGGCGGAGAACGTCCGGGTCGAGAAGCCGGTCTACCATATCGCCGTCTCGTTCCACCCCGGCGACGTCGTCACCCAGCAGCAGATGGAGCACGTCGCCGACCGACTCTTGGACGAGCTCGGGCTGGGCGACCACCAGGCCCTGATCGTCGCGCACAACGACCGGCCGCATGCCCATTTCCACATCATGGTCAACCGGATCGATCCGGAGACCACGCGGGCCTGGGACCGCTGGCAGGACTATCCCACCATGCAGCGCGTCATGCGCGAGCAGGAACGCGCGCTCGGCGTCCACGAGGTCCGGAGCAGTCTCCACGAACACGACGGTCACTCGCGCGAGTCGCACGTGACGTCCGGCGAGTACCCTGAAGCGATGCGCACTGGGACCGAGCCGTTGCTCGACCGGATCAAGGTGCACGTGCCGGAGCTACGAGCGGCGGAATCGTGGGAGCAGCTCGAAGGCAAGCTCGCCGAGTACGGGTTTAGCGCGGAGCGAAAAGGTCAGGGGCTCGTGTTCACGGACGGCCAGACTGAAGTGAAGACCTCGCGCGTGCACCGCGAGCTGTCCTTTGGGAAGCTCGAGCAGCGGCTGGGGTCGTACGACGAAGCACACCAGGGCCGCGGCGCCGACCACGAAGCGCCGAGCACGCGTCAGCCTTTAACTGCCCATGACGGGACGGTGCGGGAGCCGAGCGTCGGTGCCGGGGACCTAGCGCCGAGCCCTCACCAGGCGGCCGGTCCGGACCCGGCGCGCGAGGCGGCGGATCTCGTGCGCACCGCGTCGCAGCTGCGGGCGATCGAGCGCGCCATCGAACGGACCCAGGAGAATCTGGCGAGCGACCGAGCACACCTCGACCAGTTAGAGCGCGCGGCCGAACGAGCGAGGTACAAGAGCGACCAGTTCGACCAGGCGCTCACGAAGGTGTACGGCCGACCCGACGAAGCCCGCGAGCATTTCGATCAGGTGGGGAAGACGGAGGGATTCGAGCGGGCGGCGCGAAGGCTGGAGCACCATCCCGAGGCCTTCGGCGCGCTACGCCCGACCGAGCACAAAGCGGTTTTCGGGCTCGTGACCAAGACGGAGTACGACACGGCGCGAGGGCACGCCGGCGCCGCGGCCGCGCGAGCGTACGAGGCGCACCAGGCGGGCGATCATCTACGCGCGCGAGCGGCCGACATCGGTCGTCAAGCCAGCGCCAGGCCCGGTGAGTACGCGCACACCGTCGAGCAGCTCGGCAATCGGATCCAGAGTGCCGAGCGCCGGTTGGACAAGCTGGGCACGATGCGCGAGGCGCTGCCCTCTCAGGAGAGCTCGTGCGCGAGCTGCGCGGCACCGTCCGCGAGTTCAGCCGGGCGGATCTGAATCGCTTTGCCGGGCAAGTCACTCAGCCCCAAGTCGCGTTCGCGATGCGTGTAGCCCGCGCCGCCCGCGATGTCCTGTTGGGTAGAGAGGAAGGATTGGGACGCTGATGCTGATATCGCGCGTCCAGGAACGGGGAAGCAACGCCTTCGGCGTTGGAGTGCCGGCGCCGGTCGACTACGACGATGCTTCGCACGCCGTAGTCAACCGACACCGGCACTATTTAATTCGCCCTAAGCATGACGGAGAGCGCGAACTGCTTCCGAGACGCACCCTCGGACGCGATCGAGACGCGGGGCTCGGACTCTGTTTGATAAGGAGAGGTGCCTACGATGTGAGCGGAGGCGCCTCGGGCTCCGGATCGGGAGGCTCGCCGAGCAGCTCAAGCAACTTTCGCCGGACCACCCGCGGGATGGGCCGATCGCCGTCGAGCCACCGGCGAATCGTGCGCTCATCCCGCGTAAGGACTTCAACCGCAAACCGTCGTGCAGAAAGGCCCGACTTAACGATCGCGCGCTTCAGGAGCTCGATGTCGTCGCTCAATCCGAATGGTCTCGGGAGACGCCACACTCGGCATGCGCGCGAGGTCGGCGAAGGGAATCTCGTAGAAGAAGCCACGGTACTCGGGCAATCCGATCACCGTCTCGTCCAAAATGTACCACTCGACCGAGCCCGGCCACGACTCGTCGGCGCTCCACGCGATCGCCTTCGATCGCTCGCCGACCGGTAGTGCGCGGTCGTTGTACTTGTGCGTGACGAGCCACTGATAGAAGTCCGTGCTGGCCGCGCGACTGCTGCCCGATCGCTCGACGGTCCGCGCGAGCATGCGAATGGCCCGGTTAAGGGCCGTACGACTCTGGAACATGACCTAACCCCCTGGTTCGCCTGGACGGAATTGCCCACAGCATTCACCAAATTAGGGCCATGGCCCTGATGAGCCAAGTTTCCTCGCGCATTTGGCAAGGGGAGTGAAGATCGGCCTTGCGTAAAATGACCCAATTGCCCATATTGGGTGTGTGGGTAATGGGGCATAGGCCTCATTTTAGATGAGATTCACCCCCAATGATCGGGGTTTTTGTATGACAGCAGTTGTTAAGGAGTTCGACGTCAAGGGTGATCCGCGCAAGCGTTTCACGATCCAGGGCGCGTCGTTCGAACACTACCGTGCAATGCTGTTCAGCGACGGACACATCGAGCTGTACCCGCGGATCCTAGCGGATCCAACGATTTCGCTCGCTACTCTGGAGCGAATGGATGAAGTGATGGAGAAACTGGCGCAGGGTCGCGTAGGCCAACCGATGGACGCGGCGGCGATGCTCAAGCTCGTCGAAGACGACGAGTAAGAAGCGACGTCCGCGAACAAAGGGGGGCAGCGCGCTGAGCGCTGCCCCCTAACCGTTTGATTGGCAGGACGACGAGAGAAACGTTATGAAATTCGAGGTGTTGCAGGGCGTGCCGCACGTGGAAAAAGTCTGGCGGGACTTGATGGATGGGCTGGCGAAAAACTCTCTAACAAGACCAGAAAGAGGGTTCGCGAAGAAGCTCGCAAAAGCAGTCGACCATTTGGGCAAAAACCCGTTCCACCCTGGCCTCCAGAGTCACGAGATCACGGATCTCAGCGACCGCTACGGAATGAAGGTATTTGAGTCCTATCTTGAGAACGATACACCCGTTGCGGGCCGCATCTTCTGGGTTTACGGACCTGATCGCGCTCAAATAACGGTTGTGGCAATTGAGCCGCACCCCGAAGACAAGCGCGGCGCATACAATCGAGTGCAACTATCTGCGCTACCTCCAACGCGAGACGTCCATAGCCAGCAGCCGGCCACTAGCCAAAGGTCAGAGAGGCGCAAACGATAGAGGATTTCGCGTCGCGGGGAGCTCGAGCGAGCCGGTTGTGCGCGTCGATCGCGAATTCGTCGTAAGCCACCACTGTCACAGCGGTCGACACGTTCACACAGCACCCTGGTCGCCTGGCAGCCATCTTGGTTGGCCCCTGGCCGAGAACCCCCAGAGATTGAACGGTCGTTCGTTTGGCATGGACCCATGGGCCAGATCATGGCCGACTAACTGTTCAATTCTTAACCGTAGCTGTTCTTTGTAGGCGGAAGGCGAAGCTCGATTCAACGCGTAGCTCACCGATCCCAGAAGAAGATCAGCCAGCTGGTGGACGCGGTTCAGCCTGGGCTGTGCGCGACGGACGATCGCGTTGGCTCCTAATCGCCTCTTGAGATCACCTCCAATAGTCGATTGCAGGATGTCGGTGCGATACCGGTAGCTGTCGCTCCGATCTCCCACGACGACGTCGCACTCCTGCACGCCTGGTGCAGCGATTTGCAAACTGCGTGTGAGGAACTGGTAGTAGAACTTGTAGAACCCACTTTCCGGGTTGTCGCAGCCGTGCTCCGAACTCTCCAGCGGATTCTTTCGTGTGTCGATAGCCATCGCGCGGAAGTCCCGTGGCGGGTCGATAGCCCAGAACTGCGCCGCAAAATCCGAGTAGCGCTCGATCTCGCGTTTCGAGCACTTCTTCCAGCTGATCTCGCCTTGAAGACCACACTGTCCGCAGAATTTATCTAACAGCGCGTTGGTCGATTCGACGCGCTGCGTTGGGATCAGTAGAGCGCCGTAGACGAGGTATCGTTCGTGAACGCCGCTCTCGTCCGAGAAGACGGTGTAGTGTTCGGACGAGGCGGGATGGTGCGGAACTGGCGCAGGCATGGCGGAATGGGCTGAAGCGGCGAACAAACTTTCGCATGCGAGCAGTGCTATAATTGCCAGTGAGTGGGCGGGCAGGGCAGCGAGGGTTGGACGGCTCGCTATGTCCCGTGCTTGAGGTACACTGTAGAAGATTTTGGACGTCGACTACAGGCTTGCTGTCGTTGGGCGCGGTAGCCCTGCCCGTCCTTTTATTTCAGTTGAGCCACGCCTTCCGTGTCCCGAGCGAGGGCTCAAAGTTTTGGACCCGCTATGGACTACTCCGAGTCGCCGTTTTTTTCCTGGCCACTGCTGTCCTCATTCGCATATCCCAAGAGCTTTTCGATTCGATTTAGTAGTTCGGGGTCCAGCGTGTCCCCCTTACTCGCCTTCTCCAAAAGCATATCGAGGTAACGGGCCCTCGCATCTTTAGCGGGCGGCGGCGGCGGCGGCGGACTCATATCACCGCTGGCGTTGGGAGTCCGCGGGCGCCGGGAACCCGGAGATCGTGAAGGGAACCCCGTCGGTGTTTTGAAATTCTTGCTGACGGGATGCCCGGCGTACTTCGACGCCTGCAAATAAAAGGTCACCGCCTTGCGTAGCGTGTCGCCGCTAAGGCCCGTGAAGGTTTCCTCCAGCTGCTTGGTCGTAGCATTAACCCTGGCCAGCTTCGTAGCGGCCGGATAATGCTGCCCCAGCAGCTCCCGGATGAGGCGGGGCCGTTCTTTTTCCTGTTCCACGAGCTTTTGCATCGACGGCGTCACTTCGCCGTTATCGCTGATTAGGGCGAGGAACTTCAAGGCGGCCAGTACCTGCGTTTTTTGACCTTCCGAGCCACCGAGAATGCTTCGATCGATGCGTGGAGGCACGGCTTGGTTGTCGGCGAACCTTTGAAGCAGGTTCAGGATCGTCTTGAACGACGTGTAGGGCCACTTCCCTGACGCTGGCTTGGTATCACTGTTTTCTGGCATTCTGTTATATCCTCAGGTACGTGCTAGCTGGCATTAATGCCAAATATGATGCCATAATAAATGCCAAGTGTCAAGTCGCAACGGAGGAAATTTGGCATTACCAGTGGCATGTGGCAAATTGCAGGCTCTCTTTAGATCCTTGAGGGCATAAATGCATGAAATACAGAGAGGTAGTAGGGTGATCGTTCGATCGGCTGATAACAAGAAATTGCCTCGACGCGCCGTTTCTGGCATCGTTAACGGAGACGATTTCTTAGTGGTCTGGGTGTGCCGAGAGGAGGAGTGGGCTGCTGCCAATGCCCAAGAGCGGCAAGCCGATGCGCTACCATGGCCAGCAGAGGATGTCGAACTAGCTGAGATGTCTGGCGGTGACATGAGCCGGGAAGCCTCACGTCGTGGGGGCCGCCCTAGCTAACGGCGATGGGGTCCTCGCGTCCGCTGGATCGCTTCCGATGAAGTCCAGGAGGGCTGAGACCAGATGGACGAGTTCAAGCGCGACGGAACGGTGGGCGGTGGATTTCCGGCCGAATGGGTTGCCGCAAGTAGCGCTCTGGTGGATCGGGGCACTCGTATTCTCGAGCGCAGAGACCAGTTGCGCCCGGCCGGAACCCTACGGGACACCGTGCTTGGCGGCGAATTGCGTCGCTCGCTCGTAACGGCGAAAGCGATCAACATGCTGGCCTCGGGCAGGCTCATCGAGCCGACGTACGCGACCTTCCGAACATTGGTGGATCTCGAATTGAAGGTGTTGTATGTGGTCTCCGATCGCTCCGATATGCAGGCGGCTAAGCTCGTCGTGTATCAGTACAACAAGAGCAAGAGCGTAGGGACGGCGCTCATGGACGACACGGCTACGCGCACAGCGCTGGCCGCGTTCCCTTCTGTCCAGTCCTCACTGCGGAGTGATCTCGGCGTTTTGAAGAGAGCCTATCGTTCCGCTGCGTTCGAGGAAGCGCGAAAAGAGCTGGAGAAATCCCCGAGCTGGCACGGCAAGGCCAGTGTGGAGGAAGCTTTCAGGAGCATCGGCGCGATCCGATCTTACACTCAGGAGTTCGTCCTGACGTCCGAGTACGTCCATGGAGATAGCCCCGATCGGGACTTCGTACTTGTGGGCGAAACGCTCACAGTCGCGCCGCTGTTTACGCCGGATGACTACGCGGTCGGCAAGATTCTCGGTATGACAGGAGCAAAGCTCCTGAGTATTCTCGCGATGTTCATTGCGGATCGGCCGATTATCGACTTGGGCGGGGACATAGAGAGTCTGTTAGCTATGCGCAATCCGATCCTGCATGAACTGCTCGCCGAAGCAGCTCAGTTCCTGCATGTATTTGAAAGGTTTCTTGGTCCGCGCGACGATGCCAACGGCCCTCCGGCGCTAGGATGAGCCTGGGGGCGTGTGTGCCGGTCGCCGGAGATGGACCGGTGGCACTTTCGGTGGCATTCCGACAGAGAAAGGGCGGCTTCCCACGAACACCGAGGGACGCCGCCCTTCTCGTAAGCTGGCTAGGCGAGACTACTTAGCACTGAGGCTTACTCCCGCACCGTGCAAAGACTCGCCTTAACAGTCCGCTGCTCTACCAACTGAGCTACTCGGGAATAGAGCCACGTAAGCTAATGCTGCGTTTGGGGCCCCTCAAGCCGCTCCGTGGGCATTGTAGTCGGCACGTGCCGCGGCACGTTGATGTGCCCCTGGTCGACCACGACATAGCCATCTCTCACCACGAGCCACACCCTCGCGAGATCGTCGAGCGAGACCTCGGGGCGACCGTCAATGACGGTCACGTCGGCGAGCTTCCCGGGCTCCAAGGTGCCAAGTCGGTCGCCCATGTCGAGCATCTGGGCGTTCGTCCGCGTGGCGATCTGGAGCACTTCGGGAACCGTGTAGCCGAGGCGGACGAATTGCTGCAGCTCGTTGATGTAGGGCGCAGGCAGATAGCGAAACCAATCGCGCACGAGATCGGTACCGACGCCGAGGGTGATGCCCGCGTCCTTCATCTTCCTCACCAACTCGAAGTTGGCCGGCTTGGAGAAGAAGAATCGGCGTGACGTCGTGCCATAGTACGCACCCGCGGAATTGAAGATGATGATGTAGGGGGTCAACGTGGGATCCGACTGGGTGCCGTGCTGCTTCATGAGCGCGATCGTCTCATCGGATCGCGGCAACGGATGCTCGATCATGTCGATGCCTGCTTCGACCGCCCACTTCGTATAGAACGTCTCGCAATCGCACGTCACTTTGAGGCCGAGCGCGTGCGCTTCCTGGATCGCCGCGGAAACCTCGGCCGGTGTGAAGTGGCTGGCGATCTTGATGAGGTCAGCGCCCGCGGTGAACTGCTCGCGCACCGCTTCGCGCCAATCATCCGGCCCCGACGCGACGCGGACCATACCTGCGGCGGTGCTGTTGTATGGGCCGCCATCGTCACCATGACCGCCCTTGCTCGTGATCAGTTGGCCGGCCGCGAATATACGCGGGCCAATAACACGGTTCTGCTTAACCCAAGCCTGGAGACGAAACGGTACGTCGCCCCCGGATCCGACGTCGCGTATACTCGTGATGCCGCTTTCGATGTAGTAGCGGAGACGCTCGACTCCGCGCAGCGCCGCATCCGCTCGGCTGCCGGCGATCGACCCCGGCGTGTCGTCATCGGGATACGTCAGATGCGTATGCAGGTCGATGAGACCCGGCATGACGGTCTTGCCGGCGACATCGATCACGCGCGCGTCGGACGGCCAGTTCGTCGCCGATGGCGCCAGGATCCGGTCGATGTGGTTGCGGGCGATGACAAGCGTTCCTTCGCGCACGGCCGCGCCCGTTCCGTCGAATATGCGGCCGCCGCGCAGCACGAGGGTTCCGGGCGGGCCGTTGACGCCCGGCGGCTCAGGAACCCGGCGAGGATCGTCGGAGACGGTCTGGGTAGGCGACGTGAAACGCCGTCGCTCAGTCCGGCCGACGACGGTGTCGCGCGCACTCTCCTGGCCCCTCGCCGCCGGCGTCGCGAGTGGGAGCACCATCGAGAGAACCATCAGGCTCAAAGTCGGACGGCATGTCACGTCGCCACGCTCCGTGTTGAATCATCGACCGAATCAAAGCGCCAAGATAACGCCGACAGGCGATAGAGTGAGCCGCGTGGTTGCTGAATACGTCTGACTGCGTCGCATGGTCAATGATCGCGCGGGCAGCCGCGCAGCGGGATCAGCCGCCGAACACGACGGGGACCACGATCACGAATTTCACCGGGCACCCGCCGAGGGAGACCGGCGACACTCGCATGTCGGCAAGCGCCCGCTCGTGTAGGGCCTAGCATGTCCGCCTGCTTGGCGATAAGGACGTCAACGCTCGCCGTGTGTCCCTTCTCGTCGAACACGACCATCGCGTCGACCATGCCCTGATAGCCGCGCGGCGCGGCGCCCGGGTGGATCACCTTGGGCGGCGGCAGCTGCGGCCAGACCGGCACGGTGAGCGAATCCAAGTTGATCGTGTGCGGGCCATAGTGCTTGACTGGCACGACCTTGAAGCTCTCCGGCGGCGGATGCGCGGCATCGTACGTATGACCGTCCGGCATGATGATCTTACTCATGACCGGCGGCGACGTCTGCGTGTTGAGGCTCACGAGCATCGTGAGTTTGACCTTGCGGCCGAGGGTCTGCGGCGGTACCGCGGCCAGCGCGTTGGTGAACGCGGAGTCCAGGCCGCGCGAGAGCGTCGACCGCTCGACCTTGATGCTTCCGACCTTCCCATCTTTCTCGATCGTGAACGCGAAGGTGCCGTGAACGTACGGGATCGACAGCCCTGGTGTTGGCATCCACACAGGAATCGGGACAGGACTCGGCAGCCTGAGCACCGCCTTGATGGCCGTGCCAAGAGAGTCAGCCGCGTCGGTGGTGAGACTGTCTCCAGCGTCGGGCGTCCTGAACTGCGCGTTGATGGCGCCCAGCTGCGAGTCGGCCGCTGGCGGCGCACCGTGGCAATCCTGCGCGGACGCCTGGGCGCCGGCGAGTGTACCGGCACGCGACCATTGACACCACGAAGAGGCGTGACATCGCGATGGCAGCTATGAACGTCGGACGGGCAGTACGACGCAGAATGTACTCCCGCGGCCGGGGGCGCTGGCCAGTGTGACGTCGCCGCCTAAGAGGCGAGCGAATCCGCGCGTGACGCTGAGTCCGAGGCCGGTGCCACCGACGCGCCGGGTCTTCGACTGGTCGACTTGCCAGAACGGCTCGAAGATCCTTTCGTGGTGCTCAGGCGCAATACCGATGCCGGTATCGCGCACCTCGAACGCCACGTGGCCGTCGCTCGACTGAACGGTGAGCCCGATGGCGCCGCGCTCGGAGAACTTGATCGCGTTGGAGAGGAGGTTAATGAGGATCTGCCGGACCTTCGTCTCGTCGGTCTCGATGATCTGGGGCTCGGAGGGAACGGTGAGATCAATGCGCAGGCCCTTCGCGGATGCGGCCGGTTCGAGCAGCGCCGCGCTCTGGCGGCCGAGTGCGCAGATGTCGGTTAGCTCGAGGTGCAGCTCATCGCGTACTGCTTCACCGCGCGCCAATGCCAGTACGCCGTCGATCAGCGAGACGAGATGTTGGGCGCTCGCCTGCACGCGGCCGAGGTGCGCGCGCTGGGTCTCGTTGATCGGGCCCACGACCTCGTCCGCGAGCAGGTCGGCGTAGCCGATGACGGCGTTCAATGGGGTGCGCAGCTCGTGTGACATGACCGCGAGGAACTCGGTCTTGGCACGGTTCGCGCGCTCGGCCTCACTGGCCGCCGCTTCGGCACGCCGCCGTGCCGCGGCTCGCTCGCCTAGGACCGCGGCCATGACCATACTCGTCACGGCGAACACGCCGATGAAAACCTGGAGGAACAGCAGCGAATCGTTGAGCGTCCCGCGCACGAAGGGGCCCCGTTGAAGGATCGTGCCCCACGTCGCGATGCCGGAGATGATGAACGTCATTGCCGAGGCACCCCGTTGGCCGAAGCGGAACGCCGCCCAGAACAAGAAAGGGACCAGCAGGTAGGCCAACGGATAGCCGCCGGCGAACACGATCTGGCCGACGCCGAGCAGGACGACGCACGCCATAATGACTTCAGTGATCTGCCGCGCGTGCAGGTGGTGGAACCGCGCGCCGCTCCACGCCAAGAGCAACGGAGTGACCACGAGGGCCCCAGCCGAATCACCCAACCACCATGTCCGCCAAACCGCGCCGAAGAGCGTCCAGGGCACAATGCCACCGACGGCCAACGTCGTCGCGCCGACGCTCGCACTGATCAGGGTACTGATCAGCGCGGCGAGCACGACGAACTTGACGACGCCGTCGGCGTGGTCGAACGTCTCGCTGCCGCCGGCGAACCGGCGGACGAGGTACGCACCTAGCAGTGCCTCGGCGGTGTTGCCGACTGTGATCGCCATCGAGGTCCAGAGCGCAACGGGCAGCGCAATGGAATGGTCCAACGAGACCATCAGATTGGTGAGGAACGCGCCGATCGCGATGCCCGGCCACACCCGGGTCCCGAGCACGAGTACCGCCGCCAGCGCGAAGCCGGTGGTCGGCCACACCGGTGAGGCACTGGAAGGCGGAAGGGCGAGCAGCAAGCTCGCGCGCGCCACGCAGAAGTACACCGCGGCGAGCACGAGAATCGACGTAACGCGAACCTGTGGACGCGTACGCTCAGCAACCATTCCGCGCGCTCCGAATACCAATCGACTCAAGATGCGCGAGGCGGGTCACGAAGGTAAGCCACGCGCCGCGGCGATGACGCGTTAGTGTCTCACGAGTCGTCGCGCTGTCTGTCAGCCGAGCCGTCGCTGCCGGGCGCGGCGGAGTTTTCGGAGCACGACGCGCAGGCCCGCGAGATCGTCGAGTTGCACAGCGCCGATAGCATTCAGGACCGCCGAATAGCTGTGTGTCGCAGCGCCACCGACGAGAAGGGCAGTGCGCTTCGGCAGCGCGCTCCGCAGGCGCCGAAGCTCGTCACCGACTGCCGGGTCGCCTGTGGGGTAGACGACGCTCAGCGCGACGGCGCGCGCCCGGGTTCGCACGGCGCACTCGGCGATGTCCTCGGCTGGCAAGTCGGGGCCGAGGTATGTCACCCGCCAGCCTTCAGTCGCGGCGCTCGCCGCGACGAGCAGCGCGCCGAGCTCGTGCATCTGACCCGATGGCGTCGCGACGACCACGCTCGCGGTCGCGAGCGGTGGGCTCGCGCCCTCGACCACTCCGTCCAAAACGCGCCGCACCATCATCGAGGCGAGATGCTCGTGCACGGGACGCAACGTGCCCTCGCGCCAGTGCGCGCCCACGTCCTCGAGCAGCGGAACGACGAGCCCGTCCAGCAACGTGATGGAAGCGAGCGCGATCGTCGCGCGCCGCAGGGTGGCCTCGAGCGCGGTTGCGTCCAGCCGCTCGATGGCGCGCACCGCGTCCGCGAGATAGTCGGCCGCCGCCGCCGGTGCATCGCCATCGCGCGCTGGCGATCCTCGGGCCGTGAGCTCGGCGTCCGCCGCCGCATCCTGGCGGACGAGCGCCGCGAGGGCCTCGGTCGGCAGCTCCGCCACCTGTCCGATGCTGCGACCTGCCAGCGTGGCGCGATAGAGAAGGCGGAGCCGCTCGATGTCGGTGTCGGAGTAGAGGCGGCGACCACCCTCGGATCGCGATGGTGTCACCACCTCGTAGCGTCGCTCCCACGCGCGCAGCAGATCGGGGCTGAGTCCGGTACGACGGGTCACGACGCGCATCGGATGACGATGCTGGCCTGATCTCACGGATGGGACCATGGGTATAAGGTATCAAATACCCCGGCGCCTGTCCAGGTACTGTCCTGGACAATTGATTGACAAACGCCGGTCCCGAACGTAGCTTTGCGCAAGTGAAACTGGGTTCCCTATGAGAGTGAGGCAGGTATGACGTACGCAACAACAGCGCCCGCGCCCGTGTTCGGATTGCGGCGCGAGATCGATCGGCTTTTTGAGGATGCGTTCCGGCTCGGACACGCTGGCCGGGGTGAATGGAGCCCCGCCGTCGATGTTCGTGAGACCGACGAAGAACTGGTCTTCGCAGTAGAGATTCCCGGCGTCGCGCAAAAAGACGTCGAGGTGATGACGGAGAACGGCGTGCTCACGGTGCGCGGCCAGCGGCTCGAGGACCTTCGAGAGGGGGAGGAAGCGCGCTATCACCTCTCCGAGCGTACGTACGGGGCGTTCATCCGCCGGTTCCAGCTACCGCAGGGTGTCGATAACGACAAGATCCTCGCGGACGTTGGGGACGGGATGCTCCATGTGCGTGTCCACAAGGCGGCCCTTCCATTGCCGAAACACGTTCCCGTTAGCGCGGTCGCGGATGCGCACAAGCACGTGCCGCTAGCCGTCGAGGGTGTCAAGAATCGCCCAGCGGTGGCGAAAATCAGTAACGGAGCGAAGCAAGCGAAGTAGGCGAAGTAACAAAAGGGGAGGGCATCATGCGCGAGATCAGGTTCAGCCAGACCCACCGCACTTCAGGCGCCCGGCGACGGTTCGTTATCTCCCAGTTCGATGCCGCCGTCGACGCCATGATGCCCGATCGCGAGCGCGGGGGGCCGTATCTGCCCCCGCCTTGGCCGCTCGCGTGGCGCTACATCGCGCAGATGGGAGACGGTACTCCCTGGACCGAGGTGCGCTGGATCGATGCGCAGCCGGATGCGCCCGATGAAGAGATCAGAAAGAAGGCGATCCGCGATTTCAATCGCTTCGCGCGGGGGCGCGCCGAATTCTGATTTCTCACCGCACCTGCGCGCTCCTTTTCCTTGCCCAGAGCGCACTGGCCCAAACCGGATTCGTGCCGGTGCCTGGGGGCAAGCTGTACTACCAGCAGTGTGCCACGTCGAAGCCCACCGCCGTGGTGCTCGTGCACGACGGAGCCCTCGACTCGAACGTATGGGACGATGTCTGGCCGCAGTTCTGCGGGCGCTTTCATACGATCCGGTATGATCGCCGGGGATACGGACGATCGCCGGAGGCGACTGACTGGTACTCGGAGATCGATGATCTCGCCGCCGTGCTACGGCAGCTCGAGGTGCATCAGGCCGTCGTGGTTGGAAGCTCGCACGGTGCGCAGATGTCGATCGACTTCACGTTGGCGCATCCCGAGATCGTGCAGAAACTCGTCCTCGTCGGCCCCGTGGTGACCGGCTTGGGGTACACGAAGCACTTCTTGTATCGCGGCGGCGCTTTCGACTCGCTGCCGGCATGGCTCGCGCGAGGGGACACCAAGCGCGCGATCCTCGCGGCCACGCACGATCGCTGGGCCCTCGCGCCTGGGGACACGATCGGGCAAAGGCGCATCAGGGAGGTTCTGACGGCGAGTCCGCAAGACTTGTCGGCCGGTGGGCACGAGTTGCCCAACAAGCCAGCGCTGCCACGGCTCGGCGAGATTCACGTGCCGACGTTGATCCTCGTCGGTGACGCGGACATTCCCGATGTGCACGCCCACGCGGGTGCGATCGAGGCCGGTATCCCGCGGGCGCGCCGCGTCGTGGTGGAAGGTGTCGGGCACATCATGTATGTCGAGAAGCCGGCGCCGAGTTCAGTCGCCTCGTGATCGATTTCATCGAGCCATAGCGCTTAGGCAGTGACGGGCCCGCGCGATGCGCGGGTCTCATCTGGCATGCGCACAATAGCTCGCGGCGCGGCGCTCCTGGCCTGCGCGGTAGTATCGGCGTGCGGTGATTCCGGGCAGGCCGGCACGGCGCCCGTGCGAACGATCAGCGGCAATTGGTACTTGATCGACCCATCGGCGCCACCGACGCAGGGTCAGTTGAATGAGATCGGCGCCGCGCTGCTCGTCCAAAATGGCAGAGTGACTGGCAATGCGACCGTTGCGATATCGGATGCCAGCAACCAGTGCGCGTCGTACGGGTTGGATCTGCCGCTCACTGGGTCAGTCGATGGGCACGGTCATCTCGCGCTCCACGCGACCGACAATGTCGACACGCTCGCGCTGAGCGCGACGCTCGACCCCAGTCGGTCGGCGTTCGCCAACGGCGCGTACACCGCGATCGGCGCGGAGGCGTACCCGCAAACGGCACCGGCTACTGGTCCGTGCACGACCCCGTCGGGGAAGCTGGACGGGACGCTCATGGCACCCGTCAACGCCTCATACGTCGGCACGCTGCGGACGACGGACGGCGCGAGCATTCTGGTGACTTTGACGACGCACCAGGACACCATCCCGTTGGCGGGTATGTCGTCCGGTGCTCATCCCGCCATCATCACGCATGGCAACATGGTCTTTCTGGTCGGTGGGTTCGCGGTGACCGGCACGATGCAGCTCACGCACTCGGTCTGCGGTGTCACCGGGGGCATGATTCAGCCGCAAAACGGCTACGTCTGGGGCACGGTCTTACAGATCGAGTTCGATACGGATACGTCGTACCACCAGGGGGCGACGTTCGAGACCTACATCGATCCCGCGACCGGCGCGCTCAATGTCGTGGGCGCGCGTCTGTACTCCGTCGACGCGACTCATTTTTGCTCGGCCGCCTTCGTGCCCGGAACGCTCACGCGACAGTGAGCGCTCAAGGCGCGGCGATCCAGCGTTGCATCTCTGCATCCAGCACATCGAGCGGCAGCGCTCCCCGGCCGAGGGCCGCGTCGTGAAACGCGCGGAGATCGAACTTCGCTCCGAGGCGATGGCGCGCTTCCTCTCGCAGCTTCAAGAACTCTAGCTGACCGAGCTTGTACGCCAGCGCTTGGCCGGGCCACGAGATGTAGCGATCGACTTCGCTTTGAACGTTCGGCTCATCCATGGCCGTGTACTGATGGAAATAGTCGACCATCTGCTGCCGCGTCCAATGCTTCCAGTGGACGCCCGGGTCGACCACCAAGCGAATCGCGCGCCACATCTCGTTCTCGAGGCGACCGTAGTCGCTGTATGGGTCCTGGTAAAATCCCACCTCCTTGCCGAGCCGCTCCGAATAAAACGCCCAGCCCTCGACGAACGCGGTGTAGCCACCGTGCTGGCGGAACTTCGGGAGGTCAGGCAGCTCTTGAGCGAGTGACAGCTGCATGTGATGTCCGGGAACGCCCTCGTGATACGCGATCGCCTCCACATTGAGCAGCAAGCGCTGGTCCGGATTCGACTCGTTCACGTTGATGCGCCCGTCGCGTGAGCCATCGCTCGTGCCACTCGTATAGTCGGCCGGCACCGCGTTCACCGCGCGAAACGGGTCCATCGGGATGACGGCGAGCTTCGAGCGCGGGAGACGCCCGAAGAGCTCCGGCAAGCGGCCCGTCATCTGATGCGCGTACCTGGCGTAAAGGTCCAGCACCTGTTGGCCGGACGTCGCGTAGAACCGGCGGTCGCCCTTGATATGGGCGTTGAAGCTGGCGAGATCCGCGTACCCTTGGCTGTGGGCGATGGTCAGCATCTGCGCCGCGATCTCGGCCACCTGCGCGACGCCGATCGCGTAGATCGAATCCGGGCTCAGGTCCGTCGTCGTCATGCGACGAACCACAAAGCGATATCGGGCCGAGCCATCCGCGAGCGCCCAAATGCCCGGATCCGCGCGGCAATGGGGAGCATACTCGGTCCGCACGAACTCGGCGAACTTCTTGTAGGCCGGGACGATCTCCTCGTCGATCGCCCGCACAATCGTGGCGCGCAACCGCTGGCGCTCGGCCCCCGAAAACGCGCGCGGCATCTTCGTGAGCGGCGTCGCGAATGGGCTGGCCGAGTCGGTCTTCGACGCGACGTCATCGGTCTCGGTGACCACCTTATCGATCAAGTATCGCGGCGGCGTGAGGCCGTCGCGAACGCCTTGTCGCATGTTCTCGATCACCTGGTCGAACGCGCGCGGCATCTGGTGCAATCGGGCGATATAGTGGTCGTAGTCGGCTACCGTGTTGAACGGCGTCAGCGACACGAGGTCGACCAGGCCCAAGTGGATCCCATCGCGCTGGTTGACCGGCATCTCCCACGACTTGAACGGCATCGCGTCGAGACTCTCGCGCAGATCCCGGATCATCAGGCGACGACTGAGCGCGTCCGACGCCGAGAGGCCGGTGGTATCAACGACCTCGAAGCGCGCCAGGAATTTGCGGCGCGCATCGGCATCCGCCAGTATCCCCGTCAACGAATGGTCATCCAAGCGATCATTGAACCGATTGTCGCCGAGGGCCGTCGCCGCCTCGGGCGACGCACGCATCTCGTAGTCCCACTCCTCTTCGAACATCGCGCGCAACGGTTGCGCGACCTGGAGCAGCAACGGCACGAGCAGCAGCATCGTCACCTCCGTTGGGCGAGCGCGGCGCGAATGACGGCCAGCGCCGCATTGCGCTCGCCCGTCGACAGGGGGAGACGCGGCGGGCGCACGGTCTCGCCGCCGCGACCCACTTCGTGCTGCACCAGCTTGATGAGCTGCACGAACTTCATGACCGTGTCGAATCGCAAGAGCGGCAAGAACCACGCGTACAACGCGAACGCCTCGGCCGCGCGCCCGGTGCACGCCAGGTCGAACAAACGCACGGACTCCTCAGGCAACGCGTTGACCAAACCCGCAACCCATCCGCGCGCGCCCACGCCAACCGCCTCCAAGATCATGTCGTCCAATCCCGCGAGGAGCGATAATCGATCACCGAGCACCGCGCGCAGCGCGCTGACCCGACGGACGTCCCCACTCGACTCCTTCACCGCGTGCACATTCGGGTGCCGGTCGGCCAGCGCCTCGACATCGGACGCGAGGAGATCGGTCCCGTAGGCGATCGGGTTGTTGTAGAGCATGCAGGACAACGGTGTCGCCGAGATGACCGCGTCGAAATGCGCGTGCGTCTCTCGCGCGTCCGGACGATAGACATAAGGCGGCAACACCATCAGTCCGCCGCACCCCGCACGTTCGGCGGCTCGTGCCAACCGAACACATTCATCCGTGGCCAGGCCGCTCACGCCGGCAATGACCGGAGCCGACGTGCCGGCGGACTCGACACAGATCGAGAGCACCCGAACCTTCTCGTCGAATCCGAGCGTCGCGCCTTCGCCGAGTGAGCCGAGGGCGACGATGCCGCGGCAGCCGTGGCCCAGGAGCCAGCGGACGTGATCGGCGAGAAATTGCTCATCGAGGGCGCCGTCCGGCTTGAACGGCGTGGTGATCGCGGGGAGAACGCCGGACCAATCGTGTTTCTGCATCACAGGAAGGCTCGGACTGGGGTGGGGAAGAGCGGGGGGCGTGGCGTATCCGGCGGCCAGCCGCG
>Ga0210409_10002036_pt1 | contig 24922 bp, 20 predicted proteins | sample IncBWH17MmetaG_FD_161649 | JGI IMG/M metagenome (GOLD analysis project Ga0210409, IMG submission 161649) | Forest soil microbial communities from Barre Woods Harvard Forest LTER site, Petersham, Massachusetts, United States - Inc-BW-H-17-M | ecosystem: Environmental > Terrestrial > Soil >...
GACCACAGAATGTCGCCGGCGGGACTAACCTCAATCACACGATTGTTGAATTGGTCGGCGATCAGGATGTTTCCAGGGCGGTTAAACCCGCGAAGACCACGCATGCCGTGGTCGGCAAGTGCCGGGATAACTCCCACCAGGAGCGAAACCAGAACCGTCAGAACCGTCGCAAAGCTTGCGAAAGAAAGCCTGTTTCGTCCGCGCCAGTTCATCGTTAATACATTGGGTTTGTTGATGTTATGCATATTATGTGTATTCATGGCTCCCATCTTTCTGTCTCCGGTTGTTACGCCCTCCGTTTTGGGGCGAGTTCAACGTCATTTGATGTAAGATGCTTATCTCAGCATTGGGTTCCCTCGAATTATTGAGGTTGTGACGCGAGCCTGTGGCAAGCAATCCCGCCAATCCTCGCCGAGGAGGCAATGGCGACCAGAGTACATTGGCTCCATGGGCGGCACCTAAAAATGTTCACTTCGCTCTGCGTCCGAAAGATCATCATTCAACTCAAAACCCATAGGAGAGTTGGAAAACAAACAGGTTATGGTTCTCCTCGGGATCGTTGCTACTATGGAATTCGTAGTCTCCCTCGAAGAGCAGCGTGTTGCTGAAGTAATAGACATACCCAACAGTGTACCGGTCGGTGTTAATCCCCCTGGTGCTATCGCGCTTTGCGTCATAGCGCCCAACCAACTCGATATTATTCACGATAGGAACATCCAGGTTCAAGCCAGCGAGCTTGTAGGAGCCCTGGACCCACCAACCGTGCGGATGAAGCGTTCCCGCGTCTGAAGTTTCCAGCCAGGTATGAACGTATTCCCCTTTGATTTCCACGTTAGAACCGAGGTGCAGAGCGCCATCAATCACTCCGGCGGACCAGCGGTGTTGGTCCGCATCGTCCCAGGTGCCAGTCTGCCCGGACAAGCCGAGTTCAAGGTCATAATGAGCTTTCCAGGGCTTGAACCAGCCAAAGCGCCCGCCGGCACTGGGCGAGCCATGCAGGTTTGCACCCGACTTGACCCACATGTGAAAATCAGCCCAAATGCCGGCTTCAACCAGGCGTTGCCGGGTTGGCTCCGCCTGGGCGCGGTTTTCAAAAAGTGCCACTCGCATCCTGCGCATAAATCTCGCTTCCTAACCCCCATCAAAATTAAGATGTTTAAGTCGCGCTCTGGTTCCTCCGAAACGACGGATTCCTTTGATTGGATGTCGATTTTGATCAAGGACTCGCAGGAGCTCGTCCCTCCGAGGTGCTTGTTTGCGGCGTATTCAGGCCGGCCTGGAGCACGCGGAAGTTGCGCAGAAGTGCTTTTTATCGAAGAATCCCAACCTATGAAATGCGCTCGTTTCGAAAGAAAACACGGACTAAGGAACCCTGTCGCACGCAGTGGGAGCCAGCCGGATCGGATATTCCAGACGTACACTACACTCTTTATTAACACTGTGGCTTCAGCCCGGTGTAAGGACGCACTTTCGACAGGGCAACTGTTTCAACAGTGTGCCACCCTCGCGGGCAAGCCGTTGAAACGGCTCGCGCGTTCGCGTGCGTCGTGGCACCGGGCTAAAGCCACGGTGTTAATCAGAGGCGGCATGGGAACGCACGAAAAATCCGCGCTGGGCATGGTGCTGTCCAAGATGGGCTGCGGTGTGAGACGCATAAAGCTCACTTTGTTGAACATAATCCTTGGCACCGCCGCCTTTTTGGGAACGTCGCAAGCAGCCGAATCAGAGGTGCCCTTCAGTGGGGAGGCGACTACCTGGCACGGTTTTGCTCGCTACGACTTCGTGATGGATGAAACGAACCTGAGTATCACGCCGATCAAAGCGGCGGACGACGAACAGGACGGCATCAAACATACAACGGCGGGCCTGCGACGATGCGTTGTGGTGGTTCCCAAGGAGGAGGCGGCGGGCAACCCCTGGTCCTGGCGTGGCTGTTACTGGGACCACCAGCCGCAGACCGAGATCGAACTGCTTAAACGCGGGTTTCATGTGGCCTATATCGAGGCCAGCGCCACGCTTCGGCCAGGAAGGCATTGGGATGCGTGGTATGAATTCCTAACCGAACGGCACGGATTGTCCACGAAGCCTGCGTTTATCGGCATGAGCAGGGGCGGAGAGTTTGCTTTTACCTGGGCGACCGCCAACCCAACCAAGGTTTCTTCCATTTACGCTGACAATCCAGGGAGCAACCCGCAGGTCTTCCGGCAGCTTGGGGATCTGGCGACCAATGATGTGCCGCTGCTGCTCGTTTGCGGCAGCATCGACCCGCTCCTGGGAAGAAACGCGCTGGCCATCGAGAACATTTATCAACAGTTCGGTGGCCGAGTGTCCATCATGATCAAAGAAGGGGCCGGTCATCATCCGCACAGCCTGCGCGATCCAAAACCAATCGTTGACTTCATCGTCAAGAGCGTCCAGCCGGCCAATCGCGTCTTGCCGCAATTCCTGAGCGGCAGAGTCACCCGAAATTCCTATTATGGCACCCAAAGCTCCTACCGCAATTTCCCCACGGAAGGGACTTACATCACCTGCCGCGGACCGGAGTTCACCGAGTGCTACGACCGATATACCTTCGACCTCGCTGGCGTCGAAGGAACCACAACCGTTATCGTGCCGAAGACCGAGGCTGCCGGAGAGCCTTGGGTGTTCCGGCCTGATTTGGTGGACCGAGACGCAGCGGTCGACCAGGCACTGCTGGCCAAAGGCTTCCACGTGGTGACGGGCCCGGTTCCCTACAATGCCGACGGCCCAAAGCAAGCCGATTGGGACGCAGTGTACCGACACCTTGTCGCCCATGGGTTTTCAGCAAAGCCGGTGATGGAAGGCGCCGGAGAGGCGGCGGGTGAAGCGTATGCCTGGGCGATTGAAAATGCGGACAGAGTGGCGTGCGTTTACGCCGAAAACCCTGTCCTGCGCAGCAAGGTGTCCAAAACAACTCCGCTGGAGAACCTTGCCCCGCTGGCCAAAGCCGGGGTTCCGCTCCTGCACGTTTGTGGAACTCTCGATCCCTGGCTTAGCGGCGAGACGCGCGTCGCCCAGAAGCGGTACGCTGAGTTAGGGGGACAGATGACCGTTATTCTGAAGGAAAGCGACGCGCATTATCCGCTGGCGCCAAAGGACCCGCAGCCGGTCGTCGATTTCATCACCAGGTGCGTTTCGGGTGAAAGGCATGAGGCGTCCCTAACCCAACCTGGGATAAACGCGAGCGGAGTGCTTCGAGCGGGAACAGCTAAAGTCAGTATCACGCCCGAAAACCCCAACCAGCCTGTGCACGATAAAGTGTACGCTCGCAGCCTGGTCCTGGAGGTCGAAGGGCAGCGCCTGGGTTTTGTGTCCGTCGATTTGGGCATTTACACCAGCGAGCATTTGGTTGCGGCTTGCAAGGAGAAATTCGGCATGGCGGAGCTCTTTCTTAGTTCCTCACATACTCATTCAGATCCCGGAAAAAAATACGCGGCTTTTTACGAGGAACAAATCTTCAAGGCGGTGCAGGCAGCCATTAGTAATATGGTCCCGGCGAGGATTTCCGCCGGACATAGAAGCTTTCCTCAATTGGGATTTAACCGGCTCATCGTCCGTGAAGATGGGCATGCCCGGGAATCGTGGTTCTCGGATGATCATTACACTTCGGAGAACCCCGAACGAATTCCGTTTGGCCCGGTGGACCCGGAAGTCGGGGTGATCCGGATCGACGACATGCAAGGTCAGCCACTTGCCATTATGCTGAACTATGCCTGCCACGCGGATGTGGTGTGCCTAAACTTTGCGATCTCCGCCGATTATCCAGGCGCCGCCACAAGGAAGGTGGAGGAGGCGTTCGGCACCAATGTCAATTGTCTTTTCGTTCAGGGCGCCGGCGGCAACATCGAGTCCCTGATCATTAGCTCGCGCAGAACAGGACCGGACGATCCGTTCCAGACAGATTACAGCACCATCGAGCGCGTGGGTGGCCTGTTGGCCTATGAAACGGTGAAGCTGGCAAAGACACTATCTCCGAAGCCGGGCGATAAAACGACTATCAAGTGCATGGATGATTCGCTGAATTTCACGGGGCGCTTCGACAAAAACGCGAATTTCGACATCCATATCTCGACGATTCTAATCAATGACGACATCGTCATCGCCACCGTGCCGGGCGAACCGTTCATTGAGCTCCAACTCGACTGGAAGAAGAAAGTGGAGGCCGCCCACCCTTTCCTGTTCGGATACACCTGGTCCGAGGGTACGTGGCCGAATTACATACCCGACATAAAGTCGGCGGCTTTAGGAGGATATGGAGCCGATCAAATTACCCCCAAGATGATAGAAGTCGGCTCGGGAGAAGCCATCATGAACAAGCACCTTGAGAACGTTTACAAGTTATCAGGACTCATGCGCGGGGAACCGGGTCCGGTCGGATTTACGAAAGGTCCCCGGTGGCGGGTCATTCCAGTTCCCCGAGATACACCGCAATCCAAAGCGAACTAGGCTTCGGCCAACGCGGCGTTGATGCGACGGATGGCTTCGTTGATTTCGTCGCGATTTTTGAAACCGATCACGACGGCATCAAGCTCCGGGCGGGACATGGCAAAGCGAATGGATTTCTCGCGGTCCTCGGCGTTCACGAACTCGCCGTTGCCGATAATCTTCATGCCGATCACGCCGCGACCCTTGGCGCGCATTGCTTTGAGTTGAGTGACTACCGGCGAAACGTCATGGACATTGTCGTTCCAAACAGATTCCTCGGGTCCGTCGATGCGCCGGCCCTGCGGGTTGACGCGCACCAGGTGCACCTCGGCCCACGGAGTTTCGGCGGCGCCGCGCAAAGCAGGCAAACTGTGGCAGGATACGCCTTTGCTGCGGATCCAGCCTTTCTGCTTGGCTTCGTCGAAGCCATCCATGATGCGCTTCCATTGCTCGGTCCAGCCATCTTTGATCATGCAATGGATTAACATCGTGTCGACGTAGTCCGTGTCGAAGATTTTGCGGTGATGGTCGATGACCTGCAGGATGTCCTCAGGCTTGCCGGGGATTTTTGATTGAATGAAAAGTTTTTCGCGCGGTAATCCTTTGACCGCACCGCCCAGCCATTCAAAGGTCCGGTAGGTCTGTGAACAGTCAAAATAGGTGATGCCCTGGTCATAGGCGTATTTGACGAGGCTGTTGAAGCCTTCCCGGCCCAAATCAAACTGGATTTGGCCGCTGTTGCTGCCCGTGCCCATACCAAGGCGGCTGAGCTTAATGCCGGTTTGACCGAGCGTGACCTGGTCGATCGCAGTTCGCTTGGGGGTAGCGGCGGAGGTCACAGCGCCGGTGCCGAGCATTATCGCGCCAGTAGCTGTTAAGGAGGTTTGGAGGAATTCTCGCCGGCTGAATCGTGGTTTATTCATAAAATGGCTCCGGAATCGCCTCTTCCTTAACACAGGTGGCCGAGGTTTTCAATGGGTATCGGGCGGCGAAGGGGGGCGAAGGGGGCGAGGTGAATGACAAAGTCGGCGCTCGATCCAGGGATTCCGACAAGCCTGGTGGGGCGAGGCTCGAGCCCTAACTATGTTTAGGTTCGTTGCTCTTCATGAACCTGCTGAATCTGGGACTGCGGATGACTCCACAAGCGCCCCAATCCTCCAAAGCCGGCCCTCGCTACTCCCTCTCCACCGCGGCGGGGGAGAGGGTTGGGGTGAGGGGGACCTTTGGGTTCATGGTCCCAATGCATGCGAAAAATCGAGAGGAGGCTCTCCATGAACCGTGAACAGGAATTCCGCCCTCACCCCGCCTGCGCGGCCGAAGCCGCTTCGGCGCGGCGAAGGCCCGGCCCTCTCCCCCGAGGAGAGGGAGAAGCACTTTGGCGCATTTCGTCGTTCATGGTCCCAATGCATGCGCGAACGCAAATTGAGTCTCTCGATGAACAGGCCGCCTGGTTGAACAAATGATCGGGGCTCGGCAGGAGCCTCGCCCCACCAGGCCATGGCAGGCTAGTTCGGCGCCAACCGGCGCAGGCGCAGGCGGGTACCAAGGCTAGCGGCCAGGGCTAATCCACCGAAGACAGCCAGGGCGGTGGTAGTGTTTTCCGGAACGGGCTGCACTCCGTAGGTATCGTAGTTGGTGAAAGTAATGGAACTGTAACCTGCTGTGCCGGTCAGACCTTCGAAGCTTTCGAGCCATCGGTAGCCGTTGTTGGAGATATAGGAGGTTTCGAATTTGAAGAAATTAGTGCGCAGGTCCGGCAAGCCAATATCGGCCCAACTAAATTGGAAGCTGTAGCTGGGATGGTTGGGGTTGTCCGCATTCATAAAGTTCAAACCGAAACGCACGAGCTGCAGGTGTGGGCCGGTGCCGTCATCGACGAGTTTATAGACGGCGCTCCCGCTGTTAATTCCCAAGACAATGGCGTAATCGGCCTCAAAACCAGGAGCAAAAGTGGCGACTGAGCGGGAGGTCTTGACGCCGGAGATGGCTGTTTGCATGGCGTTAGCTTTATCGGAGAAGGGAGCGGTGCTGGTATAGCCACCGGGAGCGCAATCGACAAAAATGACCAGGTTATCGATGAAGCTGCCGACGCCTTTGACAAAGTTGGCGTAAACAGTGCTCGTGTCGTTGGAGAAGCACAATGTGGCATTGCCGACGGCGCCGCCGACGCCGTTACCCGGGTAGGTTTGATAATTGTAAAACGCGGCACAGGCGGGGCGAGTCAACGCAAGGACGACGAAACCACAGAGAGCAAGCTTCAAAATGATGCGAGTCATAAGTGTATTACATTCCTCTTCCCGTTACGACAACATCTTCTACAGCGCGTGTAAGGAGAAAGCAAGAGGGATTTTGACGGTTAGCGCCCCGGAACGGCTTAAAAAGGGCACACGCCGTAGCACAACCAGTAGCCCAAGGTCTTCATGTACTCGGCGTGGATGCGCCGGCGAAGGTGTTCGCGGGACCAATCGGCCCTGGAAAATCCATAGTACGACGGACAGGAAAAGAAGGCGATGTCCGGGGCGTAATGACGAAAACACTTCAGGGCTCGACGGGAGTGATACCAGGAAGTCACCAGCACGACGCGTTTGACTCCGGCAGCGCGTAAGAGCGGGATGGAGAATTGGGCGTTTTCCTTGGTGGTGCGCGAGTCCGGCTCCAACTCAATAGCGGCAGCCGGGACGCCGCGGTTCATGAGCAGCAGGCGGTTGCCGGGAGTGTCGCCCGCTCCGCTCACAAGGATTTTGGGAGCCACGCCGGATCGAAACAATTCGGCGGCGCGGGAAGGTCGTTCCCCGGAGCCGCCACCGAGCAGGACAATGGCATCTGCCTGGGTGCGGCCGTCGTCGACCAGGAGCACCTGGCGCGGGAACAGGAAGGCAGCCAGAAAGACCACCGCGAGGGGCAGCACCCCAAAGAGCAGCAGCCGTCGTAGCGTTTTACGTATGACCATAGTTGAGGCGATCCTCGAGTGCGCGTCTCGGATGGGTCTAATTGACGAAAACCTAACAGTTATACAAGCATTACCCTCGCGAGGCGGCGCCTCAGCCGCTGCAGATTGAAAATTGAAAATTGAAAATTTTCAATCCCGGTCGAGCCGGCTGTTTGCGGTCGAGCGAAACTTAATTTGTCCGCAACCTGTTTTGAGATTCAAAGACTCCAGGAGCGTTTGGGTGACAAATCTCAACTGAAATGATCGCGGAGGGCAAGTTCGGCGGCGTGAAATCCGCACATCCCGTGCACACCGGGGCCGGGAGGAGTGGAGGAAGAACAGAGGTAGAGTCCGGGCACGGGAGTGCGGTACGGCGCGAGGCTGAGGATTGGCCGAGCCAGCAATTGCCACAGGTTGGCCGCCCCGCCGCTAATGGAACCGTCGACAAGATTGGCATTCTCGCGTTCGAGTTCCGGACAAGTCGCGCAATGGCGTGCCAGGACTAAATCGCGGAAACCCGGGGCGAAGCGTTCAATTTGGTTTTCAATGCGTGCAGTCATATCGAAGGAAGAACCGGCCGGCACGTGGCAATAAGCCCAGGCCGTGTGTTTGCCCTGGGGCGCGCGGGAGGGATCGAAAAGGCTCGGCTGCGCCAGCAGGACAAACGGCCAGCCGGGATGTTGACCGTTGGCTACTTCATGCTCGGCACGAGCCACCTCCGCCATGGTGCCACCCAAGTGCACAGTGGCGGCGCGCGCGCATGGCGCCGCGCTCCAGGGAATGGGTCCGGCCAGGGCGTAATCGATTTTGAAAATGCCCGGGCCGTAGCGGAAGCGCTCCAAGCGGTGGCGATAGGATATCGGCAAGGCGGAGCCGGCGATGCGGAGTAATTGGCGGGGTGTCAGGTCGAGCAGGGTCACGCGGCTGCGCGGCAATTGATCGAGGCGTTCGATCCTGCAGCCGGTCAGAACCTCTCCGGGCAACGAGCGCAGGAACGAGGCCAGGGAGTTGGCGATCTGTTGCGAGCCACCCCGAGGCAAAGGCCAGCCCACAGCGTGACCCATCATCGCGAGCACCAATCCATAAGCCGCGGAGGGGATTTGCTCGAGCGCCAAAAAGGAGTGCCCCGCCAGCCCGGCAAAGAGCGCCCGCGCAGATTCGCACTGAAACCTGCGCCTCGCCAAGCCCACGGCAGAGCGAAACGCCCACCAACCGAAACGCGCAAGCTGGACAGGGTGATGCGGCCGATGCAGGAGCGGTTGCAAGAACTCTCCAGTGAGGTTTTCCCAGTGGTCCACCAGAGGAGTCATCAGGCCTTCATAGGACCGCCGGTCGTGGCCAAAGCCTTGGGCCGTCGAAGAGACGGAGCGCTCCAGAGTTGCGGCCTGGCTGCCGCCCAGGGGATGGGCCAATGGCACTGCCGGTTGGAGCCATTCCAGGCCGAATTGTCCGAGCGGTAAGCGGCGGAAGAAAGGCGATCCAACCGCCAAGGGGTGGATGGCTGAACAGACGTCGTGCAGAAAACCGGGCAGAGTGAGTTCGGCGGAACGAGTGCCACCGCCGAGGGTTTGACTGGCTTCAAGAACGATTACGGAGAGCCCGGCCTGGGCGAGCCGAATGGCGGCGCAAAGTCCGTTCGGACCGGAACCAACGACCACGGCATCATAGGAACGATCAGAGGGCCAGTTCGTTGAGGAGGCGTTCATGGACCTTGGTCAGACAAAAGGGCGCCGGCGCTCTCGGAGCTAAAGGATCCGTTTAAGGACAGGGATGCGACGAAAGATCAGGCCGCAGGCTAAATAGGTCAGAACAACACTCAAGGCAGTTGCGCAGAGAAATTTCAAGAGCTTTGGGGCTTCCATTTGGCGCATGGCGAGAGTCACAGCAATCAGCAAAGGCGGATGAAAGAGGTAAACTGCGAAGGAGTTGTCACTAAGCCAGCGGGCAAGGTTTGCCTGGTGATTGAATTTCTCGCGGAACAAAACGATCAATCCCAGGCAAAGCCCGACACAAAAGAACGACTCCCAAAAACTGAAGGCGGCGCTTTGCCAGGACAGGCCCCCACCGAGTTTGTCCTCAGAATGGGTTTTGAGCAGGGCAAAGACGAGCAGGAACCACAGCAGTCCTCCGACACTCAACGCGAGGGCCAGAAATCGAATGCCAAAAGTATAGGGAATGCGCAGCAGCCAATTGCGGCGCCAGGCGCAGATTCCAACGACGAACAAAAGGATATATTGGGAGAAAAAACAAAGCTGCATGTTAAGGATGTTGGTTCCCATGGGCTGGACAGTACGGACCAAAAATGTGCATAGGCCCATGATTAAGGCCAGCCCAATTACCTGGCGGGAATCCGGCAAGCGGCTTTGGGGATCATTTGTCGGCGTGCCAGGTGCGAGGAACCGAACGAGGGCATAGATCGCGCTGAAGAGCAGCAGCGCCACGGCAAACCACATGGGCCCGGAACCGCTGAGAACCCGGCCACTGGTCAAATAGGGCAGATAGGCCTGGCGTAGGGCGGGACGGGACGGGTCGCCGAAATGGCGCAATAGTCCGTAGACCGTTAGTGGATGGAGGAGCAACATGTAAAACAGGGAAGGCAATCCCAAGCGCACCGCGCGGTCTCGAAGGAAATTGCCTGGCGTTTTGCGGTCGAAAGCACCGGGGACAAAGTAGCCCGCAATGAGAAACAATAACCCCATGAAAAACGCCTGGAGAAAGATTTGGAACGTGGCGAAAACAACCAGGACGATCGTTCCTGGTTTGGGATCCTCCATAAAGTACCAGCTCCCCAAATGGCTGTAGGTAACGGCGGCGTGCATGGCGACAACCAACACAATCATGACCCAACGTAGATTGTCGACGAATTCAAGCCGGGCTTTGGGAGACAGGGTTTGTGGACCAGGGATTGCCGTAATCGAAGCAGCGGTATCCATAAGGGAGGCTATTTTTAGCAAACTATTCTCCTATGAAATGGACAGTGACCCGGCGGCGGTGAGGAGCATGGCGGTGTTCCCAAAGATAAATGCCCTGCCACGTTCCGAGAGCGAGACGACCATGGATAAGCGGTACGGAAAGATTCACCGTGGTTAGAGCCGTTCGGATGTGGGCCGGCATGTCGTCGTCGCCTTCGGCAGTGTGAACGAACAGAGGGTCGCCATCCGGAACAAGGCGGGCGAAAAAGTGTTCGAGATCGCGCCTGACGTCGGGGTCAGCGTTCTCCTGGATCAAAAGTGAAGCGGAGGTGTGGCGCAGATGCAGGGTGAGCAGCCCGTTTTGAAAGTTATGGCCGGCGAGCCAGGTTTGGACCTCGCCGGTGAACTCGTATAACCCGCGGCCGCGGGTTGGGATTTGGATTTCGTGGTGGGCTTGGCTTAGCATTGATCACAAAAACACGGATGCACACGGCTGAACGCGGCGCGGGTGGCGTGAAAACCACAACACCCGAGACCAGACTAACAGAATATTTTAACCGCAGAGAACGCAGAGACCGCAAAGAAGGGAACGTGTTTATGGCGCACCTTGAGTTTACTGCGCGAATTTCCAGGTTTAAGTTTAACGTTTTTAACGTTTTTAACGTTCTCAACACCTACCGGCTGGACGGCGCACCGGTTATTGACTGATCTCAAATCGTTTTTCGAGGTCGGAATTGCGAGGGTATCCAGCGGCGATGGCTTTCTGGTAATGGAAACGGGCCAGAGCGTTAGCGGGGGGTTGTTGGGTTGCGTAGACGACGGCCAGGTTGTATTGGGCACCGGCATAGCCAGGTTGGAGTTCGACCGCCTTGCGCAATGCCGCTTCAGCGGGGATGCGCATGCCCTTTTCGCTTAGGGTCAGGCCGAGATAATTTTGGACTTCGGCATTCTGGGGATCGAGCTTGGCCGCATGGGCGAGGGCATCGAGGGCATCGTCGTATTTTGCCTGGCGGAAGCGCAAAATGCCCAGGACATAGAGGATATAAGGATCCTCCGGATCGACGGACAGCGCCTGCTTGATATTTCCCTCCGCCTGGTCGAGATGTCCGGCTTCGACTTGAATCGCGGCAAGATTGCCCAGGGTGGGAACGTTTTTGGAATCCTGTTGGAGCACCTGCAAATAGGCCGCCTCGGCTTTGTCGTACTGCTTGGCAGCGAAACACCGCTGGGCTTCGGCGACCAAAGCGGCGGCGCCGGGCGGCAGTTCCTTGATAGATTTTTTGCCGGCCTTGGGGTCGATCTCAGCCAGCTTGGGTTGAGGAGACTTGAGCAACTGCAGTTCCTCTTCAGAATAAGGCATCGCGCGGGCATCGAGAATTTCCATGCGTGTGCGAGCCATGGCGAGCTGGTTTTCGAGATCCGCCAGCTGGCTGGGCGTGGCCTTTCCTTTGCGGCCATAAAGTTTGCGCGTGGCTTCATCGAGACGCCTTTGGAGGCTGTCGCGTTCACCTTCGAGCTGCTTGATGCGGACGTTATCACTGGGGGAAAGCGCCGTGGTATCGGAGCCAGATGATTTGAGCCGGGCTTGGAGCGCTTCTTTTTCGAGGGTAAGTTTGGACAGGCGCGCCGACTGCTCGTCGAGCTGCCGACGGGTATCGGCGGCGGACTGGCGGGCCTGGTCGAGCGCCCTGACATCAACGGCTGGCGTGCTTTCCTGGTTGGCTTTGGTGACGCGCAGCAAATCGTTTTCCTTCTGAAGCTCTTTGATTCGGTCTTCGGCTTTGGCCAACTCGGCAGGATCGGCTGCGGCGGGCCGGAGGGCCAAAGCTTCCTTGAGCTTCGCCTCGAGCAAGGATTTATCGGATTGGGCCTGGCGAAGCTGCTCGTTGACACCATCGAGTTGAGCCTGCCAATCTGCGGGGGCGGAGGGTGGAACGGCTGCGGGAGGCGGATTGTTCGGGCTGGGCCGCGGGGTGGCGGGGAGCGGATTGTTAGCCGAGAGAGCAGAAATGCGGTTGGCCAGATAGGTGAGGCGGTAATTGACGATGCGCGTATTCCAGTCGGGGCTTCCCTTGTGGAGCCGGTCCAGGGCGGCTTGAGCATCGAGATACTTGGCCAAAGCCTGGCTGGGAGCGGCAGAACTCAGGGCATCTGCTTCCTGGATCAACCTGAAAATCTGAACATATTCATCGTCCAAACCCTGGCCGAGAGCGACCATAGCTGCGAACAAGAGCACGGAAACCGAAGAAACGAACCTTTTCATCCGTCGGATGATACCGAGATAGCCGAGGCTTTGGCAACAAGGTCGTGAGTTACAAGGATTTTGAGGGATTCAGGGGTCGGGTGGGCGGCCAGGTCGACGGCGGCGGCGGTTTGGTCCAGGGGAAACTCATGAGTGATGAGGCGGGCAACGTCGAGTTTGCGGGTAAAAATGAGCCGGGCAACTTCGGCCTGGAGGGTAACATCGGCAGAATAACTTCCGATGAGGTCTTTTTCATCGACGCAGACAGTCGCCAAGTCGAGTTCAGCGCTTTCGCCGCGCTTGGTGTGAGAGAAGAGGAGGACCTGGCCGGCGCCGCGGACGAGGTCCTGAGCCTGACGCAGAACTTCGGCACTGGGAACAGCAATGACAGCGGCGTCCAAGCCGCGTCCGTGAGTCATACGCTCTACGATGGTGGCGAGTTCGTTATTGCCGTTGCGGGTGGGTCCTGCCGGTTGAGCCTCCGGGGAGGAGGGGTGCGCCAAATCTGCCGGAGATGGTGGCGCGCTCTGGACGGCAAAAACCTTTCGGGCGCCAAACTCAGCGGCCAGCGCGAGGCGAGTGGGCAGCAGGTCGGTGGCAAGGACGACCATTCCGCGCAAGGCCAGCAGGCGGGTGAACATGAGCCCGATGGGCCCCTGACCGGCCACGAGCACGGTATCGCCGGGCAACAAGCGCAGGCGCTTGACTGCTTTAAGGACCGTGTTGACCGGTTCGAGCATGGCGCCTTGGAGGAGAGAATTACGGGCCGGGATTCTGACGACACCGGGCAGGACAAAAGGCATGACGCGGACATACTGGGCGTAACCGCCGCCGGCGGGTTCGAACCCGGCGGTGATGCCGGTGCGCTTATATTGAGGGCACTGGGCGAAAGCCTTGTGGCGGCAGGCGTGACACTCAAGACAAGGTACGTGATGGTGCAGGGCCACTCGGTCCCCCACTTTAAAACCCCGCACCAGAGAGCCGGTGCGCACGATTGTTCCCGCGGTTTCGTGTCCGAAGACTCGTGGCGGGGCGACCGTTCCATATTTGATTTTCTTGATGTCCGTGGGGCAGACGCCGCACACGGCGACTTTGACCAATAGCTCGTGTGATCGGATGCGCGGGACCGGCAACTGCTCAAGGCGCAAGTCATTGGCACCGCGATAGACGACGGCGCGCATGGTTTTTGGAGTCACGAACACGCCGCAGTTTAAAACGGAAATATCGCGAAGGAACAGAAGGAAACGAAGAGCACGAAGTTGGTTCAAGTGAGAGCATCCGCTCGACAGAAGGCGGTGAACCAGGGTTCGGCTTGGGTGTGGAAGACTCTCTCCTGGCCTGCCCAATGGAAACGAACCTGGGCAGCGTGCAAAGCGTGGTACGGCAGGATGAGCCGGGCCCTTTGTTGCTCGGTGAGACGGTTCTCCACCAGGGCGAGGTAAAGGTCTTCGTCACCGCCGTAGAGTTTGTCCCCCACGATGGGGTGGCCAATGTGGGCCATGTGAATTCGTATTTGGTGCTTGCGACCGGTGTGCGGCTGAACGCGCAACAAAGAGAAGTTGGATGATTGGGTGGAAAAAGTGGATTCGAGCCAGATTTCGGTTTGCGCGGGGGCGCCCTCGAGGTGCACGCAATCCTTTATCGCTACGCGGCTGGATTCGTCTTTTCCGAGCGGCGCGGAGATGAGTTGGTGGGCCAGGGGAACATGACCGTGGACGACCGCGATGTATTCCTTGGATACCAGGCGGCGTTCCCACAATTGGCGGAGGCGGCGTGCAGAGTCGTCGTTTTTGGCGAGCAGAGTGATGCCACTGGTCTCGCGATCGAGCCGGTTAATCAACTGTGGCCGGATATCCTGGCCAAGGTACAACCGGGCGCGGCTGATGAGACTGGAGTACTCGTCGGTCTTGGTCGGGTGACAGACCAGGCCGGCGGGTTTATGGACGACGAGAAACTCCCGGTCTTCATAAATGATATCGAAGAGTTGCTGCATGATCGGGTGACGTGACTCAGTCAGGCGCCTTGCGTAGCACAATTACCAGGTTATCGGCCAGGTGTAATTGATCCAGGAGGGTTTCGGTGGCGGCCAGGGCGAGTTTGACGGGTTGAAGCAGCGGGTTGCGTTTATAGGCAGTGGTGCGCTTGAGCAAGCGGGCGCGGGCCTCGTCCGGGACAAACTGTCCGGAGCCCTTCCAGTCCTGCCATATCACCAGCGGATTGAAATGGGTGGTGCAAGCATGGCGGATCTGAAGTTGCGGAGCGGTGGCGGCGAAGTGCTTGAGGGTTGCGAGCGTGAAGTAATTGAGGTGCTGCGGGAAAATGTAACGGTACTTGGAGCCAAGTAAACGAACCGCCAAGGATTTAAGGTTCGGCACGAGGATAAAGCAGAGGCCGGAAGGTTCCAACAACGCGGCGGCGTGGGCGAGAAAGTCCCGCGGCCGATCCAAGTGTTCCATCACCGCCCAGAAAGTGATGGCACTAAACCGGTGCTTCGCGGGGTCCAGGTTGAAAAAAGAGTCCCTGAGGACACGGACGCCCTGTTGCTCAGCATAATCCAACGCGGGACCCGCGACATCAACGCCGGTTCCATCGTAGTCGGAGCCGAACCGGGTCTTGAGCTGGAACAGAAACGCGCCCGTGGAGCAACCCACGTCAAGGACACGGCCTTGGGGACAGAATCGGCGGAACAGTCTCAGTTCTCTGGCAAAGCGGACCGGGGAATAGTCGCTCTGCACTTTATCGGGCGAGAGATAGAAAGGGGTGGCGAGCTGACCGTAGAACAGGCCGGTAGCCCAGCCTTCCTCGATGGGATTGGCATAGACCATTGAGCAGTCGGTGCATGTCGCGAGGTGAAGCGTTTGCTTGGTGAGGAACTCGCGGCGAGAAAGGCTGCCACATACCGGGCAGGCTCGTTGCAGTAGACTGCGGGACATGGGGCGAGGGTAGCAAGGGGCTTAGGCTTAAGAAAGGGGTTTGGGTGGGCATTGGACTAAAAGTCCGCGCGCCGGGCGGCGTTTGGCCTTGCCTGCATGGAGGTAAATCGGTTTTCTATCGGCACGGGAACACCTATGAAAAAACTCAACATCGGACTGATCGGCTACGGCTTCATGGGCCGCGCGCACTCGAACGCGTTTCGCAAAGTCTCAAATTTTTTCGACCTGGAATATGAGCCGGTGCTGAAGGCTGCTTGCGCCAGGGACGCGACCAAGCTGAAGGCATTTGCCGATCGCTGGGGGTACGAGTCGTGCGAAACGGATTGGCGCAAGCTTTTGTCCCGGCAAGATATTGACCTGGTGGATATCGCCTGTCCGAATGACGTGCACCAGGAAATCGCGGTCGCAGCAGCGAAGGCGGGTAAAATGATTCTCTGTGAGAAACCGCTGGCGAGAACTGGGCCGGAAGGGGCCAAGATGGTGCAGGCAGTTGAGAAGGCAGGCGTGCCCAACATGGTCTGGTATAATTACCGGCGCATTCCCGCGGTGGCGCTGGCCAAGCAACTCATCGATGAGGGGCGGCTGGGACGCATTTTTCACTACCGCGCCAAGTTTCTGCAGGATTGGACGATTTCGAAGGAACTGCCACAGGGTGGCGCTGGGCTTTGGCGCCTGGACGTCAACGTGGCGGGCAGCGGCGTCACGGGCGACCTGTTGGCGCATTGCATCGACACGGCGATCTGGCTCAATGGGAGTTTCGCAACAGTGAATGCGATGACCGAGACGTTTATCAAACAACGCAAACACAACCTCACCGGCAAAATTGAGAAGGTGGGTATTGACGACGCGTGCGCCTTCCTGGCCCGGTTCCAGAACGGCTCGCTGGCGACGTTTGAGTCGACGCGCTATGCCCGGGGCCATAAAGCGCTCTATACGTTTGAAATCAACGGAGAGAATGCGTCGATTTTTTGGGATTTGCACGACTTGCATCGCTTGCAATATTTCGACCATGCCGACCAGGGGCGAGTCCGGGGCTGGCGCAGCATTCATGTAACCGACGGCGATCATCCTTATATGGACAAATGGTGGGTGCCCGGACTGCAAATCGGTTACGAACATAGTTTCGTGCACCAGGTCGCGGATTTTCTGGAAGGTTTGGCCAAAGGCAAACTGGCCAGTCCCACTTTCCGCGACGCGCAGGAAACGCAGTTGGTCTGCGACGCGGTGCTAAAATCAGCGAAGAGCCAGAGATGGGAGAAGGTCGCGGCCGTGAAATAAAGCGGCGCGATGAAACGGATCCTGAGCAACTTCATGCTGGCGCTGCTGGTGGTTTGCAGCCTGAATTACACGGCGCACCCGGACCGGACGAGCTTGCACGAGCTGATTCTGCCCTCTCACGATTGGGTATATCTGTCTCCGTTGGCCATGGCGCCGAGCGTCGACGGCAAGGAGTTGTATATCGCGTGCGCCACGGCCAACGAGGTGGCGGTTTACGATGTGGGCGAGCGGGAAATTGTGCGGCGGATTAGTCTGCCGGGGCCCGCGTCAGGATTGGCTCTGTCCCCGGACGGACAACAACTGTGCGTGACGTGCGCGGCACCGAAGAGCAAGGTTTGCCTCGTGGCGGCGGGCTCCGGCAAAGTCATCAAAACCATGACGGCGGGCCATACCGCTATGGCGCCGGTCTGGAGTCCGGATGGCAAGACCCTCTATGTTTGCAACCGTTTTAATGACTCCGTTGAGTTTTTTGATGTGGAGCGCCAGAGACCGCTGGGTCAAATCAGCGTGGAGCGGGAGCCGGTGGCGGCGACATTCACCCCGGATGGCAAGCTGCTGTTTGTCGCCAATCATATTCACACAGGTCCGGCGGACAAAGGGGTGGTAGCGGCGACCGTCACCGTAATCGATGCGCGCAGCCGGCGAGTTCTGCGGAATATTCCGCTGACCAACGGAAGCACGTTGCTGCGGGGAATCTGCGTTTCACCCGACGGGCGGTATGTTGGGGTGACCCACACGCTGGCAAGGTTTCACCTGCCGACAACAACGGTCGAGCACGGTTGGATGAACGATAACGCGCTGAGTTTCATCGAGGTGGCGGGCCTGAAACTGTTGACGACGGTGCTGCTGGACGAGGACGGTCGCGGGGCGGCCAATCCCTGGGGAGTGGAGTGGAGCGAGGATGGGCGATTCATTTGTGTGGCCCACGCCGGCACACACGAGGTCAGCATTATCGATGCGCGCGGGCTGCTGGCGAAGCTGGCGGCCTTGCCGCAGTACGCGCAAGGCCCGGCGCGAGCCGACAGCTCCAGCGCAGCTCAGTCGCTCAACGATGTCCCCAACGACCTGGCCTTTCTCAGAGGCCTCCGAACCCGGGTGAAGCTGCACGCCAAGGGCCCGCGCTGCCTGGCCTTAAAGGGCAGGAAGATTTTCGTGGGCGACTACTTCTCCGACTCGCTGAGCATCCTCGACCTGGACGAGCAAGCACATTCTTCGGCGACCATCCAACTGCAGATACCCCACGCGCTGTCGGAGGAACGAAAAGGAGAAATGTACTTCAACGACGCAACGTTGTGCTATCAAGGGTGGCAGAGTTGCGCCAGTTGCCATTCTTCGGACGCGCGCGTCGATGGAATGAATTGGGACCTGCTCAATGACGGGATGGGTAATCCGAAAAACGTCAAAAGCCTGTTGTATAGTTTCCAAACTCCTCCCGTGATGTCGATGGGAGTCAGGTCCGACGCGGCCGCCGCCATTCGCGCGGGGATTCGGCACATCCTCTTCACTGAACCACGGGAAGGGGTGGCGACCGCAATCGACGAGTTTATCAAAAATCTCGAGCCCTCTCCCAGTCCCCACCTGGTTCACAACCGTCTTTCGGCCTCTGCTGAGCGAGGTCGAAAGCTGTTCTTTTCGGCCGGCGTCGGCTGTGCCCAGTGTCACCCCCCGCCGCTCTTTACGGATCTCAAGCCACACGCGGTGGGGACGGGCAAATTCGACCAACGGACCGATATGTTTTATACCCCCACACTGATCGAGGCGTGGCGCACCGGGCCCTATTTGCACGACGGCTCGGCCGCTACCCTGCGCGAGGTGGTGCTCGGACACAACCCGGAAAACAGGCGTGGCTCAACGACACATTTGAAACCCGGCGAAGTCGACGACCTGGCGGCGTATTTGCTCTCCTTGTGAGTCAAAAAAAAGAGCGACCCAGGCGCAGGTCGCTCTCTTATTTTCCTAAACAGTCCTCCTCCTTTGAGTCGATTGTTCGAGCTAAGGCTTGTTGTAACATTTTCAAAAATCCCGTGTATGGGGTGAACACCTACGAAGAAAGGGATCGGAAGTTGAAGGGAATAGGGGAAAAGTCAGGAACACCACAAATCCGAAATCCGACGGCCGAAGGCCGAAAGAAGGGGGCCCGAATTGAAGGAACCGTTTTTCGGATTTCGAGCTTCGGCCTTCTTTCGGATTTCGGGTTTCGACCGCGGCACACCTTTGCGACACAAGGGCCGAGGGAGTGCTGCAGGCGGTTCGAAGGAACGGGCCGATGACTCAGTTTCCGGTCAAAGGGACTGAAAAATTGGCGTTTTGAACGTGGGGCCGGATTTCGTCAAAAATGGAACGGCTTTGGGCGGAATAAACCGAGCCGGTCGTGGAGTGATCGGCGAAGGCGCGCTCGAAGAAGCCGCTATTCTGGGCCTGCACATTGGCGAAAATGGGCTGAGGGGCTGCCGGGTTTGGGGCAAGGCCCGCCACGGGAGCGAAGTCCATCCGCTCGGAAGAGACAAGGCCGACCACCAGCAGGCTGCAGACGCCAATACCGAAGGCGCCGGCGACAATCGGTTTGGCTTCGAAGCCGTTCCTGAACGAGCGCAACCAGGTCGCGTGTGAGAGCAGACGTTCGAAAAAGGACCCCGCCTCGGCGGTTTCACCGGCTTTAATGCGAGCGATGACCTGGCGCGAAAACTGGTGAAAATAACCGGGAGGCGGCTGTTCGTGGCGTTTGAGGGCCAACAATCGCCGCAACTCTTCAAAAGAATCCTGCTCTGGAGTCATACTTATTTCAGATAATCGGACAGGTAAGCCTGCAGTTGCTGGCGGGCATAAAACAAACGCGAGCGAACCGTGCCGATATTGCAATCCATAATCTCGGCGATCTCTTCATGCGACAAGCCCTGCACATCATGCAATGTCACGACCAATCTATGAGGTTCAGACAGTTTCTGCATGGCCTCGTTCAATTTTTCATGCAACTCCGCGAGGTTGATTTCGCGCCGCGGGGTTTTGTCGGAGATCAGCGCCACCAGGTCGGGATCGTGCTCGGCGTTGAAATCGAGGTCGTCCAGGCTCATGTGCGCTTTGTTTTTGCGCTGCTTGAGGAAGTTGATGGTCTTGTTGACAGCGATACGGTAGACCCAGGTGTAGAAGCTCGAACCGCCTTTGAAGGATTTGAGGGCTTGGTAGGCTTTGATGAAAGCTTCCTGGGCCAGGTCGTTAGCGTCCTCATGATTGGCGGTCATGTGATAGACGGTGGCGTAGATGCGCTCCTGGTACCGACGCACCAGTTCATCGTAAGCACCCAGGTCGCCTTGCCGTGCGCGTTTGACGAGGACGGCTTCATCGGGGGGAGGAGGAGGAGCCGAACCGGCGGAGGAGTTCTGGGGCTCCTTAGGTACCTTGCGAGTGGCCGGCTCGGCCGTGATCATAGGCCATCCTCGGGTAGAGCGCCCAGCAGGGCCGACTGCTGGGCCAGGTAATCAGCCAACCCCAGCAAGCCCAGGAGGCCGGGTGAAGGCGGCAGTTGATGAATGGCTTGGAGTGCCTGGGAAAGGTACTCATGCAGGATTTGCACTGAAGCAGCGAGGGTTTCATATTTGGCCAGCAGCTTTGCAGCTTCGGCCATGAAGCTGGGTTGCCAGCCATGGACCAGGCTTTCGAGACACCCGCGATCGGCGGGGTCGGCACGCTCCCAGAGCAGGAGCACAGGCAGGGTCAATTTGCCTTTGGCGAGATCGGTTCCGAGGGACTTGCCAGCAGCGGCTTCCGAGCCAAACAAATCCACGCAATCGTCAAAAACCTGGTAAGCGGTGCCGAAAGCCAGTCCAAATCGGCGCAGCGCTGAGCGGTGCTCGGGCTCGGCACTGCTTAAGAACGCGCTGAGGTCGCAGGAAAGGGCGAACAACTCGCCGGTCTTCATCTCGAGGACTTTGAAGTACTGTTCGCGAGTAAACTGGAAATCGCCTTTGTGCCGGGTCTGAAGGATTTCGCCGGAGCAAACGGTGTTGGTCGCCATAGCCACAGCCCGGCAAACATCAGGGCTAGGAAAGCTGGCGGCTAGAGTCAGGGCTCGGGCGAAGAGGCAGTCACCGAAGAGGACCGCCAAGTCGTTGCCCCAATTGGCCGCCAGGGTCAGGCGGCCGCGGCGGATCTCCGCTTCGTCCATGATATCGTCGTGGACCAAGGTAGCCAGGTGCACCATTTCAATGATGACAGCCACCGTGACGTGGGAGTCGCTGGGCCGGCCGAGTGCCTGAGCCGTCAAAGCGACTAAGGCTGGCCGCAAATGCTTGCCTTGCCCGTTGAGGGCGTAGTCAGCATAAGGGATGATTTCGGGGTCGAAGGCTTTCACCTGCTGCACCAAACGATGGCTGACAGCTTCCAGGAACGGCTCGACGGGAGCGCTAATCTGCTTCCAGGATTGAGCCGGCCGGGCGCGCGCGCTTTCCGCAACGGGTGAGGAAACCACTTTGGAATCAGCCGTTAACATGCTGTAAAGCAATCTAAGATTGGGCTCTAGCCAAGTCAAACCCCATATCCCCGGAGGAAAGGCTCAAGGCTCAAGGCTGAAGGCTAAAGTGGAAATTTGGTTTCCCAACGGCTCAGATCGGGTATGTTCAGGGCACTTGAGGCTTTTCCGGCCCGAAGCTGGTGCAAGCGCCTGATAAAAGTCTACGCATGAATCATTTAAGCCTGCCGTTTTGTGTCCACCTTTGCATCACCATTCGCCCAACTGCCCTTGCTCAACGAGGTCAAAGTACCCGATCTGTGGCAGCAACAGGCGGTAAGCGCGTTGCGTGATGGGCAGGACGTGGTCGTCCAGGCCCCAACCGGCGCGGGCAAGACGCTGATTTTCGAACTGTGGTCGAACCAGGGAAAAAACCGAGGGCAAGCCATTTACACGGTACCGACGCGGGCCCTGGCGAATGACAAATTAGCGGAGTGGCGGGCCCGAGGCTGGGACGTAGGGATAGCTACCGGGGACTTGGCGGAGAACTTGGGGGCTCCAGTGGTGGTGGCAACCCTGGAGACACAAAAGAACAAACTGGTGCAGGGCAATGGTCCGAGCCTGCTGGTGGTAGACGAATATCAAATGCTCAGCGATGCCGAGCGCGGGCTGAATTACGAACTGGCGATCGCCCTGGCCCCGCCACAAACGCAACTATTGCTGCTTAGCGGCAGCGTAGCTAATCCGCAAGATGCGGTTAAGTGGCTGCAACGGCTGGGCCGGCGAGCGCTGCTCGTTCGGCATGACCAACGTCCGGTGCCTTTGGAGGAAGTGCACGGCAATCATCTCAGCTACCATCTTCCCTCCGAGATCCGGGGATACTGGCCGCGGTTGATCGCCAAGTCGCTCGCCGAAGACCTCGGTCCAATTCTGGTTTTCACTCCCCGGCGGCAAGCGGCGGAAGCGATGGCCGCTGAACTTGCACGGCAGTTGCCGATCCCCAATCCGCTCCAACTGAGCCGCGAGCAAAAGCTGGTGGCTGGAGAAGATTTGGCGAAACTGCTCAAGAGCCGGGTGGCGTATCACCATAGCGGTTTGAGTTATGGAGCGCGGGCGGGGGTGATTGAACCGCTGGCCAAGGCAGGTCAGCTCCGGGTGGTGGTAGCCACGATGGGATTGGCGGCGGGCATCAACTTTTCACTGCGTAGCGTGGCCTTGGCAGGCGAGTCGTACCGGCGTGAGGAGGCGGAGCAATTGCTCAAGCCGGATGAAATTCTGCAGATGTTCGGGCGGGCGGGCCGGCGGGGTTTGGACGAGCTGGGCTATGTCATCATCACCGCCAATGAGATCCGTCTGCTGGATGCGCATCCTTGCCACCTCTCGCGCAGCGGGGCGGTGGATTGGGGGACATTGCTGGGCCTGATGAGCGCCTCGGCCGATCGCGGTCTGGATCCGTTCTCGGAAGGGGTGCGGATCCAGGAACGGCTTTTCACGGCCAAGCCGATCCTGCTGGGCGTCGAGGAATCGCTTCGGCACCGGCAAGTCCCGTGTGGGCTGCGCACGGATCCTGAGCGGGCCCGACACGTGCGCAAGCGCGTGCGGGAAATGCTCAACGGCCGAGGCCAATGGGAAGCAATGCCGCCCCTCCAGCCAAGGCCCTTGCGAGAAATACTGACGCCGGAAACCGCGCAGATGGAACCTCCATCAACCCAGCCGCCGCCCAAGGAAATAAATCCGGCTGCAGAAGACCCGCCAGCACCCTGTGATGTGGACAACGCCCAACGCTCCACGTGCGACGTTCCGCATTCCGCAGTGCCCCTCCGGCTGCTGCCGGCCCTCTCAGTGCCGGCGGCTCTCGAGAGAGTGGGAACAGGTACGCTCTGCGTTCTCTCTGAGGAACAGGGCGTCAAATTGTACGGCCGGGCACTGACGGTCGCTGAATACCTGCAGGGAGAGCGTGTAATCATTTCAAAGTGGGTGCGCCGGCTGACCAACTGGAACGGTCGCCAAGCACCGTTGGAGGTGTGGCGCGATCAGATCGCGCCGTTGCTGGCCGAGCGCTTGGCGCAACAGAAGACACCGGTGGTCCGCCTGGTCGAGCAGGGCCAAAGGATATTGGCCCTGGTCAGCATTGCGGAGCTAACGATGCGGGTATCGGTGGATTCGCTCGGGGTCGCGTTGTGGCGTCCGCCCGAGCGGGAAGTCTTGCCCTATGACTGTGCCCGGTGCTCGCTGGTCGAGACTTGCAAAGGATTGTCGACCGCCACGGGCACGGCCATGCTTTGGCGCAAGCTTGGCCTGGTCGATGCCGCAGGCGTGCCCACCCGCCGCGGCCGCATTGTTAGTTACTTTTCCCAGGGAGATGGATTGGCCATCGCCGCGGCGCTCGAAGAGGAGCATTACCCGCTAGAGGAGCTCATCTACGATCTCGCCGACCTGGACGGCGGATTTCGCTTTTGCGGCGACGAAAACCGGTGGGGCGGACGGCTGGCTCTGGTTTGCCACGAGCGTTACGGGCTGCAATCGGTTCCGGGCTACCTCGAGAACGGAGTGCCGCCCAAATACGGTGCCGGTGCGGAACGGGTGGTTGCATCCGTGCACAAGAACCCACTCAATAAACACGGCTGGGTCACCGACCTGCTCGGCCCGGGAGATATCGACCGCGTCATCATCGAGTGGCGAAGCCTGTTGCGGCAAATCGCTCATTCACCGGATATGAATTGGGCCCGTTGGCGGAGTCTGCAGACACTGGCCAGGAACATCCTGCAGGAGACCGAGTCCCCTACCCTGACGGAGTTGCCACCGCTCGAGTATTACCAAACCAAACGGGTGGACCATCGGCTCATACTCAAGCGGCATTGATATCGTCACCAATGCCAACGAACCCAGCTTAGTAACGGTGTGTGTTCCAATCCGGAATAAGTGAACGCGTGGGGATTTCGCCCCATTGGCGTTCATTCGCGTCCATTCGCGGTTGAAATCCCGCGGTGAAATCAGCGGGAACGCGCCGGCGGGACGCCGGCGCTCCCAGGTGAAAGCCTCTAGCCTGTGTGGGAAGCTTCGCGGCTGCGATCCCCACGGTCTCCGCCACCTCGATCCGGTCGTGGTCCGCGGTCACCACCTCGGCGATCGCCGCGCGGTCCGCGTTGCTCACCGCCGCGTTGCTCGCCACCGCGATGCTCACCGCTGCGGTGTTCACTACGCTCCGGGCGATTTTCGCGGTGTTCTCCCCGGTCGCCCTGCTCAGCGCCTCCTTCAGGGTTAGCTCCCGGTTCTCCGGGCGCGCCACCCGACATTTGCTGGTCGCGCTCGGCCATGGCCGCCCTGCGTGACAAGCGCACTCGGCCTTTCTCGTCGACACCGAGGCATTTGACCCAAATCTCATCGCCCAGTTTAACGATGTCTTCGGTCTGTTTGACTCGGAAGTTGGCCAGCTCGCTAATGTGCACCAGGCCGTCTTTGCCGGGCAGGAATTCGACGAAAGCGCCAAATTCCTTGATGGTGACCACTTTGCCACGATAGATCTTGCCGATTTCCGCCTCGGCCGTCATTCCGGCAATCGCGTCGCGGGCGATTTTCATGCCTTCCTCGGAAACCGAGTAGATGTTGACAGTGCCGTCGTCTTCGATATTGATTTCGCAGCCGGACTCCTCGACGAGCTTCTTGATGTTCTTGCCGCCGGGTCCGATGAGGGCGCCGATCTTTTCGGGGTTGATATGAAGAGTCTCGATTCGCGGG
>Ga0210409_10002037_pt1 | contig 24922 bp, 21 predicted proteins | sample IncBWH17MmetaG_FD_161649 | JGI IMG/M metagenome (GOLD analysis project Ga0210409, IMG submission 161649) | Forest soil microbial communities from Barre Woods Harvard Forest LTER site, Petersham, Massachusetts, United States - Inc-BW-H-17-M | ecosystem: Environmental > Terrestrial > Soil >...
ACATGCCGTGGCAATCACGGACGATCAACGGCGATCGAGGGCAGGGTGGCGGACGTCGCGGCCGGCGACAAAGTAGATGACGTCCTCGGCGATATTGGTGGCGTGGTCGCCGATGCGCTCAAGGTTCTTGGCGACGAGCACCAGCTCGAACGCGGCAAAGACAACGGCCGAGTCTTCCATCATGTAGGTGAGCAATTCGCGGAAGAGCTGATCGCGCAAGCGGTCCACCTGATCGTCGCGCCGCAGGACGCTCTGGGCAAGTTCCTGATCGCCGCGCACGACGGCGTTCAGGCTGTCGCGCACCATCGCTTCGGCGAGTTCACTCATGCGCGGCAGATCCACGTACGGCTTGACCTGCGGATGCCGCAGGATGCGCATCGCGGACTGTGCGATATTCACGGCCTGATCGCCGATGCGTTCCAGGTCGCCATTGATGCGCGAAACGGCCAAAAGAAAACGGAGGTCCGCGGCCATGGGCGCTTGCAGAGCCAGCAGACGCTGCACGCGCTCGTCAATCTCGATTTGCATTTCGTTGATGGCGTCTTCTTCGCCGAGCACGGCTTCGGCGAGGCGCTCCTCGCCGTCGAGCACCGCCTGCACCGCCTGATGCACGGCGCGTTCGGCGAGGCTCCCCATCCACAGCAGCCGCTGCTTCAGTTCTTCGAGATCGTGTTCGAAATGGCGTTCCATGAATGCTCAGTCCCTTCCACTCAATAAAGCAGCCGCGCGGTCGCGGCTCATCCGAAGCGGCCGGTGATATAAGCCTCCGTCCGCGGATCGGTCGGTGTCGTAAATATCTTGGAAGTTTCGTTGTGCTCGATCAATTTGCCGTCCAGCATGAACGCCGTGAAGTCGCTGGCGCGCGCAGCCTGCTGCATGTTGTGCGTGACGATGGCCATGGTGCAGCTGTCTTTCAGGTGGAACATCAGTTCTTCGATCTTGGCCGTGGTCACTGGATCGAGAGCGGAGCAGGGTTCATCGAGCAACAGAACCTCGGGATCGACCGCGAGAGCGCGCGCAATGCAGAGTCGCTGCTGCTGGCCGCCTGAGAGTGCGAACGCCGATTTGTGGAGGTAATCCTTCGCTTCGTCCCACAGCGCCGCGCGGCGCAGGCTATGCTCGACGAGATCATCGAGCCGGCCGTCGTAGCCGTTGATGCGCAGCCCGTACGCGACGTTGTCATAAATGGACTTCGGAAAAGGATTCGGCCGTTGAAAAACCATGCCCACGCGCCGCCGGAGACCCACCACATCCATCTGCAGGATGTCCTGGCCATCCAGAAGTATTTCGCCCATGATCCGCGTGTTGCGGATGGTTTCGTTCATTCGATTCAGCGTCCGCAGGAATGTAGATTTTCCGCAGCCGGATGGGCCGATGATGGCCGTGACTTTGTTCTTGGGAATTTTCAGGCTGAGCCCGAAGACGGCCTGCTTCGGGCCATAGAAGAAGTTCAGGTCGGAGATCTCAAAGCGCACCAGCGCCTCCTTTTCCGATGCCGGCGTGTTTTTCTCGGTCATCCTGACCTGCGGCGCAAGCCGTGCGGCGGTGGCGTTGTTTCCATGTGTAGTGGAACCCATTTCAGGCACTCCGGCCCCCTCCGCCGCGGCTCAAAACGACCCGCGTGCCAATATTCGCAATTAACACGAGAGCGAGCAAGACCAGCCCGGCGGCCCATGCTTGCCGATGCCAATCGTCGTAGGGGGCAATCGCATAGGTATAAATCATCACTGGCAGCGAAGCAATGGGCTGGCCCCAGCCGGGGCTCCAGAAGCGATTGCTGAAAGCGGTGAAGAGCAGCGGTGCGGTTTCACCGGCCACGCGCGCCAGGGCGAGCAGCACGCCGGTGATAATTCCACCCTTCGCGGCGGGCAGCACGACGGTGGCAATCGTGCGCCATTTGCTGGCACCGAGAGCCATAGCACCCTCGCGCAAACTCCCCGGCACAGCGCGCAGAAACTCTTCGGTGCTGCGCACAGTAATGGGAATGACCATGATTCCAAGCGCGACTCCGCCGGCAATCGCCGAGAAATGCTTCACGGGCAGCACCGCCAGCGAGTAAGCGAAAATCCCGATCACAATCGAAGGAACGCCGTTCAGCAGGTCGGTGGTGTAGCGAATGATATAGGCGAACGTCTTCCCACCGAATTCAGCGAGATACACGCCGGCCATCAAGCCGATAGGCAAGCCCATCATCGCCGCCAGAAACAGGAGTTTCAGGCTCCCCACGATGGCGTTGGCCATGCCGCCACCCGTCTCACCGACCGGTTTCGGGAGCTGCGTAAAGAAATCGAAATTGAGTGATTTCCCGCCGTTCCACACTAGATACCCGAGGATCAGGAACAGCACGGCTACGACGCCGAACGCGGCCACGCCTGTCAGCGTCAGCATGACCACGTTCAAGGACTTTCGCCAAATGAGAAGGAGCCGGCTCATGACGGATGGCCTCCGCCGCGTTCGGTGGCGACGATGAGCAAGCGCGCCAAGCCGTTGAGGATGAACGTCATCAGAAAGAGTACGAGACCGAGCTCAATAAGCGCGCTCAGGTACAAATCGCCGGTTGCTTCCGTGAACTCGTTCGCAATCACAGCAGCAATCGTGTAACCCGGAGCAAAAAGAGACGCTGCGATTTTTGGATCGTTGCCAATGACCATGGTGACGGCCATCGTCTCGCCCAGGGCACGCGCCAGCGCCAGAAACACAGAACCCAGAATTCCGGTTCGGGCCCACGGCACGACCACCTTCCAGGTTGCTTCCCAGCGCGTGGCGCCCAGAGCCAGCGCCGCTTCGCGCTGTTCGCGGGGCACGGTCAGCAGGACTTCTCGCGAAACGGAGATGATGAAAGGCACGACCATGATGGCCAGAACGATTCCAGCGGTGAGGAAGCCCACTCCGTAGTTGGGACCCTTGAAAAACTGGCTGAGGACAGGAACATGGCCGAGAGTGTTGATCAGAATCGGCCCCACGGTCGTCCGCATAAGTGGCACGACGATAAAGATTCCGAGAAGGCCATAGATCACGCTGGGCACGGCGGCGAGCAGGTCAATCAGGAACGATATGGTGTCCGACATCCGGCGCGGAGCAAGTTCGGAGAGGAAAATCGCAGCTGCGAGTCCGAGCGGGACGGCGATCACCAGCGACACGATCGAGGTCACCAGCGTGCCGTAGATGAACGGAGCCGCGCCGAAATTGTCGAAGACCGGATCCCAGGTGCGCGTCCAAAAAAACATCCAGCCGAACTTGATACGAGAGAGGTGGGAGTTTACCCACAGCTCGTAGACCAGCATGGAGGTAAGGAGCAGAATGACCGCGGCGAAGGTGAGCGTGAGGACATGCGCGACTTCGTCACCGTGCCGCAAGCGGTGAAGAAACGCGCGCGGGCCCCCGCCATCGAAACGGCGGGGAGCCGCGCGATCCATCGTGGTGGCCGATGTTGACATCCTATTGGATCAGCGAAATAGCCTTCGACTCTTTGGTGATAACGGACTTGGGCAATTGCGCATACGAGAGTCCTTCGTTGAACTTCTGGCCGTCCACCAGCATCCACTTCAGGAAGTCCTTGATTGCGTCGCGCTTCGCTCCATCGGATATCTGCGCGGGAATCAGGAGCCAGGTGAAGCTCGAAATCGGATAGGACGTCGGCCCGGGAGCATTGGTGATCGAGACGCGAAAGTCCTCCGGCATGTCCTTCATCGAAGCGGCCGCCGCGGTGACGCCCGCCAGGTCCGCCTTGACGAATTTGCCACTCGCGTTCTGAACCTTGCCATAAGGAATGTTGTTTTGCACGGCGTAAATCAGTTCGACATAACCGATGGCGCCCGCCGTCTGCTTAACGAGGCCAGTAACACCTTCGTTGCCCTTGCCGCCAAGACCAACAGGCCAGTTGACCGACGTGGCGGTGCCCACCTTGCCCTTCCAGTCGGCGCTGACCTTGGAGAGGAAGTCGGTGAAAATGTACGACGTACCGCTGCCATCGGAACGGTGAACGACAACGATGTCCGAATTAGGGAGATTGACTCCGGGATTGGGCTTCGTCAATTCCGGGTCATTCCACTTCGTGATTGTGCCGAGGAAGATTCCGGCCAGCGCTTTTTGCGTGAAGTTCAATTCGCCGGTCACGCCAGGAATGTTGTATGTGGGGATGACCGCGCCGAGGACCGTGGGAAAGTGAAGGATCTTGAATTTCGCCTGCGCCAGTTGATCGTCGGACATGGGGCCATCGGAGGCGCCGAAATCGACGGTTCCGGCCAAGAGCTGGCGAATGCCGCCGCCCGAACCGATGGACTGGTAATTGATCTGCACGTTGGGATGCGCAGTATGGTAAACGTCAAACCACTTCGAATAAATCGGATAGGGGAACGTCGCGCCAGCCGCATTCAGGAGCAAAGGGCTCGATTGGGCGCCCGCGGTGACCGCCGATGCAGAGAGAAGGAACAGTACAACCAGCATTTTTCTCATAATCGTGGGATTCTCCTCCGTCATTATGTTTTCCAGCTTGTTACAACCGTGTTACATCAACAAGAATTCGGCATGAACGCGCTCATCGAAGCTCTGAAGGGAAGAGAGGCGCAGTCTCGGGGGTAGGAGACTGCGCCTCTGTGGGGGGCGAGACGCGTGGCGCTACCTCCGGCGCAAATAACTCAAGCGCCAGAACTTGTATGGGTACCTCTCCGTATAATCGCTCGAACCATTTCCAGTAGACGCCGATCAGGATGACCTGGACCGCTACCCCACAAGGCCAACTCGCCCCAAAGCCACATTGCCGAATGCCAGCAGCCTAGGTGCCGCTGTTGAATCGAGGATGAGCAACGCGTGAAAAATCGGTGACTAGCTGCCGGCGACGGCGGCGCTTTCGGCGCGAGCTTCCATCTGTCGCGCGCGGCCGTGCCGCACCTCGAGACCACGCACCCAGAATAGAACGTCTTCGGCGATGTTCGTGGCGTGGTCGGCGATCCGCTCCAAATGGCGCGACGCCAGCACAAATTGGAGGTTGGGAGCGGCTGCTGAGGAATTTTCCGCGATTCCTGCGAGAAGAGCCTCGAATACCCGATCGCGGTATTGATCCACGGCGTCGTCGCTCTCGAGCACCTGTGTCGCGAGATCCACATTCTGATATATCAGCGCGCCGAGGCATTTCGAGACCATGGCGCGGACGGCGGTGGTCATCGGTTCGAGATCCGCCGGCGTCTCCACATCGCCCATCGTAGAAAGAGTTATCGCCCGCTCGGCCAGATTGACGGCCAGATCGCCCATGCGCTCCAGGTCATTGTTGATTTTGAGCGTGGCGACGATGAGGCGGACGTCCGCATCGGCGAGATTTCCCTGTCGCAGCAGCCGGATGGCGTGCTCGTCAATCACGATTTCCAGCTCATTAATCCGCGGCTCGGTGAGGAACACCTCGCTGGCCAACCGTTCATCCCGACCGAGGAGCGCTCCGAGCGCGCGGTTCACGGAACCCTCGACCGTGCGCGCCTGCGAAACCAGACAGTTCAATAGGACTGCCTGGAAAACGCCTTCGCTGCTCATTTTTGTCGCTGCCATTGCCGGTTGCTCCCGGGCGGCTGCCTCCCGCCACAATCTTTGTCACCGAATGCACGATGACTTGCGAGCATTGCAATCGGATAAAGCAAAGGTTAACGGTTTAAGACAGAGCGGATCATCAGCCGGCGAGAGAAACAGAAAATGAAAACTTCGAGCCGCGGCCGACTTCGCTCTCGACCCACAGCCGGCCGCCGTGCGCTTCGACGATGTGCTTCGCGATGGACAGGCCAAGGCCGGTGCCGCCGGCTTCGCGGGAACGCGCTACGTCCACGCGGTAGAACCGCTCGAAAATTCTCTCCTGCTCGGCGAGAGGAATGCCCATCCCTGTGTCGTCCACGGTGACAACGGCCTCGCGCGGACCCGCCGTAGCGCTGACGCGGACCCGGCCGCCCTCCGGCGTGTACTGGATGGCATTGTCGAGGAGATTTTGCACCACATCGCGCAGCAGACTGGCATCGCCGTGGACCGCCGGAAGATTTGGAGGCACTTCGATTTCGAGCGCGATTTGCTTCCGATTCGCTTTCAACTGCGCGGTTTCGGCGCAGCGCTCAATCACCTCCGCGAGTTGCACCGGCCCGAACTGCACCTCGAGCTTGCCGGCTTCGATGCGCGCGAGCTTCAGTAGATCGTCCGTCAACACCGCGAGCCGTGTGGCGTGGTCGCGGATGATTTCCAGGAACCGGCGATTGTTACGCGGATCTTCCAGCGCGCCGGAAAGCAGCGTTTCTGCGAAGCCCTGAATCGCGGTGAGCGGTGTCTTGAACTCGTGCGAGACGTTGGCCACGAAATCGTGCCGGACGCGTTCGAGCCGGCGCAACTCGGTCACATCGTGCAGCACGACCACAGCTCCTGACGGCTTGTCGCCGGCTGCGGCGCCCTCGAGGGACTGCACCGGAGTCGCCGTCGCAGAAAAGCTCCGGTGCTGTACGATTCCCAGGGTGATGTCGCTCCGCAGCCCTTCCTCGCCGCGCAGCGCCCGGCGAATCAGCCCCAACAAATCGGAATTGCGAACCGCTTCGATCATCGGGCGCCCCTCGATCGCCGCGGAGTCCAGATTCCAAATCTCGGAAAACGCGCGGTTGCAAAAGACCAGTCGTTCCTGGGAGTCGATGACGGCAACGCCTTCGACCATGCTCCGCAAAATGGCGCTTGAGCGATTGCGCTCCCGGCTGAGCGATTGAATGGTGCGATCCATCCACGCCGCCGTTTCGTTCAAGGCGCTGGCCAGATCGGCGAGTTCGTCGCGCCGGCGCTCGGTAGGCAGTGGACGAAAGTCCCCCTCCGCTACGCGTCGCGAAAAATCCTTCAGCCGTTCGACGCGAGCGGCGAACCCCTGAAAATAGATCAGCGAGATCAGGCCGCCCAACAGGAGGCTCACGAACGATGCGAAGTAGATTCTGCGGCGCAGCTCGGAGAGCGACGCGTCTATTTGCGCGACCGGCAGCGCCGTGCGAATCACCACCGGAGAACCGCCGGGCTGTTCGCTCCGCGCGGCTCGATAGACAAGGTCGCGGCCTTGCGTCGCGCTGTGGCTCGCCGACTGCCCCTCGCCGGAAGCAAACGCCTGTTGGATGTCGGGTCGCGTCGAGAGATTTTCCGTCGTCTCGGAATCATTCTGGGAATCCGCGAGCACGCGGCCGGTGTTGTCTACCACTGTGACTCGAGCGCCGCTGCTCCCCATCCATTCCACCCACGCTTGAAGTTCGGCCGGGTCGTCAAGGCGCGGCGGACGTACCTTCGCCATATTCAGGAGCGAAGCGAGCTTGTCCTCGGTCGAACGGATGTAATCGCGGCGAAGTACGCGGGAGGAGTAAAAACCTACAGCCAACAGAACGCCAAGCAGCAGGGCGAGGTACGTCAGCCCCAGCTTCCAGAAAACCCTAGCTCGCACGGGTTTCGAAGAGATAGCCAGCGCCGCGAATCGTCTTCATATACGCCGGATGCTGCGGATCGGCTTCGATCTTCTCCCGCAATCGCCGCACATATACGTCCACGCTGCGGGGCGTGACGAATCGCTCCGTTCCCCAGACGCCGTCGAGCAGTTGATCGCGGGTGAAGACCCGGTCCGGCCGCGCCGCCAGAAAATAGAGCAGCCTGAATTCGAGCGTGCTCATCGGTACCGGCTTTCCACCGCGTGTAACTTTATATGCGGCCGGATCGATCCGCAACACGCCGATCTCGATCGGTTTCTCCGATGGTGTCCCCGGTTCGGCGCGCCGCAAGAGCGCCTTGACGCGAGCCACCAGTTCGCGCGGGCTAAACGGTTTGGTCACGTAGTCGTCAGCGCCGAGTTCCAGTCCCACCACGCGATCGGCTTCTTCGCCCTTCGCGGTCAAAATCAGAACGGGCAGGCGATTCAGACTGACGTCCTTACGCACTTCCTTGCAGATTTCGAGTCCCGACAGTTTCGGCAGCATCAGGTCGAGAATCAGCAGATCGGGAGGCGTCTTGCGAACTTGGGCGAGTCCCGTCGCGCCGTCCACGCTCGCGGCGACGTGAAATCCATCCTTCTCCAAGTTGTATCTCACCAACTCGACAATGTCTTTGTCGTCTTCGATAACCAGAACTCGTTTCATCGATTCTCTTTCGGGGAGTCGCCCACAACATACGGGATATGCCGCCTCGGGCGCAAGCGGGCGATGCTTCATTCGCGCGGTTTTAATGGAGCATTAACATCGTTTCGTTTCGGTCTGGCCGGCCTTCGCGGACTCCCTTTCGCGATAGCATCCCTTCGGTTTCCACTTTGGAACACCTCGCAATCTACTGAATCCGCTCGACTTGGTCTGCAAGGCCTCAACCGAGCCCCGACCGTAATTTTGACGTTCCAGCTTGCGCTCAACACATCAATGACGGCGCTGGTTGTGCCGATACTCACTTCATAGAAGCGGTATCGGTGTGTGCGTATCCGCATTGCGAGGCTCAAAGGGTGCCGAAAGAACATGAGAGCGCAGTCGTCGAACGTCTTCGCTCCGGGGCTGTCGCTCGCACCGTCGTATTGCTGGCAATTCTGGCCACCTCTTCCTGGCCCGCGTGGCCGCAGCAAAATCCGGCCGATCTGACCAGCCGAAGTCTCGAAGATTTAATGAATATCGAGGTCACCTCGGTATCGAAAACGGAGCGGCCGCTCTCGCGCACAGCCGCGGCCATCTTCGTGATCACCCCAGAAGACATCCGCCGCTCCGGCGCGCTGAATATTCCCGACCTTTTGCGCATGGTGCCGGGCGTGGAAGTGGCTCAAATCAACGCAAACACATGGGCCATCACTGCGCGCGGTTTCAACGCACAGTTTAGCAACGAGCTTTTGGTGCTGGTGGATGGGCGAAATGTTTACACGCCGACTTTCGGCGGCGTCAACTGGGACGTGCTGGACTTACCTCTCGAGGATATCGAAAGAATCGAAGTCATTCGCGGCCCGGGCGGTTCCATCTGGGGATCGAATGCCGTCAACGGAGTCATCAACATCATTACGAAGACGGCTGCGGCCACCCACGGTGGGCTGGTCGTGGAAGGAGGCGGGAACGTCAATCAGGGCTTCGGCACCGTTCAGTACGGAGACAGTCTCGGCGCCAGCACGGATTTCCGGGTCTTTGCGAAGTATTTCGATCAGGATCGTTTCCCGGGCCTCACTGGACAAGATGGAGCAGACGGCTGGCACATTCTCCGGGGCGGCTTCCGGATGGACACGACGCTTTCTCCCAGGGACACTCTGACGGTCGAAGGCGAAATCTACGCCGGCCGCGAAGGGGACCCCACTACGTTTCTTCCTTCGGTCACTTCCCCGGGGGTAGTGGACATTAATACGCAGGTGGATTTGTCCGAGGGTTATATCCAATCCATCTGGAATCATGCCTACTCTGCGCGTTCGGACAGCACTCTGCAAATCTCCTACGACTCCTACGCGCGCGGCGACGTGCTCAACGAGAACCGAAAAACATTCAGCGCGGATTTCCAGCACCACATCGCCTGGGGAGATCGGCAAGACATCGTCTGGGGATTGGGCTACCGTTTTTCATCGTCGCATACCCACGGAGATCTTTCCTTTTCATTGGATCCCGCAGACCTGAACACCCAGATCTTCAGCGCCTTTGTCCAGGACGAGATCGCCCTGATCCCCGACCGCCTCTATTTCACCATTGGAACGAAGCTGGAACACAACTATTACACCGGATTCGGCCTGATGCCGAACGCGCGACTGGCCTATTCGCCCAGCGGACATCAGATGTTCTGGGCGGCAGTCTCTCGAGCCCTCCGGACGCCTGCGAGCCTTGATACCGCCGGGCGCATAAATTTCGGCGAATTTCCGGGGCCGGGCGGCGTCCCGGTGCTGGTCGCCCAGATCGGCAATCCCAATTACGAGGATGAAGACGATCTTTCCTACGAATTAGGGTATCGCGCGACCGTCACCGACCGGCTCTCCTTTGATTTCACCGCTTATTTCAACCGCTACACCCATCAGGGCACCACCGAGCCCGCTCCGCCCTTCTTCGAACCGACGCCGGCTCCGCCTCACGAGGTGATGCCGGTAACCCTTCGGAATTTCATGTTCGGAGAGACGCATGGACTGGAATTCGCAGCGAACTGGAAAGTGATGGCTCGTTGGACGATCAGCCCGGGATACGCGTTTGAGCGAATCCACATGAACGTATCTCGAGCTAGTCAGGACACCACCACCGTGCCCGAAACGGAAGGAAGCGACCCGCATGTGCAGGCTCAGCTTCGATCTCACGTCGATCTCTCGCGGGGCTTCAGCTGGGATGCCTCCGCCTATTTTGTTAATCGTCTCGTTTTTCAGAAAGTCCCCTCTGACGCCCGGCTGGACACGGGGCTGACCTGGCAATGGAAGGAGAAAATCTCTCTCACCATCGCGGGTCAGAATCTCCTGAAAGATCACCATGTCGAGTTCCTGGATACCACTGGGGCCACCCGATCCACCGAAGTCAAGCGCGGCGTGTACGCGAAGCTGACATGGCATCTATGAACGGGGAGCTCCCTATTGAGTTGGCGATCCGCCAAAGCCGCCGAAAGGCGTGGAGAGCAGGAGTGGAAATTCCATTGCCACATACGCTTCTGGTTCGCAGGCAATTCCTGACGGTAATGTTCGTGTCCGTTGCGGCGCTCGGTCTTTCTCCCGCGCCCCGCGCGCAAATCTCTCCTCCCACCGAATATGAACTTAAGGCGGCGTTCTTGTACAACTTCGCGAAGTTCATCGACTGGCCGGAGAACAGCTTCGCAAACGCGCGATCGCCGTTCGTAATTTGCGTGCTGGGTACCGATCCCTTCGGACGCGTGCTGGATGACGTCCTCCGAAACAAGAGCATTGGCAGCCGAGTCGTGGTCATCGAACGCTTCAAAGACATTGCACAAGCCAGGCAATGCCAAATGATTTTTGTCAGCCAATCGGAGGGGCCGCATCTGGCGGCTATCCTCCAGGACCTTCAACATGCGCCAGTTTTGGTGGTGGGGGAGTCCGACGGCTTCGCGGAGGCGGGCGGCACTCTTCAGTTCACGTTGGAGGACGCCCACCTGCGATTCCTGATCAATACCGACGCAGCACAGCGAGCGGGCCTGAATGTGAGCTCGAAACTCCTTTCGCTGGCGAAGGTCGTACACGACAGCGGCATCAAGGGCAGGAGCTGAAATGCACGTGCGGCGCAACTCCTCTATCGGGGAAAAACTCAAGCGGATCATTTTGGTGATCTGCGGCGTCTCGATATTGATGGCCTGCAGCGCACTCGCGGTCTATAACGCCATCACGTTTCGAAGGCAGCTGGCAAGCTCGCTGGCTTCGGCGGCGGCCATCGCCGGATCGAACAGTACGGCTGCGCTGGTATTTTCAGACGCGCAATCCGCTATTGAAACCCTGAGTTCCTTGCGCGCCCAGCCGCATATCGTTGAGGCCTGCATCTACAATCGCGACGGATCGGTCTTCGCAAAGTACGCGCGCCGAGGCGCGGACCCCGGCTTCACCCCTCCTGCCCGGCAGTCGGCGGGGACCATGTTTTCTGCACGCCACATGATTTTGTTCCAGCCGATAGAGTTGAACGGAGAGCAAATTGGCACCATTTATCTGAAATCCGACCTGGACGAACTCTACACCAGCGCTACGCGATTTGCCGAAATAGTACTCATTGTGATTCTGGCCTCTTTTGTGACCGCCTACTTATTGGCTTCGCGGCTGCAACGCGTGATTTCCGAGCCGATTCTGGAACTTGCGCGAACAGCGTCCGCCGTATCGCTAGAAAAAGACTATTCCCTGCGGGCGGTCACCAGCAGCGAAGACGAAATCGGGGACCTGGCCGACCGCTTTAACGACATGCTGACCCAAATTCAAGCGCGCGACAGCGCCTTGCAAACGGCTCGACTCGAACTCGAAGCGCGCGTGGGCCTACGGACTCGTGAGTTGAAAAACGAGGTCGACGAACGCAAACAGGCGCAGCGCGAACTCGAGGAACAGCGATCCTTCCTGAATTCCGTCATCGAAACCAGCCCCTTGGGCATCGTGGCGATGGACAACGATGGCATCGTGCAGATGTGTAACACGGCTGTCGAAAAACTGTTTCAGTACAAGCGCGATGAGTTCCTGGGAAATCCCATCTCCACCATGCTCGCGCCACCGGGCCAGTTCGATATCATCGAAGCCAACCGCCTCGCTGCACAGCACGGTGACGCGACTCACGTCACCGCTCGCCGCAAACGCCGGGATGGCACCCTCCTGGATGTGGAAGTGTCCGCCGTGCCTCTGGTCATCGAAGGTTCGACGACAGGCGTATTGGTGCTCTACCAGGACATCACCGAACGCAAGCGGTCCCAAGAGGCGCTCCTCCAGGCGAAAGATGCGGCGGAAGCGGCCAGCCGCGCCAAGAGTGAATTTCTTGCCAACATGAGCCATGAAATCCGCACGCCCATGAACGGCATCATCGGGATGACCGAACTCACCCTGGACACCGATCTGAATGCCGAGCAGCGCGAATTCCTGAGAATGGTCAGGACTTCCGCGGATTCGCTCTTGACGGTCATCAACGACATTCTGGACTTCTCCAAAATAGAAGCCGGCAAACTCGAAATCCTGCGGGAAGACTTCTCGTTCAAAGAGAGCCTCGGCGAGACCCTCAAGGCGCTCGCGCTTCGCGCCCACCTGAAAAATCTGGAGCTCGCCTGGCGAGTTGGACCCGGAGTGCCGGATTTCCTGAAGGGCGACGCGGGCAGGCTGCGGCAGGTCCTGGTCAACCTGGTTGGAAATGCCGTGAAATTTACGGAGCACGGTGAAGTTGCCGTGGATGTTCAAAAAGAGGCGGAGGATGAGGGCGGCGTTCTCCTCCATTTCCGCGTGCGCGATACCGGAATAGGAATTCTGAAAGACAAACAGGAAATGATTTTCGACGTTTTCACGCAGGCGGACAGTACGACGACCCGCAAGTACGGCGGGACGGGACTCGGGCTTGCCATCACCTCAAGGCTGGTGAAGTTGATGGGCGGAAAACTCTGGGTGGAGAGCGAAGCCGGAATGGGGAGTACGTTTCATTTCACTGGCCACTTCGGGTTCGCCGAACTGCGCCACAAACCGCTGGAAACCGCCGACCCCGCAACCCTGTCGGGTCTCCGTGTCCTGATCGTGGACGACAATCAAACGAACCGCGCAATTCTCGTGGAACTACTGACCGCGTGGGGCATGCAACCTAGCGCCGCCGAAGGAGGTCGGAGCGCTCTGGATGCACTCCAGCGCGCTCACGAGCAAGGCCTACCCTTCCGCTTGTTGATTAGCGATATGCAGATGCCGGAAATGGACGGCTGCGCCTTGTGCGCGGAAATCCGCAAGAATCATTACTTCGGTGAAATTCCCATTGTGCTTTTGAGTTCGAGCGTTGGCGACGGCGAAGCTACCAGGTGCCACAAACTAGCCGTCGCCAGCTATTTGACGAAGCCCGTGCAGCCTTCCGAGCTTCGTAGCGCGATCCTGGCAGCGCTCTCGAAGCCCGCCCAAATTTCCAACCCGCAACCGGCCAGGCGTACTTCGTCCCGGGATAAGTCTGTGAGGTTAAAGGTGCTTCTGGCGGAGGACAACGCCATCAACCGAAAAGTGGTCACCAAGCTGATGGAAAAGCAAGGCTTCACCGCAATCGTCACCGAAAACGGCCGCGAGGCTCTCGATGCGCTGCTGCGCGAAAAAGTGGATGTCGTCCTCATGGATATCCAGATGCCGATTATGGACGGCTTCGAGGCTATTCGGGCGATTCGCGCCTTGGAGCGAGTTTCCGGCGGACACTTGCCCATCATTGCCCTCACGGCTCATGCGATGAAAGGAGACCGGGAGCGATGTCTCGCAGCGGGCGCCGATGACTACGTATCCAAACCCATCCGAATCGCCGATCTGCTTGCTGCGATCCATCGCGCCATGATGGGAGCCCCCAGCCTGAATCCGGTTGCACCGCCGCACCTCGCTGTTCCTGCCCCTGGCCCCTTCGATCTGACGGGCGCGCTCGAGCGCGTCGAAGGCGATCGCGATCTCCTGGACGAAATTGCCCGGCTGTTCGCGGATGAGTGCCCCACGAGCCTCCAGGAAATCCGCCAGGCCATGGCAGGGGGAAATGTCCGTCTTCTCGAGCGACTCGCGCACACCATGAAAGGCGCAGCCTTGAACCTCGGCGGCGCCGGAGTTGCAGAAGCCGCCGGGACATTGGAACAGCAGGCTCGCGCGGGTGACCTGGAAAATGCCGGCACCTCGGTCCGGATCCTGGAGAAAGAAATCGGGCTGCTGCTGCCCGAACTCGAATCCTTTTGTCGCAAGGTGACCCATTGAAACTCCGGCAGCGGGAACTAAGATATGAAAAATAAAGAAGACATCGCCAACACCATCTTGGTTGCCGAGGATGATCCCGTCTCCCGCCGCGTCCTTGAAGCATTTCTGGTGAAATGGGGATTCCAGGTCGTGACCGCTATGGACGGCCTGGACGCCTTAAGGATTCTCGAAAGCGCGGCCGCCCCGCCGCTCGCCATTCTGGATTGGATGATGCCCGGACTGGAAGGTCCGCAAGTCTGCCAGCGCGTTCGCGCGCATCCCGAGCGGCCCTATGTGTACATTCTGTTGCTCAGCGCCCGCAGCCAAAAGGACGATCTCTTGCACGGCTTGGAATCCGGCGCCGATGACTACCTCACCAAGCCGTTTGACGCACCGGAGCTGCGCGCGCGCCTTCACGTCGGCCGGCGAATCCTGGATTTGCAAAATAAATTGATCTCCGCGCGTGAGGAACTTCGTTTCCGCGCTACTCACGACGAGCTGACTGGATTGTCCAATCGCCGCGTCGTGCTGGAAGCCATTGATCGCGAGTACGCCCGGCGTCGGCGCGAAGGTGGAAACCTTGGCATCATCCTCATTGACCTCGACCACTTCAAGAACGTCAACGATACCTACGGCCATCTTGCCGGCGACGCCGTCCTCAAAGAGGCCGCGCGCCGTATGACCGCCAGCGTCCGCCCATACGACACCGTAGGCCGCTATGGCGGCGAGGAATTCCTGGTGGTCGCGCCTTCCTGTGACTCCTCCGGTGCCGTGAAACTAGCCGAAAGAATTCGCGAGTCCATTCAGGCGCTGCCCATGCCCTCCGTCGCCGGACCTGTGAGCATCACCGCGAGCTGCGGGGTAGCCGTGAGCACTACCGCCAAACCACTCGATGCGCAGGAACTTCTTCGCTCGGCGGACGAAGCTCTTTACCGCGCCAAGGGAAACGGGCGCAATCGCTCCGAATTCGCCGCGAAACCCGTCCTCACCGGCGCTGGCTGATGTCTCTCGGATCCTCCGCGCGCCTCGCGTAGGCCGAACTGGGCTCGACATCGCGTAAGCAGTTGTAAGATGATGCACCATACGTGACCGTATGGTCGCTCCCGTTTTCAGTTTTCACGATTCTTAGCGCAAACCCATTCGCCTCCGCACAATTTTGGTGTACATTCTTAAAGGTAAGCCAAATACGTCCATCTATTTGTCGCATCGGGAAGGGGTCAGGGCATGAATCCGGCCAAATCAGCATCGGTTGCCAACAACGAAACGCCTGCGGCCGCGCGCCGCGATACGCTCACCATCGTCGACAATCGCACCGGCCGCCAATATGAAATACCGGTGAAGAATGACACCATCCGGCCGATCGATCTGCGCCAGATTAAGGTTCACGAATCCGATTTTGGGATGATGAGTTATGATCCCGCCTTCACCAACACGGCGTCCTGCACGAGCAAGATCACTTTCATTGATGGCGACAAGGGCATCCTGCGCTACCGCGGCTATTCCATCGAAGAACTCGCCGAGAAAAGCACCTATCCCGAGACGGCCTACCTGATTCTCCACGGCGAGCTTCCGACGACTTCGCAGTTGAAGGAGTGGAACTATCACATCACGCACCACACCTTCATTCACGAGAGCATCAAGAAATTTCTCGACGGCTTTCACTACGACGCGCACCCCATGGGGATGCTGATTTCAACCGTCGCCGCGCTTTCCACCTTCTATCCCGACGCCAAGGACATCTTCGATCCGGAGTCGCGCCGCAAGCAGACCTATCGCTTGATCGGCAAGATGCCCACCGTCGCCGCGTTCGCCTACCGCCATTGTCTGGGGATGCCGTTTGTCTATCCCGATAATGAATTGAGCTACTGCGGAAATTTTCTGAACATGTTGTTCCGCACCACCGAGCTTCAGTACCGCCCGAATCCCACTCTGGAGCGCGCGCTCGATGTGTTGTTCATCCTGCACGCGGACCACGAGCAGAATTGCTCTTCGACCGCCATGCGCGGCGTCGGCAGTTCGCACGTGGATCCCTATTCCGCCACTGCCGCGGCAACCGCAGCGCTCTATGGCCCGCTCCACGGCGGCGCAAATGAAGCCGTGCTGCGCATGCTGGTCGAAATCGGCTCGGTGAACAATGTCCCGGGGTATATCAAACGCGTGAAGGCCGGAGAAAAGTTGCTCATGGGATTCGGCCACCGCGTTTACAAGAACTGGGATCCGCGCGCCACCATTGTGAAGCGCATCGCCTACGAGGTCTTCGACGTCATGGGCCGCAACCCGCTGATTGACATCGCCCTCGAATGCGAACGCATTGCGCTCGAGGACGAATACTTCGTCACCCGCCGCCTCTATCCCAACGTGGACTTCTATACCGGCCTCATCTATCAGTCCATGGGTTTCCCGATGACCATGTTCCCCGTGCTCTTTGCCATTCCGCGCACCTCGGGATGGATCGCGCAATGGGTGGAAATGCTGCTCGATCCCGAGCAGAAAATCTCCCGCCCGCGCCAGGTGTATCTGGGCTACGATCTGCGAAGCTACATTCCTCTCGACCATCGCAGCTAGGCATTTCCCGCAGTCCGCTTTCGCCGCGGCTTCGCTACCGCGCGTCCCAATTTGGAACACGCCCGGCGCTTCCGCTCGCCCCGAAAAGGGTTGCATATGCAGCCAATCTCTGGCAAAACACAGGGGCGCCGGAGGGTGCCCCTTTCATGAACATCGCGACCCGTCAGGTCGACAACACCTTTATTGTCGATGTCACCGGCGATATCACGCTCTACAACACCCCGGAAGTCCGCAAAACCCTGCTCGACTTGCTCAAGGAAAAACGCGTCAAGCGCGTGATCGTCAATCTTGAAAAAGTGAAGTACATAGATAGCGCAGGCGTGGCGTCGCTGGTAGAGGGTCTGAAGCTCTCGCGCGATCTGAAAAGCGGATTCGCGCTGTTTGGCCTGAGCAAGAGCACCCGCGAAGTTCTTGAACTCACGCGCTTGCTGAAAGTCTTCGAAATACACGACACCGAAGCGGAAGCCCTCAGCGGAGGTAGCGTCAAGTAAAGCTTCCCGCGCTCGAACCCCTACATGGCATTCACAGATAGCATCGGCGCAGCGACGATTAATGGCGTGGCGTACGTGGGTAATCTCGCGCGGCTCACCGCGCACGCCGGACGTTACGTCTTTATCGAGCCTTTCCGCGGAAAACCGCTCCGCTGGACTCGCGCCATGCATCAGGCGATGTCCGTCGGAGTCGAAGCAATTCCAATCGTTTCGCTGATCGCGTTTTTCGTCGGTCTGATTCTCGCCCTCCAGGGCGCCTACCAACTCCGCCAACTCGGCGCCATGCAGCTGGTCGCCAGCGCCGTAGCCATCGTCATCACCCGCGAACTTGGTCCGTTGATGACCGCCATTATGGTCATCGGCCGTTCCGGTTCCGCTTTCGCCGCCGAAATCGGCACCATGAAGGTCAATGAAGAAATTGACGCTCTGGATACGATGGCCATCGAGCCGGTTCGTTTTCTGGTGGCGCCCAAATTTCTGGCCATGGTCTTGATGATGCCTTGCCTCACGACCTGGGCGGATCTCATGGGCGTCCTCGGGGGCGGCGTTTTCGGCGTCACGGACGCCGGCTTTACCTGGACCACCTACATGCGTGCCACGCTGGACGCTCTCGAGCGCCGCGATATTGTCAGTGGCCTGATCAAGAGCGTGATGTTCGGCCTCGTAATCACTGCCGTTGGCTGTCAGGAAGGTTTTACGACCGGCCTGGGCTCCGAACAGGTGGGGCGATCCACCACTTCAGCCGTCGTCAAATCAATCTTCTTGGTGATTCTGGTGGACCTGGTCTTCACCGCCATCTTCTATTTCACCGCGCCTCTGAAATAAAACTGATGCCCGCTCAACCCACTTCGAAACCAGGTACTGCCGGTGGAAGCGAGGGCACGGCCATTGATGTTCGCAACCTTCGCGTCCGCTATGGCACGCGCGAGATTCTTCACGGCGTCAGCTTCGTAGTCCCGGCCGGTGAGACGCTTGTGATCATGGGAGGCTCCGGCTCAGGCAAGAGCACTTTGCTGCGCACGCTGGTGGGGCTCGAGCGTCCCAGCGAGGGTGAAATCTGGATTCACGGCAAGAATTTCGCCGCCATGACGGGCAGAGAACACGAGGAGCTTCGCAAGAGGATGGGCATGTCGTTTCAGAGCGGCGCGCTCTTTGGCTCGATGACCGTCGGCGAAAATGTCGCTCTCCCATTGCGCGAACACACACCGCTCGATGAATCCACGATAGACATCGTGGTGCGCCTGAAGCTGGATCAAGTCGGCCTCACCGGTTTTGAGAATTACATGCCGGCGCAGTTAAGCGGCGGCATGAAAAAACGCGCCGCCATCGCCCGGGCCATGGCCATGGATCCGGAAATCCTGTTTTTCGACGAGCCTTCCGCCGGCCTCGACCCCATTATTGCTGCGGGCCTGGACGACCTGATCCTGCGGTTGAAGAAAGCCTTCAAGATGACCATTCTCGTGGTCACTCACGAGCTCGCCAGCGCGTTCCTGATCGCCGATCGCATGATTCTGGTTGACAAGGGCAACATCGCCGCCAGCGGAACGCCTGAGCAGCTGCAAGCCAGCACCGTTCCGCGCGTCCGCCAGTTTCTGGATCGCGTTCCCGAGCCTGAAGTCGCGGCGGAATTTGACTATCTGCAGATGCTGACGGGCGAGATCGCTCCGCAGCGTCGTTGAGCTTTGTAATTTCGGTGCGCGTGATATACTCCCGCGCACGCTGTAGGGGGTATCGGAAGTTGGCTGCGATTGTTGGAGCGCAAACGGGGCGGTCGTTCTAACGCCATAATAAGAGGAAGCAAATGGAAGCGAAGACGGAGCAAGCACTCGTCGGTCTGTTCACTCTGGTAGCTGCTGCTCTGCTCGTCGGCACCGTGTTTCTGCTCTCCGGGTCTTTGGGGAGTAACGCGGTCCCCTACAAAGCCTATTTCGAGAATGCGGGCGGATTGGCTCCGGGCTCCGAAGTTCGTTTCGCGGGTGGGCCTCCGATCGGCCGGGTCCAGAAGGTTTACAGCGATCCCGTGAACGCCACGCGAATGGAAATTGACTTTTCGGTGCAGCCTGACGTGCCGGTCAAGACGGACAGCATTGCGTTGATCACCAGCAACAGCCCGCTCGGCGACAATTATCTGGGGATAAAATTCGGCTCTCTCAGCGCCCCCAGGGCGCCGAAGAACGCCGTCCTGAAATCCCAGGAATACACCAGCCTCGCGGATGTTGCCGCGACCATTTCCACTTTGGGTCCCAACGCCAACGTCCTGATCGGTAATCTGAACGATCGCGTGGTTGAACTGAAAGAGACCTTGAACCGGGTCAACGATTTGTTGAACGACCGCAATCGCCAGAACATTTCCGGATCTCTGGCGAACCTGAATGGAATGCTGGCTGAAAATCGAGCCGCGCTCCATAACACGCTGGACAACGTGAATGCCGCGAGCTCCAAGTTCAGCCCGCTGATTGACGATTTGCGCAAGACCGCTGCGCAGGCCGATGACACCCTGTCGCACGTGGACTCCCTGATCGCCGAGAATCGCCCCGATCTGAAAAAGGCGATTGAGGATCTGCGCACCTCGCTCTCTCAGGTGGTCACTCTCACGGCCCAGCTCAACAACACTCTCGGCGCGAACACCGAAAACCTGGACGAGATCATCGCCAATTTGCGCACCATCACCGAGAACATGAACGAGTTTACGGAAACCATCAAGACGCGGCCTTACACGCTGATTCGCGCATCGGGCGTCAAGCCCCACAAGCCAGGCCAGGCTCCGCCCAAGTAGCTGCAGGAACAGGAGGAACGTAACGTGCTCACGCGCCGTATCCAGCAAGCCGCGCTTATCGTTTTGATCGCCGGAGTAGTCGCAGGTTGCGGCGCTTCGCGGCCAGTGACGTACTACGTGCTCGATACCGGCCCTGCGCCTGCCGCTTCGGCCTCGCCGGAGTTTCCCATCTCCATTTTGGTTTCCCGCTTGAGCACTTCCAGCCTGTATCGCGACGACCGTCTGGTCTATGGCAGCGGCGCGGTCCAGCTCAATACCTATGAGTACGAACGCTGGGCCTCGCCTCCGGCCGATATGATGCAGGACCTGGTGATCAAGGCGCTGCGCTCCACGGGCGCCTACCGCTCGGTTGCGCGGCTCAATAGTGCCGAGCGCGCAGATTACATCGTCCGCGGCCATCTGTACGCGCTCGACGACGTCCTTGCGCCCGGGCTTGCGGCCCGATTCTCTATCCAGCTGGAATTGTTCGATGCCAAGAGCCGCGCCACCGTATGGTCAGGCGCTTACGCGCATGACGAGCCCGTCACCGGGAAGGCGGTTGCCGACGTGGTCCAGGCGCAGGACCGCAACGTGAATGCGGGTTTGACCCAGCTCGCCGGGCAAATCAGCCAATTCTTGACCAGCCATCCCCCGCAGCCGTCAACCGGCCAATAAAGCGCGCTTTGCGGCTCGCGATTGACTCTCGCGTGCTTCCCAGCTTTGCGCTGCTTGACTTCGCCTCTCATCAGCTCAAAATAGAATTCCCTTCTGAATGGCCTCTGTCGCAGTCGGCCTTCCCGTTTTGTAAGTTCGTTTTCGTCCGTGGAAGTCCTCTCCTTCTCGCACTGGAACTCGCTTTGAAGGTTTGAGCGGCGGCGCCATGCGCGCTCCTGCGGGAGAAGACTCTGGGAATTTCTTCGCCAACTATTCGCCTCAAATCGCTTCATGCCTCACGGCTATTGCTACCTCTGGAATGCCCGTCTGGTGTGGCTGCACGTCGTTTCCGATGCTCGAATCGGTCGCCGCGAGATGGTGAAGCAGAAAGTAAAGCTCGACGAATTGGTTCGCCAGTTCGTCGCCGAACTCCCGAACGAACCGGACACGCGCGAAATCGAGTACCGGATCGAGCCCCTGCCGGAACAGGACTGCGACCCCGGACTCCTGAAGTTAGACTTCCTTAATCTTCTCTCCAATGCCGTGAAATTCACGCGCGGGTGCCAAGTCGCTGTAATTGAAGCTGGTACGCGCAAAATCGACCGGGCAACCGCGTTTTTTGTCCGTGATAACGGAGTGGGCTTCGACCCCAAATATGCCGATAAGCTCTTTGGAGTATTCGAGCGCCTGCACCGCCAGGAGGAGTTTGAGGGCACGGAAATCGGGTTGGCGACGGTACAGCGCATCATTCACCGGCACGGCCGCAAAATCTGGGCCGAATCAGAATTGAGACGCGGTTCCACGTTCATCTTCACCTTGGGCCGCTCGCCGGAAGCGGCAACGATGGGTGCCGCGGGGGAGACGCAGCGTGGCCGAATCTGACGTCATCGAATTACTCTTGGTTGAGGACAATGCGTCGGATGCGGAATTGACCCTGCACGCCTTGCTCAAGAGCAGGCCCGCCAATTTCGCCGAGCTTCAGAAAGTCGTCGAACAGCTCGGCCTGTGCCGGCTGCCGGTCAACAGCAAACCCCCGGCCGCGGCATTTCGCATGACGTAGGAGCAACGAGCTGCCATGGCCCGGAAACCTCCAAAGGAAAAGACCGCCGCAGTGAAGTCCACGCGGCTGCTGATCGCCGATGACAATCGCGACGATCTCGACCTGTGTCTTCACACTCTGAAGAAATCGGGAATGGAATTCGAGGCAGAAACAGCGACGACCAGAGAGGAGTTCATCGAGCAGATACGCGCGAATTCCTTCGACGCGGTCATATCGGACTATCGCATGAAGGGTTGGACGGGAATGGATGCCCTCGCTCTCCTCACCGAGAAATCCCCGCAGGTTCCGCTGATAATTCTGACCGGGACGCTCGGCGACGAGCTTGCCGTGGAATGCATGAAGATGGGCGTAACCGACTATGTCCTGAAAGATCAGATCGCGCGCCTTCCCATGACGCTGAGGCGCGCGCAGGAAGAAAAGACCCTGCGCGAAGCAAAAGTGAAAGCGTTGGCGGCCTTGCGCGAAAGTGAGCAGCGTCACCGCATTCTGGTTGAAAACGCCCCCGAAGCGATTGTGGTTCTCGATGTGGACAACAATACGTTCGTCGATTGCAACGCGCGGGCCTCGGTTTTGTTCGGCCTCAGCCGCGATGAACTGCTGCACAGCGGCCCTGATAAAATCAGCCCTCCGCGTCAACCGGGCGGATGGACCTCGGAGTCCGGATCGCGCGAGCAAATCGAACTCGCCATGAACGGCGACGCTCCGTCGTTCGAATGGATGTGCCGCAACTCGGCGGGCGAGGAATTCCCCGCGGAAATGCAATTGGTGCGCTTGCCTTCGGCGACTCGCCGCCTGATGCGCGGGAGTATCAGAGACATTTCGGAGCGCAAGCGCGCCGAGAAGGCTCTCCGCGACAGCGAAGCGCGTTATCGCGTTCTCGTGGATCACGCTGCGTTCGGAATTTTCTTGACCACCGAACCGGACGAAAGGCTCCTCCATGCGAATCCGGCGCTGGCGGAGATGCTGGGCTACCAGTCCGCTGCGGAGCTTCTGGCCGTCGGCTTCACCAAGGAGCTTTACTGCGACCCGGCCGACCAGGCCAAAATCGTTGCCGAGTACATGACCCACGGCCAGGCAAACGCCACCGTAGAATGGAAACGCAAGGATGGAAATGTGATCACCGTGCGCATGACCGGCCGCACGGCGATGGATCCGGATGGAAAATCCGAGTGCGTTGAAGTGACCGTCGAAAACGTGACCGAGCGCATCGCCCTCGAAAAACAACTGGTCCAGGCGCAGAAGTTCGAAGCCATCGGCCAGCTCGCCGGCGGCATCGCGCACGACTTTAACAACATGATCGGCGCAATCCTGGGATGGGCGGACATGGGCATTGAGGAAACCGAGGCCGATTCGCGCCTGCATCGGCACTTCGAAAAAGTGCAGCAGCAGGCCAAGCGCGCCGCCGCGCTGACTCGCCAATTGCTGGCCTTCGCGCGCAAGCAGATACTCGAGCCGCACAACGTGGATCTGAACCAGACGGTCGTGGACACCCTCAGCCTGTTGGAAAAGCTGATCGGCAGCAATATCGAGATCCACGCCACCCTCGCCCCGGATCTGGCCGTCGTGCGCGCCGATCCGACACACGTCGAGCAAGTGGTGATGAATCTCTGCATCAATGCGCGCGACGCCATGCCTGCGGGCGGCGCGCTGACCATCGTGACCTCCAATATCACGCTGGACGACCACTTCTGCACGTTGCAGCCGCTGGCTCGCCCCGGTAATTACGCCGTGCTCGCGGTCACGGACAGCGGAACCGGCATGGACGCGGCCACGCTCGACCGCATCTTCGAGCCATTCTTCACCACCAAGGAGCTCGGAAAAGGAACTGGGCTTGGCCTGGCCACGGTGTACGGCATCGTCCGTCAGCATGGCGGGTTCGTACAGGTGAACAGCGAACTCGGGGTGGGCAGCACGTTTCGCTGTTATTTCCCGGTGAGCACGGACGCGTCGCTGCCGGCAAACAAGGTCGAAGAATCCGGACCGGCGCGCCGGGGATCGGAGACGATCCTGATCGCGGAGGATCACGAAGGCCTGGGCCAGCTCGCCGTTGAATCGCTGACCGCGCTGGGCTATCGCGTGATGCTGGCGAAGGACGGTGAAACGGCGGTCCAGAATTTTCACGCCAATCGCATGCAGATCAATCTGGCTGTACTGGATGTGATGCTCCCGAAACTGAGCGGGCCGGAGGTGTACGAGCGCATCCGCAAGGAAAACCCGGATTTGCCGGTGATTTTTGCGACGGGTTACAGCGCGGATATGGCTCAGGTGCAAAAAGTCCAAGAGGACGGCCTGCCGGTGCTGCAAAAGCCGTATTCGCCGCGCGATCTGGCGCGCAAAGTTCGTGAAACACTCGATCAGCACGTCCTTTTGAGCGCTCAGAAATAAGGTTGACACCAATTCTGGCCGCGTGGTAACAAGTAAGCACACGTGGCACCGGCTGAATGCCGGTTTGCTGAGGGGCCCAGGCGCGGGAACACCAAAATCCCATTCTGGGTTTTCGGCAACAAACCCCACCCACCCCGGGAGGTGGATGCCTTTGGCATTCGCCTCCCGTTTTATTTTGCGCCGAGTATTTTTCTATCGCTGCTGCGTCGATTGGGCCGCGCGCGAGTTTCAGAGTTGTGCCGATCCGATGCGTGGAGTCCGACACATATCGGAATTTGTAAGGTGAGCCACCCGCCTGAACTCCGCGGTGATCGTGGGAATCACGCACTTCTGATACACGGAGCCGTCTGTGTTTAAGATTTTAGAGGCTGCGCCGGCCGCCACTCTCCGTCGGTGAGGATTCCACCCTTCCGGCGGGAATTTTCAAGTAGAATTCGTGCAAATTCCACGGAGAGCGAAAAACCATGCGCCGGTACCATCACGTCGGGATTCCCACCACGGAAGCGAAACCTGGCGAGACTCACTTGAAACACCTGAAAGCGTTTGTCGTCAGCCACGAGAAGAGCGAATTCGGCGTGGAGTGGATGCGTTTCGAAGCGGACGCGGCGGTCCCTGATCTCGTCCGGCACGTTCCGCACGTCGCGTTTGAAGTGGCCGATCTCGCCTCCGAGCTTGCCGGCCGCGAAATCCTGATTCCC
>Ga0210409_10002039_pt1 | contig 24899 bp, 22 predicted proteins | sample IncBWH17MmetaG_FD_161649 | JGI IMG/M metagenome (GOLD analysis project Ga0210409, IMG submission 161649) | Forest soil microbial communities from Barre Woods Harvard Forest LTER site, Petersham, Massachusetts, United States - Inc-BW-H-17-M | ecosystem: Environmental > Terrestrial > Soil >...
TACTAGGACGCGAACGGATGATGAGGGTGACGAAATCTCCCGATCGGGATGTGAGGAAGTATTTTTTGCAGGATCGAGTTGCACACCGAGAAAATTAAAATTTGCGCACGCCGCTTGACGCACTTCCGCAGAATTCTCGCCAATTCCGGCGCTGAAGACTAGCACGTCGAGTCCGCCGAGGGCTGCAACCATCGAGCCGATGCCGGCTTGCAGGCGATGCACAAAGATATTGAAAGCCAGCTTGGCACGATCGTTTCCTTTATTCATCGCGGAGACAATTTGCCGCATGTCGCCGGAGATGCCCGATATCCCGAACAAGCCTGATTTTTTGTTCAGCAAGTCGTCTAAAGCTTCTCCCTGCAGATTCTGTGCGCGCATCAAATATGTGAGGATGCCGGGATCGACTGAGCCGGAGCGCGTTCCCATCATTAATCCATCGAGCGGCGTGAAGCCCATGGTGGTGTCGATGCTTTTACCGTGCTGGATCGCCGCTAGAGAACAACCATTTCCCAGATGGCAAGTTACCAGCCTTAGCGACGAGAGATCTTTCCCGAGGAGTTGTGCTGCTCGTTGCGCACAATATTGATGATTGATTCCGTGGAATCCAAAGCGGCGAATTCCTTGCGCGAGCCATTCATAAGGACCGGGGTAAACAAACGCGGCATCGGGCAAGGTACTGTGGAAAGCGGTATCAAAGGCTGCGACCTGGGGGATGGATCCGAATTTCTCTTCGATGAGTCGGATGCCTTCGAGTTCCACGCGATTGTGAAGCGGCGCGAAAACGGCCATGCGCTGGATGGCGGCTTTGACTGCATTAGTGATCATGACGGGTTGCGTGTAGTCGCGACCACCGTTGACGATGCGGTGCCCCACCACAGCAATTTCCGATTTGTTGGATAGCACGCTGGCTTTGCCGGATGTGAGCGCGTCGAGTAAATGCGCGGTGGCCTTCTCGCGCGCCGTGACGGTCATCACTTCTTTTTGAATTATTCCGGCGGAGGTTTTTGCTTCGAGGTTGGCACGCTCACCTTGCCATTCTAATTTTCCTTCCCATAAGGGAGCAGGCGGGGAGTCCGGCAGGGAAGCGCCAAAATCAAACAAGCTGGACTTCTGGCTGCTCGAGCCGGAATTAAGAACCAGGATTTTCACTCAGTAGGGCCATTTCCAATCGCGAATTTCGGGAATGTCATCGCCGACTTCGCAGATATATTTTTTGTGGTTCACGAGTTGGTTCCGCAGGAATTGCTTGAAGTGCGCATTCACTGGACGGAGGCGCGCTACGCGGTCTGCCACATCGCCGGCGAGATGAAAGCGGTCCAGTTCGTTTAGTACCGTCATATCGAAGGGAGTTGTGGTGGTGCCTTCCTCGCGGTAGCCGTGCACGTGAAAATTGCCGTGGTTGGCGCGCCGATACGTCAGGCGATGAATCAATGCGGGGTAACCGTGGTAGGCGAAAATAACTGGCTTGTCGCTGGTGAAGAGGGAATCAAATTCGCGGTCAGGCAGACCATGCGGATGTTCGCCCGAAGTTTGCAGGGTCATAAGATCGACCACATTCACGACACGAATCTTGATGTCCGGAAAATGCTGGCGGAGTAAGTCGACGGCCGCTAGCGTTTCAAGCGTTGGGACATCTCCCGCGCAGGCCATGACCACGTCCGGCTCGCTACCCTGATCGTTCGAAGCCCATGTCCAGATGCCCACGCCAGCAGTGCAGTGTTCGACGGCAGTTTCCATGTCCAGCCACTGCAGCGAAGGTTGTTTGCCGGCGACGATGACGTTGACATAATTTCGGCTGCGCAAGCAGTGATCGGCGACGGAGAGCAGGGTGTTGGCATCGGGCGGGAGATATACACGCACAACGTCGGCTTTTTTATTTACCACGTGATCGATGAATCCCGGATCCTGGTGCGTGAAGCCGTTATGATCCTGGCGCCAAACGTGCGAGGTCAGCAAATAATTCAACGACGCAATCGGCCGGCGCCAGGGAATGTTACGAGTGACCTTGAGCCACTTGGCATGCTGATTGAACATCGAGTCCACAATGTGGATAAACGCTTCGTAGCAGGAGAAGAAACCGTGGCGGCCGGCGAGCAAATAGCCTTCGAGCCAGCCTTGGCACATGTGTTCGCTTAATACCTCCATCACGCGTCCAGTCTTCGAGAGATGCTCATCGGTATCGAGCAGTGGCTCCATGAAAATTTTGGGAGTCGCGTCGTATATAGGGTCGAGACGATTCGAAGCGGTTTCATCCGGCCCAAAGACACGAAAATTCTTTGTGTCGGCGTTGCGTTTCATGACGTCGCGCAAAAACGTGCCAAGAACGCGGGTGGCTTCGCCTAGCTCAGTCCCCGGCTTTGAAACCGCTACTTTGTAATCGCGAAAGTCCGGCATGAGCAGGTCGCGAAGCAGGAGACCGCCGTTTGCGTGAGGATTGGCGCCCATTCTGCGATTTCCTGCCGGCGCCAGTTCCGCGAATTCAGTGTGGAGTTTGCCGGTTTCGTCGAACAGCTCCTCGGGTTTGTAGCTCTTCATCCATTCTTCAAGAATCTTTATGTGCGCGGGATGTGACTTGAAATCTGTGATCGGCACCTGGTGGGCGCGCCAGGTGTTCTCGACGGGCTTCCCGTCCACTATTTTTGGGCCGGTCCAGCCTTTGGGTGTGCGCAGCACGATCATGGGCCAGACCGGCATTTCCGTGGATTGGCCGCCGCGCGCTCTGCTTTGAATATCGCGGATCTCTTTGACGATGGTGGCGACGGTGGAGGCCATAAGTTGATGCATAGCCTCGGGCTCGTGTCCTTCGACGAAGTACGGCTTGTATCCGTAACCGGAAAATAATTGCGTCAGCGTGGCGTCGCTAAGTCGCGCCAGTACGGTTGGATTGGCGATCTTGTATCCATTTAAATGCAGGATGGGAAGCACCGCGCCATCACGGGCGGGATTCAAAAACTTGTTGGAATGCCAACTGGCGGCCAGCGCGCCTGTTTCCGCTTCGCCGTCGCCCACGACGCAGCAGACTAGCAAATCTGGATTGTCGAAAGCAGCGCCGTAGGCGTGCGCAATGGAGTATCCGAGCTCGCCGCCTTCGTGGATAGAACCGGGAGTTTCAGGAGCGACATGGCTGGGAATTCCGCCAGGAAACGAAAACTGCTTGAACAGCCGCCTGAGTCCGTCTTCCGTTTGCGGAATGCTTGGATAAAACTCGCTGTAGGTGCCTTCCAGATAAGTGTTGGCAACCAGCCCGGGACCTCCGTGTCCAGGGCCTGCAATATAGATGACGTCAAGATCGTGCCGCTTGATTAGCCGATTCAGATGTACGTAGATGAAATTCAGTCCTGGCGTAGTGCCCCAGTGGCCCAAAAGGCGGGGCTTAATGTGCTTTATGGAAAGCGGTTCGCGCAGCAGGGGATTGGCATACAGATAAATCTGTCCCACAGAGAGATAATTCGCGGCGCGCCAGTAGGCATGCACCTTTCGTAGCTCTTCCGGCGATAAAGTTTGATGGGACGGAGTCTTTGTTGATTCGGTGGCGGATGCAGGAGCCATACGGTTGACCTCTGAATGGCTAATCTTCTTATCGTTATTAAAGGGATCGCTGGTTCAGCCGTCACAAGGGCGCGGTGATGGCCGGCGTTGGCAAGCCCGAGCATAAACCAGGATTGGTCAACGTGGTGTAAATATAGTTCCCGTTCGATAGGAGGGTTTATTTCTGGAGTAGTTTTTCAACTTTGGAAATGTCTTCGGGTACGTCGACGCTTACGGAATCGTGGTCGACTTCGGCGATGCGGATTTTCCAGCCATTTTCGAGCCAGCGGAGCTGCTCGAGTTGCTCGATTTTCTCGAGGGTGCCCTGAGGAAGAGTGGGGTATTCGAGAAGGGCGTCACGTTGAAAGACGTACAGGCCCAGGTGTTTGAGATGGCGCACTTCCATTTTGGCGGCGGCATCGCGGAGCCAGGGGATGGGAGCGCGAGAGAAGTACAGGGCGTTCTCATCGAAGTCGAGGACAGTTTTTACGATGTTTGGATCCAGGATGTCAGGCTTGTTTTTAATTGGGGTGGCGACGCTGGCGACCGAGGTGGCAGCGTCTTCGAGGAGAGCGCTAATGGCGGCATCGACGACTTCGGGATTTAGGAGCGGTTCGTCGCCCTGGACGTTGACGAAGACCTGACCATCGATGTGGGCGGCGACTTCGGCAACCCGCTCAGTGCCGGTGCGGTGCTCGGTGCGGGTCATGCGAGCTTCGCCGCCGAAGGCTTCTACGGCCTTGATGATGCGGTCGTCATCGGTAGCGACGATGACCCGGGTGGCGAGCTTGGAAAGTTTGCAACGTTCGTAGACGCGTTGAATCATAGTAGTACCACCCAAAGATACTAAGGGTTTGCCGGGCAAGCGGGTGGAACCGTAGCGGGCCGGAATCACGATTACGAGGTCGGTTGGACTCATAAAATTCCCACTTACATAAATTGACAGTATCGAATGGGACTTTGTTCGCAATAAATTCGCACGGGAGGGATGCTATCACGTGCAAACCCTGCGCTATCTACAACAAATTTTTTACAAAGATAAGACGTTGGAGGACTCCTTCGTGCTTGTAATCATTAGCGCGAGTGGTAGACTCGGGTTCTCGTCCCACCGCGCGGCCGTCCCGGCAGGCCCGGGATGATCAGGGGGTGCCGTGAAACGCGAACTTTGCGTTGTTAACCGATACTTTATCCTGCTGGTACTTGCCTGCTTCTTCGTCACGCATGCCTCCCGCCTAGCTGCGCAACCGTGGTTTGATGGAAATGACGAAAACAAAGCTAAAGACAATAATGCTTCTGCGCCAGCCACTTCTGCCAAAGATGGCAGCAATGCCACAAAAGAGGACGGTGCTGCCACCGCTGTGAAAGATGGTGCCGCCGCCAGAGACGATAGCAAGGCTAAAGATGATGCAAAGCGCGACACGCCTGGGTCAGTGATCAAGCCCGGTCAGACCATGCATATGGATGTGGACCTGGCACTTGTAAACGTCACGGTAACGGATCCGTACAACCGGCTGGTAACTGGGCTGGACACCGACAACTTCCGGGTGTTTGAAGATAACACCGAACAGGAGGTGGTGACGTTTTCGTCGGAAGACGTGCCCATTTCCATTGGCGTGATCTTTGATTTCAGTGGAAGCATGGCTAACAAAGTTTCGAAGGCCCGCGAAGCGGCGATCCAGTTTTTCAAGACTGCCAATCCGCAGGATGAATTTTTCTTAGTGAGTTTTAACGAACGTGCAGAGCTGACTAGTTCGTTCACCAACAGCATTGAAGATCTGCAAAGCCGGATGATGTTGACGGTGCCGAAGGGGCGGACGGCCCTGCTGGACGCTATTTATCTGGGCCTGAGTCAGATGAGGGGTGCACGTAACGCCAAGCGCGCCTTGCTCATTTTATCGGATGGAGGCGATAATCATAGTAGATACAGTGAGAACGATATCAAGCGACTGGTAAAAGAAGCGGACACCCAGCTTTATGCCGTCGGCATTTTTGACCCGCTCGGATATCGCAACCGCACACCGGAAGAGCTAAACGGCCCGTCACTCCTGGGGGAAGTTACGGAGATGACTGGCGGTCGAGTCTTCGCTGTCGAGAAGCTCGAGGAGCTTCCGGATATCGCGACAAAAATCGGCATGGAGCTGCGAAACCAATATGTCATCGGATACCGGCCAAGCAACAAAACACACGATGCGCGCTGGCGCAAAGTTAAAGTTAAATTACGCGCGCCTAAGGGACTACCTCCGCTTAGCGTGTATGCCAAGACGGGATACTACGCGCCGAGCCACTAGCTATTTTTCTACGCGTCATTTTACAAAGCATTTCCCTCCACAATTTCGCTATGCGTTCTTCGCTGCGCTGCTGGTGTTTGCTTTAGGGCTGGCGTCGTTCGCGCAGATTCCTATTCCCAATGCACAGCCTTTGCCTCCTGGACAGACCGCCAATATTGGGCAAGGGCAGAGCATCAAGGTGGACGTCAACCTGGTGGTGTTGCACACCACGGTGTTGGACGATCGCGGGCGCTTTGCGGAGGGATTGAAGCAGGATAATTTCCGCGTGCTCGAAGATAAGCTTGAACAGAAGTTGGCGGTGTTCAAGCGCGAGGATGTTCCGGTAAGCATGGGACTGGTGATTGATAACAGCGGCAGCATGCGGGACAAGCGGCCGCGGGTGAATGAAGCGGCGTTGACCCTGGTGCAGACCAGCAATCCGCAGGATGAAGCGTTCGTGGTGAATTTTAACGACGATTTTTATCTTGATCTGGACAAGGACTTCAGCAACAGCATCCCGGAATTGAAAGAGGCGCTGGAGCGCATCGATTCGCGCGGGAGTACGGCGCTTTATGACGCGATTATCGGGTCACTGGATCATTTGAAGAAGGCTTCGAAGGACAAGCGAGTGCTGCTGATCGTGACCGACGGGGAAGACAACACCAGCCACAATTCGCTGGATAAAACGATTCGGGAAGTACAGAAGACTGATACGGTGATTTATACCATTGGGTTGCTGAGCGAAGAGAGTAAGAAAAATTCCAAGCGCGCTAAGAAGGCTTTGGAACAGATTGCCCAGGCTTCCGGCGGGTTAGCGTTTTTTCCGGAAAATGTGGATGACGTGCATAATATTTGCGAGCAAGTGGCGCGCGATATTCGGAATCAGTACACCCTGGCCTACTATCCTTCGAATACCAAGCGGGATGGGACTTACCGGACGGTGCAGGTAGAAGTCATTCCGCCGCGAGGGCGAGGGAAGTTAGTAGCACGCACTCGGAATGGGTATTACGCTCCGTCGGGTGGTGGGACGGCCTCGGGAAAGTGACAGCGGTTTGTTCTGTTTGATTCTCGAGAGAATTAAGATCTAAACAACGATTGGTTGCTGAGAGGTCGTCGCTGCAGGCCGACCATCGCTAACAAGACGAATTCGTCAGCAACGAACCAAAATCAAAAAACCAAAAGCAAGACCCACGCTGAAGATCGAGCGTGGCGCACCCTTCGCGTTTTGTGAGAGTTAGTTCGGCCTGATTTGCAAATCGCTTAAAAAACTTTTTCCGTGCGGAATGGCGGCGCCGAAATTTTCGGCGACGGTTTGGCCCATGTCGGAGAGCGTCGCGCGTGTGCCCAACGGCGTACCGTTTTGTTTTGCGGGTGTGTAGGCGAGGATGGGGACGTATTCGCGAGAATGATCGGTAGTTGGCCAGCGGGGGTCGGGGTCGCAGCCGTGGTCTGCGGTAATAATCAGCAAATCGGTCTTGCCCAGCGTAGGCAGAGATTTGGCGAGCCAATCGTCGAACTCTTCGAGAGATTTGGCGAAACCTTCCACGTCTTTGCGATGGCCGTATAGCATGTCGAAATCGACCAGGTTGCAGAAGATCAATCCAGCCGCGCGTTGACGAATGCATTCGGTTAATTTTTCCATGCCGTCGGCGTTACTTTTCGTGGTGGTGTAGTCATTGACGCCGCGTCCGTTATAGATGTCGTGGATTTTGCCGATGCCAAAAACTGGGATCGTTTTTTCGGCGAGTACATCGAGCAGCATTGGCTTGGGTGGGTCGACGGCGTAGTCGTGACGTCGCGGCGTTCTAATAAAATGGCCTGGTGTTCCGGCGAACGGGCGGGCGATCACGCGGCCTACCCGGTTAGGGCCGTCCAGTAATTTGCGAGCTATTTCGCATATGCGGTAGAGCTCGGCGATGGGGATGACCTCTTCGTGAGCGGCGATCTGGAAAACGCTGTCGCCCGAGGTGTAGACGATAGGCTTGCCGGTGCGCACATGTTCTTCGCCAAGTTCCTTAATTATTTCCGTGCCGGAGGCGGGTTTGTTGCCGAGTGTTTGGCGGCCGATTTGTTCTTCGAAGGCGGCAATAATTTCCGGCGGAAACCCGTGCGGATACACGGGGAAGGCTTGCGGAAGCCAGATGCCAGCCATTTCCCAGTGACCGGTGGTGGTGTCTTTGCCCGGTGAATGGGTGACGCCTTTTCCGTAGGCCGCGAAAGGAGCAGACACGGGCGAAAGATTTTTTAGAGGCGCGATGTTGGCGAGGCCGATACTTACGAGCGTGGACAAATTCAAGGGACGCGATTCGGAAATGTGGCCGAGGGTGTTGCGACCGACATCACCATAGTCGGCGGCGTCGGGGAGTTCGCCGATGCCTACGCTATCGAGAACGATCCAGATTATGCGGTTGAAGAGGGGCACCTGAGCTCGCTGGGCGAATCTCGTGAAACATAGCACGAAAATGCGTGACAGGAGTTGTGCGCCGAGCGGATCGACTGGAAAAAAATCGGGATTATTTGGGCGGGCAGATTTTTGCGGTTTTTTTTGGACTTATTTTCGAACATGAGTGGTTTTGGCGTGAAAGAATAACCGTCCGCTAGAGCAGGCATGCGGCACGGTGTGATACCTTCCATAGTGGTACCATGACGTATATACCACAGTATACAGTACCGCATGCCTGCAATACCCTTTAACTACCTGAAACTACCCCCATTCTTAGGACAACTCCGGCAGAGAATTCCTTGACGCTGTGCGTAACGGGATGGGATAACGAATTCACGAAGCGCACTCGGCAATTTTGTAGCGCGATGCGGAGTGCTCCAAAAAATGATCTTAAGTTCGGGTGTTAGTTCGGATGGCGGGGTGGCTTTCCTCGTGAATGAATCGCGAGAAGTGATGAACGTAAGACAGGCGTCGCAGTATCTGGGGATCTCTCCGGATACCTTGTATCGCTACATCACCGAAGGCGAAATTCCGGCATTCAAGCTGGGCAATCGATGGAAACTTCGTAAAACAATTTTGGACCGCTGGATGGAGCGGAAGATGAGTCAGGCGCACGTGAGGCGTCGGTAGTTCGGGATTAACTAGGGGACAAGGAAAGAGGCCGCGAATATGTTTGCACTGGGCGGACGAAAAGGCAGGCAGTTGGTGGGACTGGACATCGGTTCCAGCTCGATCAAAGCGGTGGAACTGAAATCGACGAAAGCGGGATACGAGCTGGTGAGCTTTGGAATGGAGCCGCTGGCGCAGGATACCGTGGTGGACGGCGCGATTATGGATGCCCCACAAGTTGCCAACGCCATTTCGAAAATTTTTGATACACAAAAGATAAAAACAAAGAATGTGGGCAGTTCGGTTTCAGGGCATTCGGTGATTGTGAAGAGGGTTCCGCTTCCGTTGATGACTGAAGAAGAGCTGTTTGACCGCATCCCGTCAGAAGCCAGCCAGCATATTCCGTTCGATATCGCCGACGTGAACCTGAGCTATCAGCTGCTGGAATCGATGGATTCGCAGATGGACGTGCTGCTGGTGGCGGTAAAGAAGGACAAAATTCTGAACCATACCAACGTACTGGCGCAGGCCGGGAAAACCCCGGTGGTAGTGGATATCGATGCTTTCGGGCTGCAGAACTGTTTCGAAATGAATTACGAGCCGGAGGCAGGACAAACGGTGGCGCTGCTGAACATTGGCGCGAGCGTGATGAACATCAACATTGTTCGCGGCGGCATTCCGCTGTTTACGCGCGACGTGAGCGTGGGCGGCAACCAGTATACCGATGCGTTGCAAAAGGAATTGGACCTCAGCTTTGAAGACGCCGAAAAACTGAAAATGGGCGAGAACCTGCCGAGTGTAACGGATGACCAGAAACAGCAGATTTTGCGCAGCGTGTCAGACATTTTGACGCTGGAGATTCAGAAGACCTTTGACTTTTTCCGCGCTACCGCGAGCGGCGAAAACATCCAGCGCATCGTGGTGGCTGGCGGCACCGCAAGAGTGCCGGGCCTGGTCGATTTGTTGCGGGAAGAGTTCGCGATGCCGGTGGAAGAGTTAAATCCGTTCCGGAAAGTGGTCATTAATCCGAGCCGGCACAGTGACGATCAGATTCGCGCGCTGGCACCGCGACTGGCCATCGCCGTGGGTCTAGCGCTGAGGAGCTTCGACTAGCCATGATTCGAATAAATCTTCTCGGACAAACCAGACCGAAGGCGGGACGCCGCCAAATGGCAGTGGATACCGGGTCAGCGATGCCCGCAATCTTCCTGTTTTCGGGCGTGGTGCTCGGACTGGCATTCCTTACTTTTCTATATCTGACCTGGCAGAAACAGGTGAATGAAGAGAACAGCCGGATTCAGCAACTGACCGCGGAAAAAACGCAGCTGGAACAAATCAAACAGCAGGTGGACTCGTTCCAGAAACAAAAGGGCGTTTTGCAGCAGCGGGTTTCGACCATCGAGCAGTTGCAGCGGGATCGCACCGGCGGGCAGGAATTGCTGGACATGGTGGCGAACACCGTTTCGCGAACAGAAAACCTGTGGCTGACGAACGTAACGCGCAAGGGCAACAACCTGACACTGCAAGGTTCGTCGGCTTCGATCAATGCGGTGGCAAATTTCATTACCGCGTTGAAACGATCAGGGTATTTCCAAAAAGTGGAAATCAAGGAATCGAAGCAGGACGAAAGAAACACCGCGGTGCAGACCTATACGTTTGAGCTTTCCGCTGAAATTACTCCGCCGCAAGCGGCACAGAGCAAGCCGGCGAGTGTGCCGCCGCCAGTGGCGCCACCCGCGAGGAAAGGGTAAGCGATGGAGAATCCATTACGCGACATGTCGGTAATCGTGCAGGCCCTGGTTGCCGCAGCACTTGCGGTGGTCATCGTGCTAATCGGGGTATATCTGCCGTTTTCTCCGGTGGCCCAGGAGCGCAACGCGGTGGACAAGGCGGTAGACCAGCGAAAAACGTTGAGCGACGAAGTGACCCAGTTGCAGGTTTACAAACAACGCTACGGCGAATTGAAACAGCAGATGGACGCGCTTTCAAAGCAACTGGAGACGTTGAAGGCCATCGTGCCGGAAGAGAAAGAAGTGGATGAGTTCATACGGCTTGTACAGGGTGCGGCCTCGGCGTCCAACGTGACTATTCGGCGATTCACGGCGCAAGCGGTGGTGCCCCGCGAATTTCACTACGAGATGCCGTTCGAGATGCAAGCGGACGGGCCGTATTTCAACCTATTAGATTTCTTTGGGCGCATGGGCCGGTTGTCGCGAATCATCAACGTGGGGGATTTGAAATTTGACGATCCAGAGAAAGCGAGCGGAACGAAATACCCGTTGCGTCCGGGGACGACAGTGTCCGCGATATTCACGGCCACAACCTTTTTCACCAAGCCTGCTGATGCGAGTGCAGCTCCCGCAACTGGAGCCAAGACTCAGCCTGCAGCGGCTGGAAAGCCCTGAGCGGGAATGAGCGAACTATGCGTTCAGTGATCACACTAATAAGCGCGATTTTACTGACGGCGGCCGCGACGTGCTCGCACGCACAAGGGCAACCGCCCGCGCCGAAACCGGCTGCGGCACGCCCGGCGGGGACGCCAGCGTCAAACCCTGCCGCAAAACCTGCTGCAAAACCTGCGGCAAGCGCTGCTGCAAAACCGGTGGCGAAGAAGCACGCGGCGAAAAATTCTACCGAAGGTGCCGCTGGGAGCTCTACAGCCGAGCAAGTCAAGATTGCGCGGCGGGATCCGTTTGAGTCCCTGCTGGCACGGCAAAAAGCAGGGGGAGACGCGAAAAATCTTCCTCCCGGGAAGGGCGGACTGCAAGTGAGCACGCTAAAGATAGACGGGATTGTGCACGGACCTAACGGCATGATCGCTGTGGTCAGCAATCCTCAACAGCGCACGTACTTCTTGCACGAAGGGGATCAGTTATACGACGGACGCGTGGACAAGATTGCGATGGACGGTGTGTCGTTCCATGAAACCGGCAAGGACGCGTTTGGCAAACCAGTGGAACACACAGTGAATAAGAGAATCTACTCGACTGCAGGAGAAGAGCAATGAAGACGAATTGGCCGGTGTTACGGTCTGGTTTCATGATCCTCACGAGCTTGGCCGTGGGCACGACGGTGATGCCAGCGCGCGCGCAGGAAGGCGCCGGGGTGATGACCACGCCGACAGTGATCTCCAGCGTTGCCATCCTGCAAAGCGCATCGCAGCGAGCCAGCGTGCGAGTGGAGGGCGAAGGAAAGCTGGAAGCCCGCGCAGCGCGTTTGCAAAATCCTGAGCGGCTGGTGTTGGACTTCAGCGGGGCCCGGCTCAGCTCACAGAAAACGGTGATCGCCGGCGCCATGGCTCCGATATTGGGAGTACGGCTGGGACAATTTCGCGACGACGTGGTGCGGGTGGTAATCGATCTGACGGAAGCGTCGCATTTCCAGCTTTCTCATGACGGCGGGGCGGTGGTCGTACTTTTCAACGAAGCGTCAGGTGTTTCTAACGGGACCGCGGCAAGCAATTCGAGAAGCAATTCGTCCAGCGTTACTGCGAAACGGACGCTGAGCGCCAATAACAGCAAGAAGTCAGCAATTAACTCTCCTCGGTTTGCATTGCCAGGCGAACTTACTCAGCCCTCAATCAAACTGGCTTCATTTGGCGGGAAGAGCGAAGCGTCGCGGCCGACAACCAATGGGGATCAGGCTGCGCAACAAGCTGCCCAACAGGCCAACACTGCTGCTGGAACGATGGCGCAATCAATGCAGGTTTCTCCGATGGCGGCGCCTGCCGGTCGATACACGGGTGAGCCGATTTCAGTTAATTTGAAGGATGTGGACTTGCGGGATTTCTTCCGGCTTATTCACGAAATCAGCGGCTTGAATGTGGTGCTGGACCCCGCGGTCAAGGGCACGCTGACGATCGTGTTGGATGAAGTTCCGTGGGACCAGGCACTGGACATCGTGTTGCAGAATAATGGTCTCGACAAACAATTGAATGGCAATGTGTTGCGCATCGCTACACGCGACACGTTGAAGAAAGAAGCGGAGACCGAGCGCGACCTGGAAAAGGCGCAGGCCGAAGCGGTGGCTCCCGTTACCGTGACGCGCGTGCTTAGCTACAGCAAGGCCGCGACGCTGAAGGACACGCTAAAGAAGTTCCTGAGCGCGCGAGGAGATATTCTTTCCGATGACCGCTCTAACCAGTTGATTATTCGCGACATTCCTTCAGTGATTCCGACGATCGACAATTTGATCCGGCAGCTGGACCGCAAGTCGCAGCAAGTGGAGATTGAAGCTCGGGTGGTGTCCGCTTCGCGATCCTTTGCGCAGGATATCGGCACGGAGCTCGGTTTCGCAGGGTCCACGACGAGCGGGCGTACGCTCTTTAGTGGTACACCTGCGGTGGGCGGTAGCGGTGTGACTACTGGCGCAGGCATCCCGCCGTCGCCTGTCTCGATCGGCACAGGTTCCACGTCGGGCAACGGCATTACTTCCGGTATCCCGCTGGTTACGTCGCTAAGCGCGGGAACCCCGACCAGTGGAATCGGCTTCTCTCATCGTTCGCCTAACTTCGCCATAGACTTCTTTATCACAGCGGCGGAAGCCAAGGGCGTAGGCAAGCTGCTCTCGAAACCCAAGGTGATCACGCAGAACAACGAAAAAGCAATCATCAAACAGGGAACCAAGATTCCCATACAGACGACCATTAACAACACAATATCGGTGCAGTTCATTGACGCGGTGCTGAAACTGGAAGTCACGCCGCAGATAACGGCCGAAGGCACGGTGTTTATGGACGTGCTGGTGGAAAACACCTCAATAGACCCCGGTATTCCACGGGTGCAAGGAGTTCCTGCGCTGGACACGCAATCGGCGGAAACCAAGGTGACCGTTGCCGACGGTGGCACGGTGGTCATCGGAGGAATCATTATTACCAACCAGCGTGTGGACATCACGCAGGTGCCGATAGCGGGCAGCATTCCGTTGATCGGAAACCTATTCAAGCGTACCAACGTAACAGTGTCGTCACAGGAACTGCTGTTCTTCCTGACGCCGCGCATCATACCTGGGTAATAGCCTGAGCAATGCTCTGGCGCAAATTATCTGGGTCAGGTTGGCTAAACAGGGCTAGCTGACTAAATTCAGCCGGGCAAGGGACACCTTCCCAAAGGGAGTACATCGAGGAGACCACGGTCTCCTCGATTCGTTTTTATGAATACAAGGTTTCCAGAGAGACGGAGCGCGCTGGTCCAGAAATTCGGAGCGCTACAAATCGACAGCCTGGTAGTCACACACCCTGCGGATTGGTATTACCTGACAGGATTTACTGGGGATTCAGGAGCGCTGGTGGTTTCGCGGCGAGGGACGACGCTTTTCACGGACGGAAGATTCGTAGGACAAGCCAAAGCGGAGACGAGCGGCGTCGCGGTGGTGCAGCAAAAGGGTTCGCTCTTGGAGTCCACCGGGGAATTTCTTACCGGCATCAAAGCAAAGAACGTGGGATTTGAAGCAACGCAGCTGTCCGTGAGTCAGCATGGAATGTTGCGGAAAGCTGCGGGAAGGGGTTGCTGGTGGAAGCCGGCCAATGGCCTAGTGGTGTCCTTGAGGATGCGCAAAGACCCGCAGGAGTTGGCAGTGATGCGCAGGGCGGCCATCCTGGCCGGGCGGGTGATGGAAGAAGCCATACCGCTGCTGAAGGCCGGGGTCCGCGAATTTGAGGTCGCCGCGGAGATTGAATACCAGATGCGGAAGAGGGGCGCATCGGGAGCGGCGTTCGAAACGATCGTAGCTTTTGGGGAACGGGCGGCCCTTCCGCACGCGCGTCCAACCGCCAAGCGATTGAAGAAAAATGAGTTTGTGGTGCTGGACCTGGGTGTTATACTCGCGCACTATTGCAGCGACATCACACGCACATTTTATTATGGGAAAGCTCCGGAGCGTGTCCGGCAATGGTATAAGGCTGTCCAGGACGCGCAAGTTGCGGCAATTGCGGCGGTAAAGAACGGCGTTTTGTGCGGCGACGTAGACGCGGCGGCGAGGCAAGTACTAGAGCGACAGGGATTGGGAAAATATTTTGTGCACAGCACCGGGCACGGGCTTGGCTTAGAAGTTCACGAGGATCCGCGTATCGCGCGTGGACAAAAGAAGCGGCTTGAAGCGGGGAACGTGGTGACAATTGAACCGGGAATCTATATCGAGGGCGTGGGCGGCATACGCATCGAAGATGATGTCGCGGTGCACGCTGATAGGATAGAAGTACTGACCCGCATTATGCGGGATCTCATAGAGATTTGACGACAGGCATGACGCGCAAAAAGACTTCGAAAAAAGCATCCAATCGGGCCGCCTCCGATAGCTTCGCCACCCCCGAATTGAAGCAAATCGAGCAGCTATTGCAGTTCATGACTGAGCATAACCTTGAAGAGTTTGAATACTCACGAGGGGACCTGCGTATCCGTTTGCGCAAGCCGTCGAGCGGCGTGGTGGTACGGCAGTCACGGAGCGGATATGCTCCTGAGATTATCGTCGAGGGCGGTGGGTCGAACACATCTGCCAGTTCCAGTTCTCAATCCTCCTCGGGTGGTGGAGATGGGCGAGGCAGCGAAGATTTGCACCTGATCAAATCTCCCATCGTAGGTACGTTTTATGGGGCTCCGAGCCCGGGGGCGGAAGCTTTTGTGAAGGTTGGCTCGCAAGTCGAAAGCGGGCAGACGCTGTGCATCGTGGAAGCCATGAAATTGATGAATGAGATCGAGTCAGACGCCAGCGGCGAGGTCATACGCGTATATGTCGAAAACGGGCAGCCGGTGGAGTATGGCCAGCCCTTGTTTGGCATCCGGCCGGGCAGGAAGAAATAGCCGCATCCCAGAGCTATGTTCCAAAAAATCCTTGTAGCTAATCGAGGGGAAATCGCCCTGCGGGTAATCTGCGCCTGCAAGGAATTGGGTATTTCCACGGTGGCGGTGTACAGCGAAGCGGACCGCAATTCGCTGCACGTGCGCTTCGCGGACGAAGCGGTGTGCATCGGGCCGGCGCGCAGCAGCGAGAGTTACCTGAACATCCCCCAAGTAATCAGCGCGGCAGAAATTACCAATGTGGATGCCATTCATCCGGGTTACGGGTTTCTGTCTGAAAATGCTAATTTCGCGAAGGTTTGCGAGGCTTCGGAAATTACCTTTATTGGTCCTACGCCAGAAATCATCGAAATGATGGGTGATAAGGACCGTGCACGGCGGGAAGTTCGCTCGGCAGGTCTGGTGACGGTGCCAGGCAGCGACGGAATTATTCAGGGCGAAGAAGGGCTTGCGGCCTCGGCGGAAAAAATTGGCTACCCGTTAATCTTGAAGGCTTCGGCAGGCGGCGGCGGGCGTGGGATGCGCATCGTGCGCCGCGTGGAAGATTTGTTGGGGGCATATCAGGCCGCCAGCAGCGAGGCGCAGCAGGCTTTTGGCAATCCCGATATGTATGCGGAAAAATTTATCGAGCACCCGCGGCATATCGAGTACCAGGTGCTTGGTGATCAGCACGGGCAGATTATTCATCTGGGTGAACGAGAGTGCAGTATTCAGCGGCGGCACCAGAAATTAGTGGAGGAGTCGCCATCGCCGGCAATTGATGCGAAGCAACGCAAAGATCTGGGCGCCAAAGTCGTCAAGGCCTTGAGCAAGATTGGATATACCAACGCCGGAACGGTGGAATTTCTGATGGATCAAGATGGATCCATCTACTTTATCGAGATGAATACGCGCATCCAGGTCGAACATCCGGTGACGGAGCTGGTTACGGGGGTGGATCTGATCAAAGCGCAGATTCGAATTGCCGCGGGGCAGCACTTGCACGATGCGACTGGGGAGATTCATTTTTCCGGGCATGCCATTGAGTGCCGCATTAATGCGGAAGACCCAGAGACGTTTGTGCCTTCTGCGGGGCGTATTACGACGTTCCAGGCACCGGGTGGAACCGGGGTGCGTGTCGATTCCGCGGCTCACGCCGATGCGGTGATACCACCGTATTACGACTCCATGATTGCGAAGTTGATTGTGAAGGGACGCGATCGCGGGGAAGCCATTGGGCGCATGAAGCGCGCGCTGGAAATGTTCGTGATTGAGGGAATCAGAACTTCTATTCCATTGCACCGGCGAATTTTGGCGGACCCGGATTTTGCGGCAGGGCGTTTTGATACGCATTTTATCGATCGATTGTTGGGGACTAACGGAAAATAGGTGCCGATGCGCCTTGTTCTGCCGCGACTGTATGTGATATTAGACGCAGCATTGTTGAAAATTCCCGCAAAAGAGTGTGCAAAGAACCTGGTTGACGCAGGGGTGCGTTTGATCCAATACCGAAACAAGCGTGCTTCCGGGCGCGAATTGTTTGAGACTTCTCGTGAGCTCGCCGAATATTTGAATCCCATCGGAGTGCAATTTATTGTGAATGACCGCGCGGATGTCGCTGTGCTTGCAGGCGCGAGAGGCGTGCATGTGGGACAGGATGATTTGGGAGTGGAACAGGCGCGCCGAGTGATGGGCGAAGGGAAATGGGTGGGAATTTCTACGCACAATGCGCGGCAATTCCGTAGCGCCCTCGAAACTTCGGCGGATTACATCGCTGTCGGGCCGGTTTTTGCGACCGGCTCGAAAGAGAATCCTGATCCCGTCGTGGGCGTGGGGTTTGTAAGGGAGACACGCGCGATGACGGACAGGCCCGTGGTAGCCATTGGGGGGATTACGCTAGAACGAGCGGCCGAAGTGATCGAGGCGGGAGCGGATTCGGTCGCGATCATCAGCGATATTTTGGGCGCGGAAAATATAGGGAACCGCGCCCGAGAGTATGTGGATTTGTTGGAACTGCGAGATTCGGTGCAATGAAAAATGGCGGATATGGCCGACATTAAAACAGCGACGGTAACGAGCGTGGCGCGAAGCGAAGGTGGATTTGTGCGCGCCATCGGGTTGTTCGACGGCACGATGATCGTGGTGGGGTCGATGATTGGGTCGGGGATTTTTATCGTGGCGGCGGATATTTCCCGGCAGACGGGGTCGCCGGGTGGATTGCTGTTTGCCTGGATCATTACCGGATTGCTGACGATTTCAGCGGCGCTATCTTATGGGGAATTGGCGGCGATGTTTCCGCGCGCCGGTGGGCAGTATATTTATTTGCGCGAGGCGTACTCGCCGCTATGGGGCTTCCTGTATGGATGGACATTGTTTCTGGTGATCCAGACGGGGACAATCGCGGCAGTGGCTATTGGATTTGCGCGCTACCTGGGCGTATTGGCGCCGGCGATTTCGCCGCAGACGTGGGTGGTGCATCCGATCGCGTTGTCGTCGAAGTACGCCATCAGCTTGTCGGTGCAGCAACTGGTGGCGATGCTGATGATCATTTTTTTGACGTTTCTGAATACGCTAGGTGTGCAGCTGGGAAAAATTATCCAGAATATTTTTACCAGCGCCAAGACGCTTTCGCTGCTGGGATTAATTTTTCTTTGCGTGTTTGTGGGACGTAATGCGGCGGCCATCAGCGATAATTTTTCGCACTTTTGGGCCGTTCGCGGGGCGGAGCCAATTGAGCCAGGCGCGGATTTTCTTCGCGGTTTTGTGCCGAAAATAACCGCAGCGAGCGGTGCGTTTGGATTGTTTGTCGCATTTGGCGTAGCGCAGGTAGGGTCACTGTTTTCCGCCGATGCCTGGAACAACATTGGGTTCACGGCGGCGGAAGTAAAGAATCCCAAGCGAGATGTGGCGCTGTCGATGGCGTTTGGCACGATGATCGTGATTACGTTGTACGTGCTGGCGAACTTGGCGTATTTGTGTGCGCTGCCGCTGGAGCAGATTCAGCATGCGGCGGATGACCGGGTAGCGTCGGCGGCGTTGAACGCGGTATTTGGACCAGTGGGCGCGTCAATTATGGCGGTGGCGATCATTATTTCGACTTTTGGTTGCAACAACGGGCTGATTCTGGCGGGGTCGCGGGTGGCGTATGCGATGGCCGAGGACGGATTATTTTTTCGGGCGACCGGGAAACTGAACCGGCACGGAGTGCCCGCCGTGGCGTTGGCTTATCAGGGCGTGTGGATTATCGTGCTGATTCTTTTGCGCACCCGACGCGTGGACACGAACGGGGCCGTTACGTACGGGAATTTGTATAGCGATCTACTCAACTATGTGGTTTTCTCCGTGCTGATCTTTTACGCACTGACGATCGCGGGGATTTTTGTTTTGCGCAGGAAACGGCCTGATGCGGAGCGGCCTTACCGGGCGTTCGGGTATCCGGTTGTGCCGTTGCTTTATATTGTGGCGGCCTCAGCGATCATGTTTGTGCTGGTTTTATATCAGACGCAGACGGCCGGGGCCGGATTGTTAATTGTGTTGTTGGGAGTGCCGGTTTACTTCGCGTGGTCGCGGCGCGGGCGAGTGGATACTGGGGCAACGGAGCGATCGGTTTAGATCCTGACAAAAGTTCTGGTGTGATGAACCTTCCGGCGTGACGAGCGGCATTCGGTGAGCCGCAAAAATTTACTTTTCGATGCGATTTTGTTGTAGGGCAAAAGGTGTGGGCAACCTACAATGTCACAGCTCTAGTCCAAATTGGCCTGAGTCAGTGGAATAATCTCTCCAGGAGACTGTTTGCATGGGCAACCCGTTATTCGCAACGAAGTCGATGACCACCCTGATGCAGGAGGCCGGACAAACCGGAGAGCATTGTCTGAAACGCGCTCTGGGTCCCGTGAACTTGGTGACCCTGGGTATTGGGGCCATCATTGGCGCCGGCATCTTTGTAATCACGGGATCTGCGGCGGCGCTCTACGCTGGGCCGTCGATCATGCTGTCGTACGTGCTCGCGGGTATCGGCTGCTTGTTTGCGGGCCTGTGTTACGCGGAATTTGCATCGATGATTCCCATTGCAGGCTCCGCGTATACATATGGCTACGCCACCCTGGGTGAGTTGGTCGCTTGGATCATCGGCTGGGATCTGATTTTGGAGTACGCCTTTGGCGCCGCCACCGTGGCTAGCGGATGGAGCAGCACGCTTGTGGCGTTTCTGCAAGACTATGGGATCAGCTTGCCCCCTCAAATCTGCGACGTTCCTGGTGCAAAGTGGATTATGTACGAGGGCCGCTGGGCGCCGATAAGCACGCTGAGTTTGAGTAGCACGCAAATGGTGGGTTTGCCGACGGCCACCGCGAAGTTTAACTTGATTGCCTTTCTCGCCATGCTCGCGGTTACAACTCTTCTCATCATCGGAATCAAGGAGTCGGCGAACTTTAATACGGGAGTGGTTTTTGTCAAGCTAACGGCCGTTCTGGTCTTCATCGCGGTCGCGACCGCTTTTGTCATGAAGCATCCGGCTATTGCGCACGAAAACTGGAAAGTCTTCATTCCACCCAATGACGGATCCTTCGGATCGTATGGCTGGTCAGGCATCTTGAGAGGTGCGGGTGTCGTTTTCTTTGCTTATATCGGCTTTGACGCGGTTTCGACCGCGGCCCAGGAATCAAAAAATCCACAAAGAGATATGCCTATAGGTATTCTCGGGTCACTAGTCATTTGCACGATTCTGTATCTGCTGGTCTCCGGTCTGCTGACGGCGACTGTGCACTACTCACGCTTGAACATCGGCGCTCCCGTCTCGCTCGCCATGCGAGAAACCGGAGTGCGGTGGGGAAGCTATGTGGTGAACGCCGGCGCGCTGGCAGGGTTGAGCACAGTCATGCTGGTGATGATGCTGGGGCAGTCGCGAGTGTTCTACTCGATGTCGAGGGACGGCCTGCTGTGGAAGTGGGCGAGCCACATCCATCCGCGTTTTCGGACGCCATGGAAGTCCACGGCTATCGTTGGTCTCTGCGTGGCGTTTGTGGGGGCGCTGGTGCCGATCGGTGATCTCGGCCAGCTGGTCAGCATCGGCACGCTGCTTGCCTTCGTCATCGTTTGTGCGGGTGTGTGGATCCTTCGCGTACGGCGGCCGGAACTTGTGCGCCCATTCAAGACTCCGTGGGTTCCCCTTGTGCCCATCCTGGGCATGATCGTGTCGCTTGGTCTCATGGCGGGTCTAAAAGCTCTCACCTGGATACGATTGGTCGTCTGGTTGATCATCGGTCTGGTGATTTATTTTACGTATGGCGTGAAACATAGCCACGTTCGCAACGCAACGGAATAGCATTCATATTCGGGTGCGCGAAAGCCGAGGCTGGCTCTTGGGACGTGCGTGTCCTGCGCGGGCGAGACTTCTTCCGGTAGAGTAGTATTTCTCTCTCGATTCCACGATGACTCCTCTCGCGTCCAACACAGTGCGAAACATGTGGCGCCGACTGTCCGGTTTTGACATTGTCGCGCTAGTGATTTTTGCGTTGGGCGTAGTGGCTATCGTCGCCGATCTCGGCGGCAGTATCGCCAATTTTGTAAAATTTTTAGCAGTTCTATGCCTGTTTTATCTTCTTTTTCGCATGATCGGGTGGTGGCGGTCGCGGCTCCTGTGGAGTTTGCGCAACCGCTTGATTGTCGCCTACCTCTTTATCGCTTTAGTTCCCATTTTGCTGATCGTAACGTTGGTTGCGCTTGCGGGACGGATTTTGTATTCGCAGCTGGGCGCTTACCTGCTCTATGAAGACATCCAGACGCGGATTAATACCATCGCTGATATGGCTGAGCACATTGCCGCGGCGCACGGGCCCGCGACAAAAGGAAGCAGCCAGGAAGAGCTAGAAAGCATTATTGCTCGGCAGTCGCTCTTGGTGCATGGCCAAGAAATGCCTGGCTTAGAAATTAAGTTTTCTGATGACGCGACGTTGCTCCACAAGGTGGCGCGTGGTGGTGATTCCTTTGCAGGATTGCTACAAGAGGAGGACAAGCTGTGGCTGATGAGCATGCGGGCGATTCACGGAAACGACGCGATCAGGGTCGTGCGGCTACGGGTTGAAGTTACACCCGATCTTCTCTCCACCATCGCACCAGACGTGGGGGCGATCCAATTAAATTTGATGCGGAAAATCTCTGGCGGAGATCAAAGGACGGCGATTTACCAGTCGGCGGGCGAAAAGTACGCGGCTGGCAAACCTATAAACGCTCATGCTCGCGTCTTGCAACCGCAAGGTTTTTGGATCGATCCGGCGGTCGGCGTGGTGTCGAGGCTCAATTCGGTTTACGTGGGGCGTGACGGCAAGGTGGTGGAATATGACCGGCCGGTTTTGGCGGTGACCAATGCGCGGCCATCGCGTTTGAGCGCGCGGATCTTTAATTCACTGGGGGAGCTGCGAGATTCGTATTTGCTGCTGTTTATTATTGTCGGCGTGGTATTCCTGCTGATTGAGCTGGCGGCGTTGATTACCGGAATCAGCATGACGCGCACGATTACCACGGCCATCGCGGACTTGTACCAAGCGACGCAATACGTACAGTCCGGGGATTTGACGCATCGAGTGCGGGTGGACCGGCGCGACCAGTTGGGCGTGCTCGGTGAATCGTTTAATTTGATGACCGGGTCGATCAGCGGGTTAATCGAGGAACAAAAACAACGGCAGCGTTTGGAGAATGAGATTTCCATCGCGCGCGAAGTGCAGGACCAGCTATTTCCGAAGCGGCTGCCCTCGGTTCCTGGAGTGGAGGTGGAGGCAATCTGCAAGGCGGCGAGGTCGGTCAGCGGCGATTATTATGATTTCATTCAGCTCACTCCCACGCATATCGCTGTGGCGATTGCGGACATTTCCGGTAAGGGAATATCGGCGGCGTTGTTGATGGCCAGTTTGCAGGCGGCGCTGCGAAGCCAATTGTTGATGGGCGGCAGCGAACATCTGGGAACGGATGAGTTGGTTTCGCGGCTGAACAAGCACCTGGTGCGAAATACCGCGGACGATCGTTTTGCTACGTTTTTTATTTGCGTATATGACAGCGAGACGCGAACACTGCGTTACACCAATGCCGGACACCTGCCATCGTTTTTGTTGAGCCAGAACCATGTGGTGCGGCTGGATAAGGGAGGGATGGTGCTGGGGGTGTACGAAGACTGTGTCTATGAGGAAAATTCGCTGATGGTGCCGCGCGATGCGGTGCTGGTTGGCTACAGTGATGGACTGGTAGAGCCGGAAAACGTGTATGGGGAGGAGTTTGGAATTCGACGATTGCAAGAGGCGGCGGTGCGCGTACAGGCGTCGCCACCGAGCAGTGTGGCGCTATCGTTGATGACCGCAGCGGAAGAGTGGGCGGGAAGCGCGGAACAGGCGGATGATATGACGGTAATTGTGGCGCGCCTGAAGTAGCAGAAGACTACGATCGGTTCTTGATTCGCCTGCGGATCCGGGGCACGTTTCTCACGAGGGCAGAAGAAAATACAAGACCCACCCTAAAAATCGAGGGTGGGGCACCCTCCGGCTAGCTGTAATTTTCAAACGGGATCAATTCTTAGAGATTCAATCCCAATTGCGAACCTGCGCATTACGATTTGTGTTGAGAAGAGCTGAAGTTGTCGTGAGCTACGCGAGCAGTCTTCTTTGCAAAATCGTATGTCGCTCGCAGATTCCCGCCAAAGAATCGCACCTTGCCATTCACGTCTTGTTCCAGCAGCACTTTTCCATCGGCGCTCTTAAATTCGCAGTGAATGGCGACGGAAGTGGCCCCGGCAACGGTGGTCACCCGCCGGGTGCGTTCGCTGCCTGCCTTGAATCCGCGGACCGTGCTGTGCAGAACGACGAGGTCCGCAGCGTCCTTGGCTCTGCGGTCGCCGTCGCGATACACATGTTCAAAGCCACCCTGCTTCTCGAGCTGACGGATCAAATTTTCATAAAGCGAAATTTGGAACTCCGCTGGCAGTTTGATTTCATCGGAGACGATCATTTCCACCTGAATCGCAGAGGCCTTGGCTTTGACTGGTTGAGCTGACAAAGGCGACGCAGCGAAAGCCACAGCCACAACCGCTGACCACAAAATTGCGCTCGAATAAAACTTCATTGTTTTGGCTCCTTGCTCGATGAATTGGTTGCTGCCTCCACCGCCGTGGTATGCGCCCCTTGGGCCAGTAGTTCTTTCTTAATGGGCTCGGCACCGGCAGTAGGCAATGCAAAGATGACGCCGTGCAACGCACCATTCTCATCACGATAGCGAAGCGTCAGAGTGTCGAACTTGGTGCGAAACAGCGCCAGAAAGCGCCCCGATCCATAGGGTGCGGCCATGCTGAGGTTGCTGACAGTCTTTCCCACCGCCGCTTGCGTGTCTTCGCCGGTGACCACGTCTTCAATGCTGGCTGTGTTCACCTCGGAACTTTTCTTACCATAGCTGAAATGTAATTTTCCGCTCTCGACTGTTAGCGTACCCTTGGCGTTGTCTTTGACGCCGGGGAGGCCAGTAAGCGCGATAGCATTGTTGGCGGGTTTTGAACTCTGCTGTGCCTTAGAACCGCACACCGCAAGTCCGGCGAATGCCAGGGTCATTGCGATTGGAACCAAAAATTTGCTTCGCTTCATATCTCCTCCTTCATCGCACAAATTCGAGGTCTTAAGGCACGCCACGAGCACGCAGGTGACTTCACCAATTGGAGAAACCGGGATCTCCTGCCATGGGCCGAACATCTGCGGATGCGTTACCCAATTCGCAGATCAAAGCCGAGCAACTGTCAGGGACCACTTTTGAATACTGTTAAGGTCGACTACTATTGCGCGGGAGTGTACCACTAGTCGCGCGGCCATCATAGTGCCTGGGTGCGTGTCGTTGGCTGGCTTCAAGACCCGGTCCATAGCTCAACTGCGAAGGTCAGCCATGTTGCCGGTATGGATGACGGGAAAACGGTACGTTTGGCACGGAAATTTCTGGGACGTGGGCTATACTGGCTAGCTTTCGAAAATTCGTGGGCGTGGGAGAAGAATGTCGCTTCGCAATCGAGTGGCGCTGGTAACTGGAGGAAGCCGCGGGATCGGGCGCGGAATCGCGATGCGGCTGGGCCAGGATGGCGCGCGGGTGGCTATCGCGTATCGTTCGAACAAGGCGGCCGCGCAGCAAACCTTGCGGCAAATCCAAGCCGTGGGCGTCGAATGCGTCGCGGTCGAGACGGATATTTCCGATCCGGCGCGCGCGGGGCAATTGGTGAAGACCGTGGTCGAGCGTTTTGGGCGGCTCGACATCGTAGTA
>Ga0210409_10002040_pt1 | contig 24868 bp, 23 predicted proteins | sample IncBWH17MmetaG_FD_161649 | JGI IMG/M metagenome (GOLD analysis project Ga0210409, IMG submission 161649) | Forest soil microbial communities from Barre Woods Harvard Forest LTER site, Petersham, Massachusetts, United States - Inc-BW-H-17-M | ecosystem: Environmental > Terrestrial > Soil >...
GGGACAACCACTGGACCTTGGACTCCACAACGACTCGAATGGGCTCTTGAGCTGGTATGGTAATCCTAAAGCGTTCACTCAGGCTTGCGTGCTGGGCACAGGTGGAGTTCCAGAGCCCGGCACCCCTGCTGGATGCCTACCTCTGACTGGCGCGGCGGCTTTGGGCGGCGTCACGCAAGTACCCGGACCGGGATTCCACAGACTTGATTTTTCAATCTTCAAGGACATCCCGCTGAGCGAGCGCTTCCGCCTACAGTTCCGTGCCGAGATCTTTAACATCTTCAACCACCCGAACTTCAACGCTCCGAATTTCGGCGGCAACGGCGTTGTCGCGATCTCCAACTCGGGCAATTTCAACAGTTCCACCTTCGGCGAAATTGGTTCTACGCGCGATGCTCCCTACGATCCGCGGCAGATCCAGTTCGCTTTGAAGCTGTACTTCTGATTTTGCCGCACACCTCCCCGCAGAGTGCTCGTCGAGGGCGCTCTGCGGGGAACCCTTTTTCTCTCGATCTTTCTTCGTCTCATGGTGCGGTGATAATCTAGGACTGCCGTGCTCATCGGAACCCGTTCTACCAGGCCTCTTCTTCTACTTCTCGTGGCGAGTACGTTCGTGTCGCCTGCCCGTGCCCATCAAGACCAGCGCCTCGACCATGAATTCCAGACGGCTGTCGCTCAATATGACTCCGGGCATTACGCCGAAGCTGCCGCGACGCTAGAGGGTTTGATCAAACAGGTCCCAGAAAGCTTTGAGGTTCATGAACTTCTGGGTTTGGTTTACTCTGCTCAGTCCCAGGACACGGCTGCTAGCACCTATCTTGAGAAAGCCGTGCGGCTGAACCCCCGTTCGGCCCCCGCGCGGACCAATCTCGCCGCCAATCTCGTCCGCCTGGGAAAGCTCGAGGGTGCCGGAGAGCAGTTCAAGAAGGCCGTCGAGCTCGAGCCGCAAAACTTTGACACCAATCACAACCTTGGCGAGTTCTACGTCCAATCCAAGAAAATCGCCGATGCTCTGCCTTATCTCGAGCGGGCCCAGCGCATCGACTCCTCCTCCTACGACAATGGCTATGATTTGTCTCTCGCGTATCTTTCCACGGGGCGTCTGGCCGATGCCCGTCTGCAAATCCAGCTGCTTCTGAAACTTAAGAACACCGCCGAACTCCACAACCTGCTTGGCGAAGTGGAAGAAAAAGATGGGAAGTTCGTACTAGCCGCCAATGAATACGAACTCGCTGCCCACGCCGATCCCAGCGAGAGCAACCTGTTTGATTGGGGAAGTGAGCTCCTGCTTCACCGGACCCTTGGACCGGCCATAGAAGTCTTTCAGGGTGCCGCCCAGCGCTATCCTGCTTCGCAACGGCTAGCGATCGGCCTGGGGATGGCTCTCTACGCCCACGGTAACTATGATGATGCCGTCAAATCGTTGCTTCGGGCGGCTGATCTAAACCCTTCCGATCCTAACTGTTACCTCTTTTTGTCTCGAGCCTACGACAGTTCTCCGAGCCAGGCGGACGAAGTCATCCAGCGATTCCGCCGTTACTCGGAACTCCAACCGCGGAATGGCCAAGCCGTCTATTACTATGCAATGAGTCTGTGGAAGGGGAAGAGGGCTCAGGATCCGACTCTGGATCTCCATCAAATCGAGACGTTGCTCAAAAGTTCTGTCGAGCTTGATCCCAAGCTTGCCGAAGCGCACCTGCAACTGGGCAATCTGTATTCCGACCAGAGTAAGTACTCCGAGGCTATCCCAGAATATGTGCGGGCCCTAGAACTTGAGCCCGATCTTGGCGATGCCCATTACCGCCTGGGGCAGGCCTATGTTCGCACCGGCCAAAAGGGGCCGGCCCAGGAGCAGATCGAGATCTATCAGAAAATCCGCGAGCAGCATCTCGCGGATATAGAGAAACAAAGGGCGGAGATCCGCCAATTTGTCTATGCGGCCAAGGACAGTCCGTCAGGCAAGCCATGAATGTCCTGAGCTCCCATATGAGGCTGCGGCAGAGGAATCGGACAGCCTCGTATTTAGCCAGTTGGTTAAATACGAAGGCCTGTTTGCGGCGTGAATCGGGTAGACAGAAGAGGGAAAGTGACCATCTGCGAGAGGGCTTCGTGCCAAGCTTGACTTCGATTGAGGCACGGCGTAGCTTACGCTAAGCATTGCGTTTACAATGACCTACCAAATGTCAACCCACTCAAAGACGGCGCGGAATTTGGGCGGTCTTACGAGCTTCAGGGCAGGAGATACAGAATCCAACCCACGGGAAATTGCCAGGCAATTATCCTTTACCCGCCGGGAGTTCTTGCGAAGCGCCGCCAGGGTTACCCTGGGGGGCAGCCTGCTCGGGTCCGGCCTGCTCGCCCGAACTGGGATTCCCCAAAAGAAGCGAAAGGTTGTGGTCATCACTTTCGGCGGAGGCGCACGCGACCAGGAGACGTTTGCGGCGGAGGGCCAGGAAAATATTCCGCATCTGATGCGGGAACTGATTCCGCAATGTACTTTTTTCACGCAGGTCATTAATCGCGGCATCCTCGGACACTATGTGGCTACGGCCAGCCTGGCAACCGGGGTGTACGAGACGGTCAACAACTTTGCGTCTCTCCCGCCGGAACACCCGACGGCGTTCGAATATTTTCGCAAGGATTTGAAGCGCCCCGCGTCCGATGCGTGGGTGGTGGCTCCGAGCAATGGTTTCAATCGCATCGGCGAAAGCAACAATCACTCCTACGGTCCGGGATTTGGGGCCGGCGTAATTTTGCCCAAGCATCTTTTGACCGCGGCAACTTCAGGCGGCGCCGATTACGAACATTTATTGCGCGACAACTACGAGACGCCTTTTTATACGCCGGAGCTTGGCGGCAGGGAATTTGAATTGCAGCAGCTGCAGATGTTGCTGAAGCTTTCCGTGGACGACTTCAAAAAACATGCGCGCACGCTTTCGAGTCCCGACGAACTCTCCGTGTACATCACGCGCCAGCTGATGCAGCAGCTCGCTCCCAGCCTTTTGTGGATCACGCTGCACGACATCGACATCGCGCATGCGGGTGCGTACTCGCTCTATATCGAGGGGATTCGCCGCACTGATCGCCTTTGTGCCGAACTCTGGAAAACAATTCAGACGGAGCCGGAATATGCCGGCAACACTACCCTGTTTATCCTGCCGGATTTTGGCCGCGACTCCGACGATGATTCCGGCGGCAACGGATTTCAGCATCACCGCACCGGCGATGCGCTTTCGCGCACAACCTGGATGATGGCGATAGGAGCTGGCGTTCGCGAAGGTATCGTAATCGACCGCGCGCTGGAGTCCACCGATCTTGTGCCGTCGATCGGATCGATCCTTGGATTTAATGCATCGTTTGCGCAGGGCAAACCCATTGTTGAGCTTGCGTAATTCCATGCCTGCCATCGCCCTCAAGCCCGAGCAATTCAGCCGCTATCCGCCGGAAGCGCGAAAACTCGTCACGAACGATCTCGCCGCGCTGCAGCGGCTTCCGCTGAGCTTTCTGCCGAGTTTGTTGCGAGAGGTTATCGATTACGATTTCAAGTTTCGGGCGGAGCGCAAAGGGATCGAGAAGGAACTGGCGAATCTGAGCTCTCTCTCGGCGGAAGAGACAAAGGATTGGTTTCAAGCGTTCGCACAAATCCGTCTTTCTCCGCAGCTCGAACAATTCGATTGGATAAACGCGCCAGCGCAGTTTGTCGAGCAGCTCTCGGCGTATCTTTGGACGACGCATCAACTGGACGCATTTCGCGTGGCGGCGCTGGAATATGCAGAGCGTTTGCATGCCGCGGTGCCGCCGGAGCCGCCTGCGATGCCCAGGCTGGGGATTACTGTCATTGGCCAGGGTGTCGCAACTCCTGAGGAGCCGCTGTTTCGCAAGCTGCGTCCGCACGGCGTGTATTACAGTCGCGTGCAGCCGGAAAATGGATTGAAACAGATTCTGGAAGCGGTGGGCGTTCGAGCGAAAGCGCATCCCGAGGTTCATGGCCACTGGTATATCGATGGTGGGCAAGAAGCGACCCACGACTCCGCTCTTACGTGTGTCTCCTATCACGCACTTGGGCCGGCGCGCGCAGCCTTGTCGAGCAAAATACGCGTCGAGATCGAACGCCCCGGCATGGGGCCTGAGACGCTGCGCACATTGCTCGCACAGATGCGGCCTGCGGATCTTGGTCTAGATGAGGGAGCCGTTCAGGGTACGAATGGCAACGCGGTGGAATCGGGGAACGCGGTGCTGGATCGCTTTCAGGTTAAGCTGCTGACGGAGGGCTCGGGCACACAAATCTTCAGCACGACTTTCGCACAATGGGCAGCACGCGAGGCGCTGCGACGCGCACAGCCGCTTACGCTGCTCGTCCGCTTTGCTCCGCGGCAACGGCAGAAGCCGATGAACGAAATGCTCTCTGCTGGAACCGACAGCCGCGTTGAACTCGACTCCATGGGCTCGCTGGTCGACGCGGATATGGGAGCGTATTACAACTGGTTGAACCAGCAACGGCTGACGGGAGCAGAGCAATCATCGTTCTTGGTGTGGTTCGAGAATCACAGTGAGGCGGTGGCGATTGGACCCTCCATGCCGCGCGGGAAGGCGTCAACCAGTCCCACCGATCTTCAAAGCCTGATTTCTTGGATGGCCTGAAATATCTCGAGAAAAATCGGGAGGAGAGAAGAATGACCAAATTTGGACGGCAACTTAGGTTAAACGTTTCATTTTGCGCGATTGACGATCTGTTGGAAAGCGACCGTCTCAGGAGAAATGTCGAGAACTGTGCTCGCACCAATTCGGCGTTCTCCGGTACACTCTGGGTGAATTCCCATGACTAAACTATCGCGGCGCACGATGTTGAAAAGCGCACTCTCGGGAGCCACCCTGGCTTCTATCCCATCCATGGCCTGGCAAGAGCAGAAGGCTCCCATTCAGCGCAAGGGTCATATCAAGCAATCGGTTTCACGCTGGTGTTACAAGGGGATTGCGCTCGACGACCTCTGCGCCTACGGGGCGCAGATTGGATTGAAAGGCGTCGACCTGCTGAATCCGGATGAATACGAAGTGCCTGCTCGTCATGGCTTGGTTTGCAGCATGGGCTACGCCGATGGCGGCGAGATCGGAAAAGCCATGAACCGCGTTGAAAACCACGCGAAAATCGAGGAGGGTTTTCGCAAATACATCCCGCTCGCTGCCAAGGCTGGCGTGCCCAACGTGATCACTTTCTCCGGAAACCGTGGGGGCATGTCCGACGAAGAAGGCGCCAAAAACACCATTATTGGTCTCAACCGTGTTAAGAAAATTGGCGAAGACTATGGCGTCACTATCTGCATCGAGCTTCTCAACAGTAAAGTGGACCACAAAGATTACATGTGCGACCACACGGCGTGGGGAGTACAAGTCGTGCAAGCGGTGAATTCACCGCGGGTCAAACTTCTATATGACATCTACCACATGCAAATCATGGAAGGTGACCTGGTTCGCACCATCCAGCAGAACATTCAATGGATTGGTCATTTTCACACGGGCGGTGTTCCCGGCCGGCATGAGCTCGACGGTACTCAGGAAGTGCAGTGGGATGGAGTGATGCGCGGAATCGCCGCGACCAACTTCCAAGGCTACGTGGCGCACGAGTTCGTGCCTTCGCGCGATCCGTTGACCTCGCTGCGGCAAGCGGTAGATTTGTGCGACGTTTAGCGTTCGCGCTCGCGAATTCCGCGGATAAGAATTTACTCTCCCCTTGCGGAGCTGCATGAACCCAACCGAAATCTTGCGTTTGGGCAGCCTTCGAGACGTTGCGCATTTCGAGGAGCGTCTCGCGGCGCTGGGCTTAGCGATTCCATGCGATTCCGAACTTCTTCGCGGCGCTGAGTCCCCCTTGGTGCAGCCAATAGTCCGCGAAGGAATCAAGATTGGTAATCGCTTCGCAGTGAATCCCATGGAAGGGTGGGACGGAACGCCGGATGGCAATCCCAGCGAACATACGCTTCGCCGGTGGCAGCGCTTCGGGCGTAGTGGAGCAAAGCTGATCTGGGGCGGCGAGGCGGTCGCCGTCTGTCACGAAGGGCGTGCCAATCCGAATCAGCTTTTGGCGGCTTCACATACGCAAGCAGGTCTGGCGCGGTTGATGGCGGTGCTCATTGAGGAGCACAGGCAAGTTTCGGGTTCGGATGACGGCCTTTTGATTGGATTGCAGTTGACGCATTCAGGCCGTTACAGCTGTCCGAACAAAAAGGGGCATCCTGAGCCGCGCATTCTGTACCGTCACCCGATTTTGGACCGCAGGCTGAATTTATCGCCTGATTATCCGGCGATGACCGACGAGGAAATCGAAGAAGTCATTGAGCAGTTTCATCGCGCCGCGCGTATGGCGAGCGAACTGGGCTTTGGCTTTGTAGACATTAAGAATTGCCACGGTTATCTGGGACACGAATTTCTCAGCGCCCATACGCGGGAGGGGAAATACGGCGGGAGCTTCGAGAATCGCACGCGATTCTTGAGGGATGTAGTACGAGGCATACGAACGGCTGCTCCTGGACTGCAAATTGGAGTGCGGCTTTCGGCGTTTGACGCGATTCCCTATCGGCCGGATCCGGCGCGTTCGATACCGGGAAAGTTGGGACCGGGAATTCCGGTAGAACATCAGGATTTGATTCCTTACCGGTGGGGATTCGGTGTCGACCAGAACGATCCTACGCAACCGGATCTCACCGAGACGATGCGCTTCTTCACTCTGTTGGAGGAGCTGGATATTTGTCTCGTGAATCTTACGGCGGGGAGTCCTTACTACTGTCCGCATATTCAGCGGCCGGCGTTTTATCCGCCTTCGGACGGATATCAACCGCCCGAGGATCCTCTGATCGGCGTGGCGCGGCAAATGGAAGCGGTACAACGGCTGAAGAAACATTTTCCAAAGCTTATTATTGTTGGGACGGCATACAGTTACCTGCAGGATTTTCTGCCGAATGTTGCGCAAGCGGCGATACGCCTGGGCTGGGTGGATTCGGTAGGATTAGGGCGGATGGTGCTTAGTTATCCGGAGATGCTTTCCGATGTGGTGGCGGGACGGGCTTTTCAACACAAACTCGTTTGCAGAACATTCAGCGATTGCACGACAGCTCCGAGGAACGGATTGCCATCCGGATGCTATCCACTGGACTCGTATTACAAAAAGTCGGCCTCGGCGGAGCTTCTTAAAGTTGCCAAAGCGCGCCGATAGAAGCGCGATTTGAAGAGACGAGGCGGGAAAGTCCCAGGATGACCATCGAAACGATGCAGGAGCGTAGAAAACTAAATCGCAAGGTGCAGGGAATCGCTGCCGCGCTTCTGCCTTACGAGACGCACGGGCAAGTTGCTATTGCGGCCTTTCAGCGGCATCTGGTGGCCACACACCGCGCTGGATTGATGAACGCCGTGAACATGGATACGGGGTACGTAAATTATTTGAGCGATGCGGAGAAACTCGAGGTGCTCGGCTGGACTCGTGAGGCATTAGGTGAGGGCGTGCCGTTTGTTGCGGGCGCCTATATCGAAGGATGTGACGGCGGCGTTGTTGCGCTGTACAGACGGCAGATGGACGCGATCGTCAAGAAGGGTGGCATACCCATCTTGTTTCAAACGGCGCGACTGCATGGGAAGCCATTCAGAGAAAAGGTGGCGACGTACGAAGCTGTCTGCCGCGGATATGCCCACGTGTTGGGGTTTGAATTGGGACGCATGTTCGCGCCTAACGGCGAGATTTTTGATGCAGACACCGTGCAGGGCTTGATGGATATTCCCGAGCTGAAGGGGATAAAACATTCGTCGCTGGACCGCATCGTGGAGCTTGGACGGCTGGCGCTGCGCGACGCGCGGCGTCCGGAGTTTCGCATCTATACCGGCAACGATCTGGGGATCAACATGATTGAATACGGTTCCGATTATTTGTTGGGACTTGCGACATTCGCGCCAGAAAAATTTGGAGAGCGAGATCAGCTTTGGAAAACGGGCGACCCTGCGTATTATGCGCTTTCGGATGCGCTGCAGTATTTGGGGAATGTAGCCTTCCGCGAGCCCGTTCCTGCTTACAAGCATTCGGCGGCGTCATTTCTGCATCTGACTGGCCGCATACCTTCGATGCGAACGCATCCCAAGAGTCCGGAGCGGCCTGTTTGGGAGCCGGAAATACTTCGGTCCTGCGCGCAACGGCTGGGTCTGGTCTGATTTCGCGATGAGGTCGCACTCAGAACCAATACTGGCTGATGTTTTCTCTCGTGAAATCCAGAGGCGAGCCCATCACAATTTTGTGCGTCTCCGGGAAAACTCGGATTTGCCCGACGCCGGGAATGTTCATACCGTCGCGCGGAGTTTCGTGACGGAGCATCATCGCTCCGACAGCGGCGGTTAGGCGGCCTAGTTTGCCGGGATCCCACAGCGTTATGGTCTTCACTGTTTTGTTCTCGATGTAGTGGCGCATCAGATTGGGTGTCGAGAGTCCGGCGATGGCGATTTGGCCGGAGCGTCCTGCCTGCTCGATGGCTCTGGCGATGGCCGGCGGTGCGGCGGAACTGTTTCCGATAAACCCTCGCAAATTTGGATAGGCTTGCAGCAAGCTTTGTGCCTGCACAAAGGATTGTTGTTGGTCGTCATTGCCCGGAACTACGGCAACTAATTCCATCTCAAGGTATTTTTCCTGTTGTTGTTTTTTCATCCAGTAGAGCCAGGCGTTCAAATTGGATGCGGTGAGCGAACCGGTGATGATGGCGTATTGCCCGCGGCCTCCAAGCTGTTCGGCGAGAACATCCATGACATGACGGCCCAGCGTTTCGTCTTCGACCTGGCTGACAAACCAATCGCGAGCGTCCGGTTGCGCGTCGGCATCCCAGGTCAGCACGGGAATGCCGTAGCGGCGGGCGCGGCGCAGGACCGGGGCGAGTGCGTTGGCGTCATCGCAGGAGACGGCGAGTACGGCGGGATGCCTTGCTAGCAAGCCGGCGATGACGTCTACTTGGAGGCTCGCGTCAGCGGCGGTGGGGCCGGTGTAGAAAAAATGAAGGCCTAGTCGGGTCGCCTCTTGCGAGGCGCCATCGCGCGCGGAGTTGAAGTACGGTATGCCAACCAATTTCGGCACCATCACGAATAGCGTTTTGGAATTTCGCGGCAGCCGCGAGCAGGCAGTTGCCAGAAGAAGTACGGCAAAGGTGAGACTTGCGATTCGGCTGCTTTGGCGCGGCTTCATCGCCGATCCTCTCGCCTTCCCCGCAAGAGATTTCCAGCGGCGACCGCTACCAGCAGCATGGCAGAGGTAAGTGCGTATTGAACAAAGGGAGGAACATCGAGAAGCAGCAGGCCGTCTTGAACAATGTAAAACGCCGCAACGCCAACTAGCGTTGCGATGACGGAAGCCGCTCCGCCCACGATCGGCGCGCCGCCGAGAACTACAGCGGCGATGGCCATCAACATCAAACCTCGGCCCATGTCGGCGCGAGCACTCGCCAGCCGCGCCACTAGCAGGATCCCGGCCATTCCGCACAGCAGGCCTTGCAAGGTGTAAACGCCAAACAGAGTGAGAGCGACTGGGTAGCCGGAGTATCTCGCCGCGACGCTGTTGCTGCCAATCGCGATGACGTAGTGACCCCACAACGTGGACCGCAGAAGTACTGCGGCAACAGCGGCGATTGCCAGGAACAAAAGAAATTCCACGGGGATACCAAGTAGCGTTGCGTCATTCCACCAAAGGAGACCGTCAGGAAAGCCCGCGAAGCTATTTCCATTGCTGAGGGCCAATGCCACACCACTAAACAGAATCATGCTGCCAAGAGTAACCAGGATGGACGAGAGGCGAAGAACACCGATTAGCAAGCCGTTGAAAGCGCCGCACAACATTCCTCCGGCGAGCGCAGCCGCCTCGATCGCAGTGACAGGCCATTTGTGTTGCGCGGCGATGCCCGCTGTTACTGCCGCGATGCCAACAATCGCCCCGACAGAAAGATCGATTCCTCCGGAGGCGATAACGAACATCATTCCGAGAGATACCAGCCCTGCTTCGGCGAGCGGCTGCGCTAGGAGTTGCCAGTTCAGCGCAGACCAAAAGTCGCCGCTGCGGTAGCCGGCGTATCCACAGAAAAACAACACCAACAGCGCGACAACACCGGGCTGAAGGCTTCCCGATCGACGCAGCTCCATCATTCGCTTGGCGTATTTCGGGGTGGAATTGCCAAATTTATCCAGAGTGGCGGATGAGGCTTGGGTCATGTGGACGAACTCTGCTGCAATATAGGAGTTCGGTGGAGTCGCGGTGCACTACTAAGGATCACGCCGACGAGGACGATTGCGCCGGTGGCGATGTTTTGCCAAAAAGCGGCCACATGAAGCAGAACCAGTGCTTGTTGCAGCGAACAGAGCAGTAGCACTCCGAGGAAGACACCCAGCAAGCTGCCGCGGCCTCCCAGAACATCGGCGCCACCGAGAACGACGGCGGCTATGACGGTGAGTTCGTAGCCATTTGCGGCGTTGCCTTGCACTGCGCCGAGTTGTGCGGCATAAAACACTGCTCCGACGGCGGTTAATAGACCAAGCGAAATGTACGCGAAATAAATCGGCTGCCGCGGGGAAATGCCGGTGCGTGCCGCTGAGAGCGGCGAATCACCGAAGCGGAAGAGCGTGCGTCCAATCTGTGTACCGTGAAGGATCCAGGCCGCTGCGAGCATCACCAGTGCCGCAGCCAAGACGGAAGCATCCAGTCCGCCCCAGCGCGGGCTTCCGATGGCGTTTAGCCAGGGCGGAATGGAACTCTCCCATTCTCCCTGAGTCCATTCGAGGAGCAATCCGCGAAACAACCCGGCTGTGCCGAGCGTGGCGACGATCGGGGGGATTTGCAATTCTGCAATCAACGCGGCGTTCACCGCGCCGAGAGAAGCGCCAGACAGCAAGCCGAGCGGGAGCACAACGGAGGCGGGTAGTTCATGATTTCCGAGACGCACCAATGCAACACTTACCACCGCCAAAATGGCGCCTGCGGAAACGTCGATTCCCCCGGCCAAGATAACGTTTAGCATTCCGACCGAAACAATCAGCAGAACGCCCATGCTTCTAGCGAGAAGCGCCAGGTTTACGGACGAAAAAAATCTTGGCGCGGCCACGGCGAGTGCAATTCCCAGAAGGAGGAGAAGGGAGGCCAGTTTCGTTTCGTGGCGATGAAAATTTGGGCGCAGCCGTCCCGAGGCGCTGGAGATCGAAGACATCACGCTTCGCCCTGGGTTTGCGCTGGAATTTGCTCTACTGTCGCGCTACCGTGGAGCATGGCGGCCATCAATTGTTCGCGGTTCATTTCGGTACGGAGGCCATCTAAGATCAGAGAGCCCGCGTGAAAAACCAAAATGCGATCGGCGACGTCGAGCACCTCGTCCGTTTCGGAGCTAATGACCAGAAGAGCTGCTCCGGCGGCGGCCCACTCTCGAAGCTGCTTGTGAATTTCCGTTTTGGCACTGACGTCCACGCCCGCAGTGGGTTCGTCGAGGATCAAGATATGAGCACCGGCCATGTGCCAGCGCGCCAGCAGCACTTTCTGTTGATTTCCGCCGCTCAGAGTATCGAGAATCGAATCTGGTCCCTGGCAACGTATGGCAAAATCGGAAATTCCCGCGGACGCTTTGTTGGTTTGCTTGCCCAAAAAACCGAAGCGTGCCCGCTGATGTTCGGTTGCGCCCACCAAGTTTTCTGCCGTGCTTCGCCGGACGAAAAGGCCGGAGCGCAGCCGGTCTTCTGGTACATAGACCAATCCGTGGCGCATCGCATTTCGCGGACCGGAAAAGCTCAGCGGTTTTCCGGATATAGACAGTTCGCCGCGGTCAAAACGCCGCAAACCTACCAGCGACTCGGCAAATTCCGTGCGGCCTGATCCCGTCAAGCCGGTAAGCACGGTGATCTCGCCGGAGCGCAGGGTGACAGAAATGTTGCTGAATTCTCCGCGGCGGGTCGCATTGCGCACCGTTAGCGTATCTTGCAGGACGTCTTTCTGCGCCTGCCCGGCAGTACGAACGGGTTTGGCGGCGCCAATCTCCTCGGCCTCGCCGAACATAGCTCGCGCCAGTGCGTTTCCGCTGACTTCTGCTGGCGTTGCGGAAAGCGCGACGGCGCCATCGCGCAAAACCAGGTAACGGCTGGCGATCCGCCGCACGTCGGAAAGACGGTGGCTGACAAAAATCACGCCGACACCTCCGCTGGCGAGTTTGCGCAGGTACGTGAGGAGGTGATCGGTGTCTTGCAGGGATAGCGCCGCCGTAGGTTCGTCAAGAATGAGGATTCCCGAATCGTCCGTAAGCGCGCGAGCGATGGCCACACGCTGTTTCATGGCGAGCGGCAGTTCTTCCACATTGCGGCCGAGACACATGAGTAGCGGCGAATTTGCCTCGACGCGCTCCAGACTCGCAGCAGCAGCGCGTTTTGAAGTGCGAAACGAGTAGCTGAACCGGCCGCTGGGTTCCCCAGCGATATTTTCCGCAACCGTAAGCTTGGGAAACAGGCTAAGGTCCTGATGGATCACGGCAATCCCGGCGGCGCGCGCCTCGCGCACTCCGCCCGAAAGCGCTTTGCCTTCTATCATGATCTCGCCGGAATCTTGCCGCGTGGAGCCTGCGAGAATCTTCACGAGGGTCGACTTTCCGGCGCCGTTGTGTCCCATGAGGGCGAGAATTTCTCCCGCTCGAAGGGATGCGGAGACGTCACGCAGGGCCGCCGTGGCGCCGTAATGTTTCCAGATTCCCTTGATCTCCAGCAATGAGGAAGGAGGCATGTGAAGGCTGCCGGCGGGCAGGGAATTCCTGACCGTCGCCGGATGATACTCGATGAGAGTTCGGCGAGGCAATATTTTCGAAATTTTCGGGATGATGCGTTCTTCGCTCACGCCCATTGCGTCATGTAAGATAACTATGTCTGAATGCACTGGAATCAGCAGCGCTGCGCTGATTGCATTTCCCACATGGAGGAGTTCATGGAGGCGTCCAGGCTCGCGGTGCCCGAACTGCGCTATCTGAAGGATCTATGGGATGCGGAGTCGGCCGCGACATTTGACGAGCCAGAATTGCTTCGCTATCGCTCGAATCTTTTGGGAGCCGACCTTCGCATAACGAATTTTGGCGGCGGAAACACCAGCTCGAAGATCGTCGCGACCGATCCCGTCAGCGGCGCTGCCACAGAAGTTTTGTGGGTTAAGGGGAGCGGCGGCGACCTTGGAAGTATCCAGCGCGGCGGTTTTGCTACTCTTTTCCTCGACAAGATCGCTAGCCTCAAGAGCCGCTATCGCGGCATTGCTCACGAAGATGAGATGGTGGACTTTTATCCACTCTGCGCTTTCGGCCAGAGCAGCGTGGCCGCTTCTATCGACACTTCTTTGCATGCATTCCTTCCTTTTCGTCATGTCGATCATCTTCATCCTGACTGGGGCGTCGCGTTGGCTGCAACGGCTAACGGCCTGGAGCGACTCGAAGAGTTTAATCAGCGCTTTAATCACCATCTCGTATGGGTTCCTTGGCAGCGTCCGGGATTTGAGCTGGGCCTCATGATGGAGAATGCCGCGAAAAATCACCCCGGCTGTGACGGCATCGTGCTCGGGGGACATGGGCTCTTTACCTGGGGCGACACGCAGCGCGAATGCTATCTCAACACAATTACGATCATCGATCAGATCGGTCAGTTTGTGCTCGGGCATGTTGACCAGGGCAAGACCAGTTCTGTTTTTGGTGGTCAACGATACGCGATGCGTCCAGATCGCCAAGAAATTGCCGATAGCATCTTTCCAGTGATTCGAGGGCTGGTATCAGGCGAGATGCGCTTGATTGGAAACTACGATGCCTTGCCGGAAGTGTTGCAGTTTGTGAATTCGAATTGGGCCGCTGAGTTGGCGCACCTGGGAACCAGTTGTCCCGATCATTTCATCCGCACAAAGATTCGCCCGCTATTCGTCGACTGGAATCCCGCAGGTGATATTGCGGAGTTCCACGCCGCCATTCAGTCGGCCATCAGGAAATATCGTGAAGAATATCGGGTTTATTACGGCAAGCATGCAACCGGTGAATCTCCGGCGATTCGCGATCCCAACCCTACAGTTGTGCTCGTGCCAGGCGTGGGAATGTTCAGCTTTGGCAAGAGCAAGACCGAGGCGCGTATTACCGGAGAGTTTTACGTTAACGCCATCCACGTGATGGAAGGCGCTACTGGACTTGACGGCGGAAACCCGCCGGCCAGCCTGCCGCAGTCGGGACCGGCAGCCCCGCACTCTGCGTTTACCGTGAAGCACAACTACGTCGCGCTGCCACTTTCGGAAGCGTTTCGCATCGAATACTGGGCTCTGGAAGAAGCTAAGCTTCGACGTCAGCCGCCGGAGAAAGAGTTCAGCCGGCAGGTGTTCGTCATTGTTGGCGCGGGCAGCGGGATCGGGCGTGAAGCGGCACTACAGGCGGCGCAGCGCGGCGCGCATGTTGTTGTGGCCGATCGCGATCTTGAAGCTGCGCAAAGCGTTGCAAAGGAGGTTACGGCATTCTGCAGCAAGGAAAATGTGTTTGTGCTGGCGCTCGATATTCGCGACCGCGAATCGATTCACCGCGGACTGCAAGCGGTGGTCGCCGCGTTCGGCGGCTTCGATTGTCTGATTAACACCGCGGCCTTGTTTCCGTCCTCTGTGGACGGTCGAGTCTCGGATGAACAGTGGCACAGCACGCTCGATCTGAATGTCACCGCCAACTACTTGTTGTCCGACGAAGCTGCCGCGATTTTTGCCAAGCAGGACCTCGCTGCATCGCTGGTCTTCACCAGTTCGGCCAACGCGGTGGTTTCCAAGCGCGGCAGCGAAGCTTATGACGTAAGCAAAGCCGCGGTGAGCCACCTTATACGCGAGTTGGCGGTATCCCTTTCACCACGCATTCGCGTGAACGGCGTCAGCCCCGCGGCGGTGGTCAAGGGTTCGACGATGTTTCCGCGCGATCGCGTAATTGCGTCGCTTAAGAAATACGGGATTGCATTTCGCCAAGGGCAAACCGATGAAGAGTTGCGGTCTCTTTTGGCAGGCTTCTATGCTCAGCGAACTCTTACGCATCAGCCCGTCGAACCTGCGGATTGCGCTCGTGCTATATTGTTTTTGGCCAGCGACCAGGCGCGTTGCACCACGGGCCACATCATTCCGGTCGACGGCGGACTGCCGGAGGCTTTTCTCCGGTAAAGGGATGCGAGAGTCAGTCGGTGGAGTTAGTCGAGAACGACTGAAAACGTTCGAACGCTTCCCCCCAACGATCCGTGTCCTTCGGCTCAAAAACTCGCGTAGGAAAACTCGTGGAGATGAGGTCGCGCGCTTCGCTGAGTGAGGCTACGGCCCCTGTCGCCACCATTTGCATGGCAAGATTTCCAAGTGCCGTCGCCTCAACTGGGCCGGCAAGCACGCGCCGCCCGATGGCATCCGCGGTGAACTGGTTGAGCAGATCGATGCGCGAGCCTCCTCCCACTATGTGGATTTCCTGAAACTTTGTTCCTACCAGGCGCTCCAGAGATTCCAACACTTGGCGGTATTTCAGCGTCAGACTCTCCAATATCGTGCGCGTTACCGGGCCCGGGCCGACCGGTTTCGATTGTCCGCTCTTTGCGCAAAACGCTGCGATCGCCTGCGGCATGTGCTGTGGCAAGACGAAAGAGCTATCATCCGGATTGACCAAGAACTGCAAAGGTGGCTCGGCGGCAGCTTGCGCCAGCAACTCCTGGTATTCGACGGCTCTGCCTTCGCTCTGCCAATCTTTGCGGCAGCGCTCCAGCAGCCACAACCCGCAAATGTTTTTCAGCAGCCGCACAGTTCCGCCAACGCCGCCTTCGTTCGTGAAATTCAGAAGTCGCGCTTCGTCGGTAACCACTGGGCCAGCCAACTCCGTGCCTAGCAGCGACCATGTTCCCGAGCTTATCAGCGCCACATTTTTGCCGGAGTGCACTGCCGCAAAAGCGGAGGCGGTGTCGTGGCAAGCGGGAGCAATAACGGAGGTGGCCGAGAGCGCATCATTACCTGCGGTTAGTTCGGGAAGAACGTTTCCCAGGATCGTGCCCGCTTCCACTAGAGGCGGAAGTATGTGAGTGGGAATTCCGAGTTTGCGCAGGATTTCCACGGACCATTCTCGTTTGTGGACGTCGAGGAATTGCGTGGTGGATGCGTTGGTACGCTCGCATAAGATCTTCCCGGTCAGCCAGAAATGGAACAAATCGGGGATGGTCACTAAATGTTTGGCCCTTTCCAATATGTGTGGTGTTAGGAGTTGAGTTGCGTACAGTTGATACAACGTATTAAAGGGCAGGAATTGTATTCCAGTTACGTGGTAAACCATCTCCGGCGTCAAAATCTTTAGCGCGCGCTCCATCATTCCTAGCGTCCGGGTGTCACGATAGTGAAATGGATTTTCTAGAAGTGTGCCGCTCTCATCCAGAAGTGCGTAATCCACGCCCCACGTATCTACCCCGATTCCATTGATGTGTTTGACGCCGCGCGTGCCGATGGAACTCAGTATCGATCTCATTTCGTACCACAAACGCTGTACATCCCAGTGCAGGCCGCCGTTATTGATCACCGGCTCGTTTCGAAATCGGCCGATCTCCTCGATGGATAAGCGTCCGGAGTGGAATCGCCCCAGGATGGCGCGGCCGCTCTCAGCGCCCTGGTCAAATGCGAGATATGTGGACCCGCCCGATGTCTCTGACATGTTTTTCAGGAGAGAATGCGCGGTGTCGCAGGGCTACGCGTAACTCGATAGCGACGCGGCGTTTCGCTTACTGCGTATTTCGGTGATCTGCTTGAGATAACCGCTTTTCCGAAAGGCGTCCAAGGGATCCTCCGGCAGTCCGTGGGAAAGTGCCCATTCGCGGATTGCTGGCCGAACATCGGTTGAAAAGGCTTCCTTGAGGCAGACCTCCGCATCCACCAGCGCACATTTGGTCTGGCAGGCGGCCAGCTTCTCGTGATCCACAATCGCTGCTTTCGCGTACAGTTCTTGTGCGGTCGTCACAGTCTGAATCATCGCCTCAATCTTGCCTTTCAGGTTATGGCTCTGGTCGATCATGTACGCCACATCTGCCCGCTTCCCTGTCTCCCACTCAAAATAAAAAATCTCATTGAAGATCCTGAATATTTGATACGGGTCGATGGAGCCGAGGGTCAGATCGTCATCTGCGTACCGGCGGTCGTTAAAATGAAATCCGCCGAGCATGCCGTCGCCCAGCAGCCATGCGACGATTTGCTCGATGTTTTGCCCTTGGTAATGGTGACCGGTGTCCACGAGCACCTTGGCCGTCGGCCCAGCCCTCTTCGCAAGCAGCAACGCCATGCCCCAGTCGGCAATGTCGGTGTGATAGAACGCTGGCTCGAACGGTTTGTATTCGACGAGCATTCGTTGGTCCGGAGCAAGTTGCTCGTGAAGTTTCGCGAGGCTCTCTTCGAACCATTTTCGGCGCTGTCGTATGTTCGCCGTTCCTGGATAGTTGGAGCCGTCTGCAAACCACAGAGAAACGTCGCGGCTGCCCAGTTGCTTGGCCAAGTCGGCGCTCTCCAGAAGGTGGGCCATCGCAGCAGTTCGCGCGGCGGCGTCCGGGCTGCCCAGGGACCCATACTTGTAGAGTTGGTCCTGAAACACGTTCGGGTTGATGGAACCCGGCCGCACACGATGCTTTTCGGCCAGCGCCTTAATATTTGCGACACCTGCCAACCCGTCCGGCAAATCCCACAGAACATGCAAGGCGATCGTGGGACAGACGCCCGTCAGGCGATGGACTTCCCCCGCATCGCTGAATTTTTCCTCGATTGTTGAAGCCGCGGCCAGCTGCAGAAATTTGCCAAATCGTGTTCCGGTATTCGCGAAGCCCCAGGAAGGCAATTCAATCTGAAAAGAGTCCAACGCAGCAGTTATGAGCTCGTCTGTTTTCGCACGTTGCGTCATCCCCGTCGGTCTCCCGCGCGCCGTAACCTTTTCATCCATCGCGCATGCTATTCCCTTTTTGTAGCGATGTCCATTTGTGAGCGTCGAAACAGTTGTTAGCACTAGGAGATGGTCAGCGCAGGCTGCTGCGAGAAGTCGAATCGCTGCACTAAGACTTTCTCTTGTAGCATCTTGAGGAGTGCGTGGGGCCCGTAGCTCAGCGGTTAGAGCAGCGGACTCATAAACTGCGGTCGGACACGTCAAACAAACGAGATAGTTGAAAACTCAAGAGTTTAGCTCCCCTTCACAACCCACCACTGCCCATCATTTCCGATCCTACAACGCAAAAAGAACGCAAACTGAACTCGCAGTGTTTCTCCTCCACGCACAGGGTGGCCGCGCGGTGCTCGTCCTTGGTACGACGGCTTGTCGAACTGAGATTTCATCCGTGAGAACCGTTTTGCTCGGCGGCGGTTTGGAATACCTCCACCTTGGCAGATCTGGTGCGAACGTACCTAGAACGGTTTGGTGAACCATCGCCAACAAACGCTGTTTGAGTCGGCGACCGAAACTTTCATATTCGTGGGCGATGTGATGTCACACGTGTTGTGGAGAATAGTGCAAAGCGCGGACGCCGGGCCAAGGTCTTCTAATGAGTCGCCGTACGACTTGCCGCTGGATGGGCTGGGCGGGTGTTTTTTGTCCGCTTCCCGATTGTTTCCGAATATGGACCTCAGTTCCTCCCCGTTCAAAGGAAACTTCGTCCATAGCCAATTTCATCAAGTAGATGCCGCGCCCGTGTTCGGCGCCTAGGTTTTCGATCGCCACAGGATCAGGAACCTGATTGAGGTCGAATCCATGTCCTTGATCTCTGACGACGATGAACACTCCCTTAGTGCTTTCGCAGCAGCAACGGACATGAACCAGCTTACGCGCATCCATGCGATTACCGTGGAGCATAGCGTTACTCATGGTTTCCCGAAGCGCGAGTTCAACGAACTCCTCCTTCCCTCGAACGCAACGGGATTGAGCGATCAGGCTGATGAGCCAGTCCGCAAACGGTGAGATCAGGCCGATCTCGCTTTGCAGCCAAGTGTGCACCTCGAGCGGAGCGCCGGGACGAGGTTTGTGCAGCGCTGACTGTAGGGATGTAAAACTGCCTACCCAAATCATTTCTGCAACCTCCCAGCGTCACTCCTTTGCGCCGTTCAGAAAGAACAGCATCGTGACCGGATCTGTGCCTTTGTTTCGCCACGCGTGGCGCGTGCCGTTTTGCACAACGACGTCACCGCGCTTGAGATGAACAGTCTTGGCGCCATCAAGCTCCAGCCAAATCTCTCCTTCATAAACGACGGCGTAGTCGATGGTGTTCGTCTTGTGCATGGCAGGATCGTCTTTTTCAAAGTGATCAGCTAACCCTCTGAGGCGAATCAGAGCCTCGGTGCGAGCAGCTTCGCCGTCAAACGACGGATCCGCAAAAACCGAACCCGGCGGAAAGGTCACGAAGTGAAGACTTGTGCCACCAGGCCCCGGAACGACCGAGTCGGGATAGCGGTCAAACCTTTGCTCCTTGCTGAGGTCAGGGGTCCCTGGGTTGACCCAGATGAGCGTGTGCTCGTAGCCGGGAACAGTTTTGAACTCGTAGGCCTGTAAGGGTTCGTCGCTTTGGACGCAGGCCTTCCCGTTTACACTTTCCGTAACGACGCGCCGGTAAGTGCTCGGCTTCTCACCACGCTTCGACGATTCTTTTTTCCTAGTGGCCCTTCCATTCATGGTCTTTCTCCTTTGGACGTCGATGTCGTCGCTCGGGCGTTCCGAACGATTCCACCAAAGAGTCTCCCGCCTTTTCGGTTAGATCTGGCCTCTGCCGCCGTCAACGAACAGTTCGATACCCGTGACGAAACTGGAGTCATCCGACGCCAGAAACAACGCCACCTTGGCGACTTCCTCCGGTTCTCCCATGCGTCCCATCGGGATGGTGGACACGATCCGCGCAATCACGTCGGCGGATTGCCGATTCGCCAGCGGAGTATTGATCGGACCCGGACTAACAACGTTTGAGCGGATACGACGGTCCTTCAGATCTGTAGTCCAGGTTCGCACGAAGGAGCGAATGGCAGCCTTACTCGCGGCGTAGACGCCGAAGGCGGCAGTACCCTTAACACTCGCGACAGAGCCGTTGAGAATGATGGAGCCGCCATCCTTCAGTAACGGTAAGGCCTTTTGCACCGTGAAGAGCGTTCCCCTCACATTGATGTTGAATAGCTTGTCAAAATGCTCTTCGGTGACGGAGCCAATGGGAACAAATTCGGCAACGCCGGCGCTGGCGAAAACGATATCGACTCGCCCCTTCTCCTTGGAGACGGTCTCGTAAAGGCGATCAAGGTCGGGCAGTCTGGCAATATCGCCCTGAACCGCAGAAACATTGCTGCCAATTGCCTTCGCGGCCTCGTCAAGTTCCTTCTGCCGGCGGCCAGTGATGAAGACATAGGCACCCTCTTTGACGAAAAGTTTTGCCGTAGCTAATCCAATTCCTTCTGTGCCGCCGGTGATGACAGCGATCTTACCTTCGAGCTCTTTAGGCATTGTTTTCCCCTGTTCTTGCTGAGTTCTAACGAACTCTCGCGGTCTGTCTCATTTGTACTTTGGGAAAGTCTTTCCGAACATTGGAGCGCCGCTTTTCGACTGCTCTTCTGTGGCCTCATCCTGAATGACATCCCAATGCTCAACAAGGATTCCGTCTTGAATGCGGACAATATCTGCTGCAATCCAATTCACAGGAGCACCGAAATCGCTAAATCTCCCGTGCACGATCACGAAGTCCCCCTCTGCCACGATCGTTCCGGGTTCGTACTTCAACGTTGGCGGAATACTCTTGATCAGATCGAACAGGCCTTCACGGCCCGGTGCGATATGAGCGCTGTGTTGAATGTAGTGCGGGGACCAGTAACGTTCGGCCGCCACGTAATCCCGTTTGTTGAAGAGAGTGCCAAAAGCCTCAAGAACGAGTGCTTTGTTCTTTTCCTGTTTAGTCTGGCTCATTGTCTTTTTCCTTTCAGGTAAACCCCCGTCCTGTTCTATCAGGTCTTGGGATCCAGTCGGTCCAATCCTTCCTCACGTCGGGAAACTGCTCCGCTATTTCATCTACCCGATCGGGATAGAACGCGACATGTCCCCTGATGTGTCCGACTGATGGGAACGGATTCTCGTATGACCACACCGCATTGATGGATTTCTTTCCTGCGGCGGGAAGGCTGTAGTAATTCCAATCGCGCTTGTAAGGGCAGTAGGTAACGTGGTCCGTCCGTTCCAATTGCGAAAAATCAACGTCCTCGGGTGGAATGTATTGAACCGGTGGATATGCCGCTTCGCGCAGAGTCAGGGCGTTGCGGCTATCGGCGACCACCCTGCCCGCGACGGAAACGACAACGCGAGCAGGATTGCGCTCGATGGAAATCGGGTGGTCTGGACCAGGAAGCTTGAGCTGTTTTCCCTTCACGTTCTTGGCTTCTCACTTTCTGTTCAGCGAGCGAGCTTTCCGCCGTCGGTAGCGAGTGATGTCCCGGTGATGAAGGACGCCTTATCGGATGCCAGGAAAAGAATCGCGGCGGCGACCTCTTCCGGTTGGCCAATGCGCTTCATGGGCACGCCCGAGATCAAAGCGGTTTTGTTCTCAGGAGTTCCGGTGAAGCGGTTCAACATGCCGGTCTCGATAGGTCCGGGTGCCACGACGTTGATCCTGACGCCGCTCTCGGCAAACTCAAGGGCAGCTGCCTTCGTAAAGCCTTCGACAGCGTGCTTGCTGCCAACATAGAGAGCAGCGCCCGGTGCCCCCGATCTTCCGTAGGTTGACGAAACATTGATGATGCTGCCGTGGCGTTGAGGAAGCATGACCCGCAGCTCATGCTTCATGCTCAACAGTGTGCCGAGAACATTCGTGTCGAATGTCGCGGCGTAGCTTTCGGCAGTTTGGTCGGTTAAGGGTCCCGGCTTGCCCTCGGTCCCAGCGTTGTTGACGGCCGCGTCGAGCCGGCCGAAACGAGACACAGTGTGGTCGACGAGCTTCTGGATATCGTTTTCGCGACGCACATCAGCCTGCACGAATTCCGCTTTTGCTCCTAGTGTTCGCAGCTCGGCGGCAAGTTTTTGCCCTTCGTCGGTGTGACGCCCTGAAATGACAACATCCACTCCTGCTTTGGCGAAGGCGACCGCGGTCGCGCGTCCAATTCCGGTTAGTGCTCCTGTAATCAAAACAACTTGGTTTGACATAAAACACTCTTTTTCATACATACAATTGCTGTTCGGCAGGGCAAGCGCACGGTGAGCGTTCAGGCGTTCATTCCGCCGTCTACGGTAAGATTCGCGCCGGTAATGTACGAGGACTCAGGTCCGGCGACAAACGCCACCGTCGCGGCGATCTCATCCACACGCCCGTAACGATCAAGCGCCGTGGCAGCCTTCTGCGGCACCGCCCAATCACCCGAGGCGGGATTCAATTCCGTGTCGATCGGACCGGGCTGCACGTTGTTGACAGTGATGCCCCGGCTCCCGATCTCTCTGGCCAGCGCCTGAGTGAACATCTTGACGGCTCCCTTCGTGCCCGCGTATGGCACAAGCCCAGGCGCCGCGACACGTTCACCCACGGCCGAACCGATCATGATGATCCGACCACCGCTCTTCATGTGCTTCAGGGCTGCCTGAGTCGCGATGAATACGCCACGGACATTGATGGCAAGCACGCGATCCATCTCTTCCAGCGTCGCCTCCTCGAACGGTTTCGGAATGGCCGTGCCGGCGTTGTTCACCAGCACATCCAGTCGACCGAAGGTTGCAAACGTCTTTTCGACCGCGGCCTTAACCGCGTCAGCATTGGCGGCATCCGCCTGAATCGCGATTGCCTTCCCACCGGCGCGTTCAATCTCTTTGACCACAGCCCCGGCCGCATCGGCGCCTTTCGTATAGGTAATAGCAACCTTTGCTCCATCCGCCGCCAAACGCCTGGCGATTGCGGCGCCAATGCCGCGCGACCCGCCCGTAACCAGTGCAATCTTTCCTTCAAGTTTCTTAGTCATTGTTTTTCTCCTATTCCTTCGATCTCGCTCTTTACCTTGCTACTGACATTCACCGCCTTGTTGGATGTTGGCGTGCCGCGTTTGCAACATACTTTGTTAAGCTGGCACCGATGCCTGACGAGTATGGGACTGGAAAATGGAATTACGACATTTTCGGTATTTTGTCGCGGTTGCTGAAGCCGGAAGTCTGACGGTGGCAGCAGAGCAAACGCTGCACACGTCACAACCTTCGTTGAGTCGGCAAATTCGAGATCTTGAGAGCGAGGTAGGCGCCCAACTCCTAACGCGCCGCCCACGCGGTATCGAGCTGACGCCCGCGGGTCGAGCCTTTCTCGATCACGCTCGCTTGGTGCTATCGCAGGTAGAAGCTGCAAGCGCAGCTGCTCGCCGGGTCGCTCATCCTAGCAAGCCATGCTTCACGATGGGCTTTTTGACCGGACACGAATTGAAATGGATGCCCGAAGCGCTGCGAATTTTGCGCGACGAGCTCCCAAATATCGACGTGATGATATCGAGTCAATACTCTCCGCTGCTTGCAGACGGCCTATCGAAAGGAAAAATCGATGCGGCCTTTCTTCGGCGGGAAAAAGGAGTGCCAGACTTGGCGTACCGCGTTCTCGTCAAGGAGCCATTGATGGTGGTTTTGCCCAGTGACCACCGTCTCGCAGCCCTCAAAGCCATCAGTCCGGGGGATCTGGTTGGCGAGACATTCGTGATTGTGTCGAACACGGCTCCTGTACTGCGTGCGGTCATCGACAAGTACCTGAAGCGCTCCGGAATCGATATCACGCCGGCTCATGAGGCGGACCATCTCGCAATGGGAATGTCCTTAATAGCGTCGACAGGCGGCGTAGGGTTGCTACCGGCTTACGCGCAGAACTTTCTCCCTTCGTCTGTAACGAGTCGTCCTCTGAAGGGAGACACGCCAACCGTCGATCTGGTCCTCGGCTACAAAAAGACGAACCAGTCTCCCGTCCTAAAGCTTTTGCTTTCGAGATTGGACGAGTTGGTCGTTCGTGCCTCCTCAAAGAAGACCCAATAAAACTCGGAATGCATCCTGGCAAAACGGTTCTGCCGCCCAACTTCACTGGGTTTGCGCAACCATTATTGGTCTTTCTCAAAACTTCGTTCGACCGCGATACTGCCTCCTCGCGCCGAACTAAGTTCAACAGACTCTCAGCTTTCCGTTCACAAAGATCCTTGCAGACACACTACCCAGGCACGAAGTTGCGCCAGATGATGGCCCCTGTGACGGACACATTGCGAACTAACGATCCTCGCCAGTGGGGATGTTTCCTCCATCTCGTCCGGTGCCACTCGCAGCGCCGATACGATTTCGATGTGCGCCAGGCTGAATTCCTCGCGAAGAAGATGGCGCGGGGTCGCTCGGTTCGCCTTCGCAACTTCCCGATTGATCCGCAGGACTTGCTCTCGAGTCCGTTGTTTAGGTGACCACGTTCCGGCGTCAAGCGCTCGGACCTGCTCCGCCGCCGCCCGTTCCCAATAGGCCAAGTGCGCCAGTAAGTCCTTGGCCGACCAGTCCGGCGTCACACCGACCGCAAGCATCTGCTCATGCCGAGAGAATCGAATCGCGAAAGCAGCTCTTCAAAGATGCGACTTTCCTCTCGGGCCAACATCGATGTCCGGATCATTGCTTCCCCCGGATCTTCAATAGTCCCGAACGGAGGATGCACCGAAGGTAGGAAGATTGGACACGTTCCAGCCTCCTCCCAGCGCCTTGATTAGGAGCACACTCGCATCCAATCTACGGCGCTGAATATCAATGGCATTTCGCTCGTTGGCGAGCTCGGTCGTCTGCGCGGTGATGACCTGGAGATACGTGTCCACCCCGCCTTTGTAACGATTCGTAAAAAGTTGAAGCGAGTCCTTAGA